>Ga0209777_10003393_pt1 | contig 19802 bp, 12 predicted proteins | sample FrelakmetHBP12HB_FD_187147 | JGI IMG/M metagenome (GOLD analysis project Ga0209777, IMG submission 187147) | Freshwater lake sediment microbial communities from the University of Notre Dame, USA, for methane emissions studies -HBP12 HB (SPAdes)... | ecosystem: Environmental > Aquatic >...
GGTATCTATTGCCGCATCGATAGGCCATATTGTTTCTCCTTTATCGATACTTTATCATATCAGCATAGCTATACAAAAAGCTTTCTCTTGCTTTTTTATCTTTTTCTAATATTCTCTTGTCAAAAAACAATTACGACACAGTCCCTACGCGGGAATGACAGAGGATGAAATTCATCTTGACCAGCAAGTTCATTTTTTGTATACACGCCCACCGCTTTGCGGGATGAATTCAACTTACCCACTTTCAGGAATATTCAAAAGTAAAACGCCATCACGTCAAAGAATTGGAACATTATGAATCTATGATTACTGCCCTGAAGGGGATCTCATCAGTGAATTACCCTGCCCACAGAGCGGGGTAATTCACTTTTTCTGTTTCGTATCTTGCCTTTGAATCTGGTGATTTTTTGTTATGTTGTAAATTATTTCTCCATCTGAAGTTTTTTAATATCCACATGGTCGCTGATCATCTTTTCAATAAGAGTGATTTTTTCTTTGTCATCTTTTGTCGGCAACGCTTCCAGCGCGTCTATTTGTTTGGCTGTCTGGTAGGAATCCTGAGAAACTAAAAGCAAAGGGATGCACATCTTTTCCGCTTTGGCAATAATATTAGATGGCGGCAAAATATTATTCGTCAGGACAACGGCTGTCGACCGGCTGTCCAGCGCCGCAAGGATCATATCGCTGCGGTCGCCGCTGGTGATAACAATTTTGTTTTTCGTTTGGAATTCAGGTTCTTTGCAAGCGGCGCTTACAGAAACCGAGCCGATAAATACGTTCTCCACTATGCCGTTTAAGTAATTTTCTCCCGCAATAATTTTGGCAAACAACCGCTCAGCCAGATAGTTCACGGAGAAAAAAGACAAATCTTTATAATAGGTAATCACGCCCAACACGTTTACGTCCAATTGTTTTATTTTGGGCAGGTAAATATCATTGAATTCACTAATGTTGGCGACTTTATTGATGATGATGCCTCGCAGCGTTACCTTCTCCATCTGGACACGTTTCTTTAAAAAAATAATATCGTCGAAAATTGTATCCTCATTGCCGCTGACTACTACCAGTAAACCGGCATCTAAATATTGTGCCAAAGAAAGGGCATCCAGATAAACGGATGAGCCGTAGGTGATATCTTTTCCCGCTTCGATAAAAACAATATCTTTTTTATTGCCGACATGGGACATAAGCTCAAACAACTTTTGTTTAGTCATTTCTTCATCCAGCATGGACATGAGTTTGGCAGGATGAAAACCGATACTCATAGTTTCGCCGCTTTCTTCCATTCCAAAGATATTGGCTATCAAAGCGGCATCGTAATCCCACAACTTCTTTTTGCGGTAAATCAGTCTTTCACCGAAGGGCTTCATATAGCCGGCTTTCTTATTCAATGCTTTAGCCAAGCCGATAATGACGCTGGTTTTACCCGCGCTCTGCCGCATTGATGTGACAACTAGCTTATCCATTTATTTCACCTCTCCTCTCTTGAAAGTATTATTCTTACGTCCACGGCCCTTGCGCCCATACCTTGTTCATAAAGGACAAGAGGATTAATTTCAATATCGGAAATTCCTTTGCAGTTGCGGATTACCGCCCCGATTTTGATTATTGTATCCATGAGAGCGTTTATATCACGCGTCTTTTCACCGCGTACTCCCAAAAGTAAAGGATAAGAGCGAATTTCTTTGATCATCGCCATTATCTCCCGCCTTCCCAGAGGAATGGCACGGAAAGAAACATCCTTCATTACTTCCACATAAATACCGCCTAAACCAACCATCACAGTAGGGCCGAAAGACCCGTCGATTCTTGCTCCGACAATCATTTCCGTTCCGGGCTGGACCATTTCCGATATTTCCACGCCTTCGATGACCGCATGGGGTACATGAGCGCGGCAATTGCGCATGATCGCTTCGTAGGCGGAAATTATTTCCTCATCATTTACCAGATCAAGAGCGATGCCGCCGGCATCACTCTTATGCAGAATATCTTTGGAAACAACTTTCATGACTACCGGATAACCAATAGCCGCGGCACTCTGGACAGCGCTTTCGATATTCACGGCAATCAGGCTTTTAGGAACAGCAATACCGGTAACCTTCATCACCTCTTGCCCTTCGTGGGCAAGTAAAAACGACCGGCCTTCTTTGCGGGCATTTGCAACAATATTGTCAACAGCCGCTACATCAAATTTAAAATCGGCAACTTCATCTTCTTTTTCTTCAACATATCTTTTGTAGGAATACATTGCGCCCAGAGCCTCTACGCCTTCATAAACATCTTCATAAACCGGAATATTTTTCCGGCGCGAGTCTCTGGTATATTCGGCAACTGTTTCACCTCCCAATAAACCAAAGACAATGGGTTTGCCGGCAGCTTTAAACTGCCGGTAGTTTTGCTCCACGGCCATGTCCAAATCTTTATTGGTAAAAAGGGAACTTTCACAAAACACGCCGATTACGGAATGGATTTCAGGATCATGCAGCGCCGCGTTGAAAGCTTTTATGTAATCTTCAGCTTTAGCTTGACCGGTTATATCTATCGGATTTTTTGTCGAGCCGAACTCCGGTGTGGCCGGCGAAAAAATTGTTTTTAAATGGTTAAAATCATCATACAGTTTTACATTATATTTTTCGCAGGCGTCAGTGGCCATAACTCCGGCTCCGCCGCCATTAGTAATGATGACAGTGTTTTCACCCGCCGGCAGGGGATTGTGGGCAAGAAATTTGCTCCACTCAAAAGCTTCCGTCATGCTTTCCGCCCGTATCGCCCCACATTGCTTGATTACATCATCAAACACGGTGTCGGAACCAGCCAGCGATCCTGTATGCGATGCCGCCGCCATAGCTCCCCGCGTTGACCGTCCCGACTTGATTATGACGACCGGTTTTATTTTGGAGGCACGTTTGAGTGTTTCGACCAGCCGCTCCCCTTCGTGAACTCCTTCCATGTAAATGAGGATAACTTTTGTCCTGTCTTGAGTGATTATGTATTCTAAAAGGTCACCCTCATCAACATCGGCCTTATTTCCTACGGAAACAATTGACGAAAGGCCGACATTGCCTACTGTGGCTTGTCCAATCATGGCCAGACCTAAAGCGCCGCTCTGGGTAATGATGCCCAGATTGCCGGAAGGAATAACACTGCCGGCAAAAGTCGAGTTTAACGATACCTCCGCCGTGAAGATGCCGAAAACATTCGGTCCTAGAATGCGCATTCCTTTCTCATGGGCGGCTTCAACCAGTTTTCTCTCTTCTTCTATTTTACCTATTTCGGAGAAACCGGAAGTTATCACAATAGCGTATTTTACGCCTTTGGCTGCGCATTCTTTTACGGATTCCAGAACAAATTTCGCGGGAACTGTAATACAGACGATATCAATTTCATCTGGGACATCTAAAACACTTTTGTATGCTTTAATGCCTTCAATTTCTCCGCCTTTGGGATTAATCGGGAAAATCTTATTCTTATAACCGCCTTTAATAATGTTGCTGATTACCGAATTGCCAATTTTGCCCTTATCTTTGGAAGCTCCGATAACGGCAATTGACCGCGGCTCAAATAAATATTTTATATTTTGATCTTTAATCATTTGATTCCACTTTTTACAGCAGTTCCAATGTTTAGAAAATAAATTCTTATCCCTCTAACATCTTTTTCACATTGACATCCATCCAGTTCTTCTCTATACAAAATACAAATATTTTGCTGACTTCATGAAAATTTAGATTTCTTAACTGGTTACTCAATATAACATAATTATTTATGGATATAATTATTAATTTTATAAATTTTTTTATTCACTTGGACAAATATCTGCCGATAATTATCCATAGTTTTGGCATTTGGGCGTATGTTATTATTTTTTTAGTTATTTTCTGTGAAACCGGCCTTGTGGTTACACCAGTTTTGCCCGGAGATTCACTTTTGTTCGCTTTAGGAGCCTTCGCCGCGCAGGGAGCTTTAAATATTGAGATTTTATTGATTTCGCTTTGTATTGCCGCCATTACCGGAGATACAGTCAATTATTCAATAGGACATTTTGTCGGACCCAAAGTTTTTCATTATGAAGACAGCCGCTTTTTCAAAAAGGAATATCTTCTGCGGACGCATCAGTTTTATGAAAAACATGGCGGGAAAACGATCATAATCGCCCAATTCATGCCGATCATCCGTACCTTTGCTCCTTTCGTGGCCGGTGTTGGCGCTATGACTTATTCTAAATTTATTTTGTTTAATGTCACCGGTTGCATCACGTGGGTCTGCCTTTTTCTTCTGGGCGGTTTTTTTTTCGGCAACATACCTTCCGTGAAAAGTAACTTTACTATTGTAATTATCGCTATCGTTATTATTTCAGTCATGCCGGGCGTTGTTGAATACTGGCGGCAACGGCGTAAGATTTCCAGGGCGAAAAGTTAGAAACAAGGAAAAATATGAGAAGAAAACTTATTGTCGCCATCGCTATTTTAACACTAGTTTTTCTGTCGGCGGCTTCAGTTGATGCCAAAAATATTTTCAAAGTCGGCAAAGATATCAATATCGGCAACGATCAGCGAATAAACAATGCAGTTGTCATTGACGGTCAAATAACAGTCAACGGTCTGGTCGAAAATAATGTTGTGACTGTCGGCGGTTCGGTTGTGCTAACCAACGAAGCAGTTGTCCGTGGCAATGTTATCTGTATCGGCGGTGTTGTGGTTCAGGGAAATGGCGCCCAGGTTTACGGCAACATCACCGAAGTGAACTCATCTAATATTTCCACTGTTGTTGCTTCTGCTTTTCATGGGGATATGGACGCCTGGTCATGGCTTGTCGATATTATTTATTTTTGTTTTTTCGCGATGATATTTACGTTGGCATTATTGATGGCGATTTTATTTCCCCGTCCGTTAAATGCTATTGCTGATTCCATTCAAGGCAATAAAACAAAATCATTCTTTTGGGGCTTTCTGGCTACCTTGATGATAGCGCCTTTCTTCATGCTCCTGGTGTTCTCGTTTATCGGTATTCCTTTAATACCGTTGGCTTTTGCCGCTCTATTATTGGCGTTTATGTTTGGGTTTATTGGCGTAAGCGCGCTTTTGGGCAAATTCGTCTTGACAAAGATTTTTCACCGGCATAAAAAATCTTTATCTGAGGAAACCCTGCTGGGTTTGATCTTATTGTGGTTTATTGACTGGATACCTTTTTACGTTGGCATGATTATCAAGACTGTTGTCATCACAATTGGTTTGGGTGGAGTTTTTCTGGCCCTTTTTCACCACAGACATCACCATGCGACGCCACCGCCAGTTACTGGCGACCATGTGGAATCTACCATTGTTTAGATTTTTTTCCTGCTGAATCAAAATATAGAGCTAACAAACATTTAACAATATAAAATGAGAGAAAAATAAATTTAAGTTTAGCATTTATTTTTTGCCTATATATGTTGTAAGTGTGCAATTGAAACCTCGTTTACACTTTTTTAGTTACGAATAACTTTGGTTTTTCTCAATCTATATAACCTAATGTAGTGTGTCATAAATAACTTGCATATAATAGGATTCCTTACATGATGAATTATTGACCTGCCCCAGCCAATCCTCCATTTTGCCGGACGAACTAAAAATATTACCTGAAAAAATATTTACGCTTCTACCTGAATAATAACAATTTTATTTAACTTCTATTTTAAAAAGGTTTATAGTGTAAAATAGCCATTTACAAACCGGCAGCGGATTACTATATTTACCACGTAGCCGCTTAAAAACAAACAGGTGAGAGGTATGAACTCCATAAAAATTAGGTTCGGTAGTAATTTTGAAGAGGAATTCCAAAAGGCTGTTGATGAGGTATTTCATTTGGTCCTCCCGTCATACAGACATTTTGAATGTATTTGGAGGCCCAACGTCGATGTTTATGAATCGCTGGAAGAAATAATCGTTCTGGCCGACCTGGCGGGATTAAATAAGGAAGAACTACATATTGAACTCTACCGGAAAAAAATAAAAATCGCCGGAGTGCGCAAAACTATCCAGCTTCTGAAAAATGCGCGTTACTGCCAGGCAGAAATACCGCATGGTTATTTCGAAAGAAACGTGCTGTTTCCTGCACCGGTGGATGCTCAATCAGCGGTTGCCTCTTATGCCGATGGAATTTTGATGGTAAGGATCAATAAGTTGCCGGCAAACAAAACACATCGAATTTCCGTTAAGACTGGACGATAGCCGGATGCTGTAATTCTTTTTATTGCGAATTTGGAGGGTTCAATGACTGAACAAAAAACATCTGAAGAGAATAATAAATTTTCTATCCCGGAAGTGATTCCTATTCTTCTTCTGCATAATGTATTGGTGTTTCCCAAAACGATGATTCCCTTGGAAGTATCAGGCAGCGCAGCGCAGCTGATTGACGAAGCGATGATGAAGGACAGACTGGTTGGTCTGGTTATGACCAAAAAAGAGCCGGATAATCACAGCGGTATTTACACGCTGGAAGAGTTACATGAGGTAGGCACCTGTGCAGCCATCCTGAAAATGGCTAAGACGTCAGAAAATAGAACCCAGATGCTTTTGCAGGGAATCAGCCGTTTTACGATAGTGGAACTGCTGGAGGGTAAGCCTTATCAGCAGGCGCGTATCAAATTAATTGAAGAAAAGGAAATCAAAGATATTGAAACAGAAGCGCTCATGTCCAACCTGTTGGTGCTGTTTGACCGTATTCTGAAGCTCTCTCCGTTTTTGCCGCCTGAATTCGGTCCAATGGCCAAAACCATAACCGATGCTGGAATTCTGGCCGACCTGATTGCGTCGATTATCAATGCGCCGGTTGAAGAAAAACAAAAGATACTGGATATTGCCGATGCCAAGCAGCGCCTGAAAGAGTTGACCCGCATGGTTAACCACCAGATGGAAGTTCTTGAACTGGGCAATAAAATTCAAACCAAGGTTAAAGATGATATTGATAAAAATCAGCGCGATTATTATCTGCGCCAGCAGTTGAAGGCCATAAAGCAAGAGCTTGGCGAAACGGAAGATAATGTTGTTGAGACCGACGAATATCGCAAAAAGATTGAGGCAAAAAATCTTCCGGAGGAAGCAAAAAAAGAAGCCGAGAGAGAACTGGAACGCCTTTCCCGCATGCACCCCTCCTCTGCGGAATACACGGTTGCCTCTACATATCTGGACTGGATCACAGCACTGCCCTGGAATGAATCAACCACGGATAACCTGGATATCAAAAAGGCCCGCAATGTTCTGGATGAAGATCACTACGGGTTGGCCAAGGCTAAAAAACGCATCATTGAATATCTGGCCGTGCGCAAACTTAAACCGGATTCCAAAGGGCCGATCTTATGCTTTGTGGGGCCTCCGGGCACCGGCAAAACATCGCTTGGCCATTCCATCGCGCGAGCGCTTGCGCGCAAATTTGTACGCATGTCGCTCGGCGGGGTGCGTGATGAAGCGGAAATACGCGGCCATCGCCGCACCTACATCGGCGCTCTGCCCGGACGCATCATCCAGGGACTGAGACGGGCGGAATCGAATAATCCCGTTTTCATGCTTGATGAAATTGATAAAGTCGGCAGCGATTTTCGCGGCGATCCGTCATCAGCCTTGCTGGAAGTTTTAGACCCTCAGCAGAATAATACCTTTGCCGATCATTATCTGGATGTGCCCTTTGATCTTTCTCACGTTATGTTTATCACTACGGCGAATATTCTGGACACTATTCCACCGGCGCTGCTTGATCGTCTGGAGGTGATTGAGCTGATGGGGTACACCCAGGAAGAAAAAATAAAAATTGCCGAGCGGTATTTGATCCCCCGGCAATTAACCGAAAACGGCTTGACTGCAGAACAATTCAGGATCACAACCAAAGCGCTCAACGAGATAATATCCGGCTACACAAGGGAGGCAGGTGTGCGGAATCTCGAAAGAGAAATTGCCAACGTCTGCCGCGGTGTTGCCGCACAGATTGCGGAAGATAAAATCACATCCAAAAATATCAAGAGCGAAGATATTCACAAGTTTCTTGGTCCGGTGCGCGTCATAACGGATATAGATGCGCGTATTGCCAAACCCGGTATTGCCATAGGCCTTGCCTGGACACCGGTTGGCGGTGATTTGCTCTTTATCGAAGCTACGGCCATGAAGGGCAAAAAAGGATTGACTCTGACCGGACAATTGGGAGATGTGATGAAAGAGTCAGTGTCTGCGGCACTGAGTTTTATTCGCACCAATGCGAAGGATTTAGGAGTGAAGCCGGATTTCTTTGATGACCTGGATATTCATATCCACGTGCCGGCCGGGGCTATTCCCAAGGATGGCCCATCGGCTGGTGTGACAATGCTTACGGCCCTGACTTCTCTTTTGACCAACCGCAAGATTAAGAAGAATCTGGCCATGACGGGAGAAATCACCTTGCGCGGAGCTGTGCTGCCGGTCGGCGGGATTAAAGAAAAAGTGCTGGCGGCTTACCGCGCCGGTATTAAAACGATTATTCTGCCTGCCTGGAATAAGAAGGATCTCGAAGACATTCCAGCCAATGTACAAAAGAGCATCAAGTTTCATTTCGTGAGCGATATGCTGGAAGTGGTAAAACTGGCTTTGGAAAATGGCAACTGGAAAAAACCGGCAAAGCCGCAGGTGAAGAAGCGTAAAACGGTTGCAAAAAAAAGATAATTAAAGACTTTTTTAAAGTTTTTCAATCTCTTCAATCAACTGATTCATCTTTTTTGGTGACACAGGATAAGGTGTTTTGAGTTCCTGCGCGAACAGAGAAACTTTGTATTCTTCAATCATCCAGAATAATTCTTCAATCATCTTCTTTTTCTCTTCCGGATAATCCATGGAAATATCGTCTTTAAACCGGCTGATTTCCTGGATTCCGGTACGCAATGGTATAAAGTCGTTTGTGGCTGGTGCAATCATCTGCTGCAGTTGCCGGTAATAAATCAAAACTTGCTGCATTTTATTTTGCGCCGAAGTTAGATTGAGACTTCCCCGCTCGGCCCGCAGAGCAAGGGCTCTGCTATAGCGCGGCAAATCCTTCATGCGGTCAAATGTATAAAGCTCGGGAAAATCAACAGGCACAAGGCTTTGCAGTTCTGTCTGGATGTCCTGGAGGAATTTCAACACAGGATTATTGCCGGTATTCTTCATCATGAGTTTGTGCACTAAAGCATGGGTATCATCAAAGGCTTTCAATACCGGTTCTATGGAAACAAGCACCTTCTGGCCGTATTGCAGAATTTCAGAATTCAGGGAATCGGCGTGTTGAATAAAATCTTCCTGCTTACGCCATGGTTTTAAAAATAAATCCTTTTTAACTCTGTTGATAATTGATTGCTCCAGGTGTTTAGGATTGCCGATATTTGCCGCAATTGCCTTCATCCCGGCGTTGAGGGCAACATTCTTTTTGAGTTGCTTCAGCTTATCGGCAAAATGAATTTCATAAAGAGCCGCAACGCCCAGGGTGTGATTAGCGGCGCTTTCTTTTTGATCGGAAAAGAGCCGGAGATTAACAGAATCATTCATTAAATGCAGGGCCGGATAGGCATAACCGATAAGACCTTGAATACCGGTGAGAGGAATTTGCGGGGGCAATTCGCCAAAGTCCCAGCGGGTGATTCCTTCTTTTTCCCAATCACAGCGAATGTCATCCATCGCCGATGTATTTATCGTGTCGGCAAGTTCCTTCTGCAGCAGATTAATGTCCCGGCTGTTTTTTATTTCTTTTCCTTTTTCATCAATCACACTGTAACGAATATTTAAGTGAGCCGGCAGCCTATCCAAAGCCCAGGCATCACGAGGAACTGTTACTTTATATTTATCTTGCAGCAGTTGACTCAAGGCCTGCGGCAAAGATTTATTTAAATATGATTTCTGTTCCAGCAATGACTGTGCAATATGGAAAGGCGAGGGAAGTTTTTGTCGCAGTGATTTAGGAAGCGACTTCAATAAGTAAACGGCCTTCTCCTGCAATAATGACGGCATAAAGCGGTCGATATTTTCCGCGGCAGCCGTGGAAACAAATCCCAGGGGAACATTTACGGTTACACCATCATCACTTTTGCCGGGCTCAAAACTATAACGGCAGGCAAAAGCAGCGTCTCCGATTTTTATTTGATCGGGATATTGAGATATTTCTTCAGGATCAGGTTCATTGGCAATCAAATCCTCTTCCCTGAAACGCAGGAATTCATCGCTGCCTTTTTCTCTAATGAGGTTCAGTAAAGACCGGATATCGGAAATCACGGGAAGCCTTTGTTCGTAAAGACGGGCGATTGTTTCTTCATCAACAACAAGACCGCGTTTACGCAGTTTTTCTTCCATTGTTTTTACTTGATTGAATAAAGACAAGTTGTGTTCCAGAAAAGGAATCTTGCGGGGAACCTCTCCGGTGACGAGGGCTTCCCGGATAAAAATTGATCTGGCTTCCTCGGGATTAATTCTTTCATAAGCTACAGGTCTTTGTTCCACAATGATCAAACCAAAAAGAGTTACTTTTTCCAGAGCGACAACTTGTCCGCGATTTTTCTCCCAATGGGCGGCGGCGTAAGTATAGCGGCAATTATCACGTCCCAGTTCCTCCAACCATTCGCATTTAATATTGGCAACATTGCGGGCAAAAACTCGGGAAGTCATACTGATTTCTGCCGCCACGATCCAACTTCCGGCGCGATTGAATAAACCGGAACCGGGGAAAATCATCACAGATCTGCTCTTGGCCGCGTTGTAAAAGTTTTTCTCCTTTTTTTGGGCAATATTGGAAAGATAACCGCTGAGAATGCAGCGATGAATTTTATCGGCAATTTCCTGATCTATTTCAATCTTGGCGGGTTTTTTATTCTTTGCCGTTTTGTTTTTTCCGTCGATAATGTCTAGTATTTGATGATAGATGTCACGCCATTCAATCATTCTCTTGTAGGAAAAAAAATGATCGTGGCAGAATTTTCTCAGTTTGCTCTGCGAAGGCAAGCTCTCCAGCGAACCATGATAGCGATTCCAGATGTTAAGATAGGTTAAGAAGTCTGATTCGGGATGCGCAAAGAGAGCATGAGCTTTTGAGGCCTGATCAGTTTTGTCATAGGGCCGTTCGCGTGGATCCTGAATAGAGAGCGCGGCGGCAATGACGGCAATTTCGTTTACGCATGCTTCGCTCTTAGCTTCGATCAGCATTCGGGAAACTCGGGGATCAAGCGGGAACTCGGCCATTGTCCGGCCAATATCAGTCAGTTTATAGTGATTTGCGTCTTCGGAACGATCATCTCTGGTCAGAGCTCCTAAGTCACGCAAAATATCAATGCCGTCGCGAATACTTTTTGGTTGGGGCCGGTCAATAAAGGGGAAGGAAGTGACCGCGCCGAGATTGAGGGAAAGCATTCGCAGAATGACGCCGGCCAGATTGGAACGCATTATTTCCGGCGGCGTGTAAAGAGGCTTTTGAGAAAAATCTTCCTGTGAATAGAGCCTTATACAAATGCCGTTTTGCACCCGGCCGCAACGTCCTTTTCTTTGTTCGGAGCTGCTCATGGATATTGGTTTTATCGGCAGGCCTGTGGTCTGGCTGCGGGGATTATATTCCAATATACGCGCCAGCCCGGCGTCAATCACAAATTTAATTCCGGGGATGGTTAATGAAGTCTCCGCAATATTTGTGGCCACAATGATTTTTTGCTCAGCGGCAGCGGCAAAAATAAGTTTTTGCTGAGAGCTGGAAAGCCTCGCGTATAAGGGCAGAATCAGGCCTGTGCATTTTTTATCTAAAAGGCCACAGGTTTCCCGGATATCCTGCTCGGTGGGCATAAAAATCAAAATATCTTCATAACGTCTTTCCTGCTGTAAATTCTCCACACAGGCAACGGCTTCATCAATATATGTTGTTTCGCCTTTTTCTTCTTTGACCGGATCAACCGGCCGATAGCGGATTTCCACCGGATACATCCGGCCGGAAACTTTGATTACCGGCGCATTATTAAAAGCCTCGGAAAATTTTTCCGTATCAATCGTTGCCGAGGTGATGATCAGCTTTAAATCTTTTCTTTTGGCCAGCAGTGTTCGCAAATAGCCTAAAATAAAATCGATGTTCAGGCTACGTTCGTGAGCTTCGTCCAAAATGATGGTATCGTAGGCCAGCAAATTACGGTCTTTAACCGTTTCCGCAAGCAGAATTCCATCGGTCATGACTTTAATCAGCGGTTCGGAGGATGTCTTTTCTTCAAAGCGGATTTTATAGGCGATGGATTTACCGCACTCTTCACCAAGTTCCGCCGCAATGCGCTGGGCAATACTGACAGCAGCGATGCGCCGAGGCTGGGTAAGGCCGATGATTCCCCGCAGTCCGCAACCGGCGGCAAGACACATTTTTGGAATTTGCGTTGTCTTTCCCGATCCGGTTTCGCCGGTAATAATGGTGACCTGATTGTTTTTAATGCTGTCAATAATATCCTGTTTCTTTGCGGATATGGGCAAGTCTTGCGGATATTTTAGCGGGGGAATATTTTGTGCCCGCTGCTGATATCGTTTATTGGAAAGAGTTAAGATTCTTTTCAGCCTGTTTAATTTTCTGAAAAAAGCGATTTCATCTTTAAATTTATTTTGTTCAATATTTTTCAGTTCGCGGGTAATATTGTAATAATCAACAATCATTGCAGAATCAAGGTTTTGTCTAATTTGCCGAATATATTGCATTGTACTTGGCAATTCTTTTCTCCGGGAAAATGTTAATGAATGCTTTATTTCATATGTAGAGTGTCACTGTCAATGCCGGATATGCAAGCTGATCGCAGCTTGACTTAACAATAGTCATAATTATAATAAATCGCGACGGATCTAATCTGAAGCGAGGCAGGGGATCTTTTTGATAAAACCTTCCTACTAAAGAAACTATAAAATAAGTAAGGAAATGTTAATGATTTCATGGTATTTTTTCCATGAAAAAAATGAAAGGAGACAGATTGATGAAGAGATTTACTACGGTGTTAATTATATTACTGCTGGCAGCGGGGTTGGCTTATGCGAAGGATTACATGGTTATGAAAAAGGTGGGCGGCTACACGGTTCAGGTAACGCTGGACAAGAATCCACCTATTACTGGTCCCAATAAGATGGAGATAAGCATCAAGGATGACAAAGGGGGCAATGTGACCGACGCCACGGTAGTTGTGGAATATATTATGCCCGCCATGCCCGGGATGCCGGCCATGAATTACAAGGCAAAAGCTGAATTGAATGGTAGCCGATATCTGGCAAATGTAAATTTTTCCATGTCGGGAGCCTGGGCAGTTAATATCAAAATCACTCGTGCGGGAAAGGCACAGGCGGTAAAACTCAATGTGGATGTCAGTTAAGACTATACACATATTTATTTTCACAATCGCAGTCTTTCTTCTGGGAACCTCTGCCTTTGCTCAGGAGTTGAAGCTCTCCGACCTTACGGAAGAGGCCTTGAAGAACAGCCCTGAAATTCAGGCCTCGCTCTCGAAGATAGAGGCAGCCAGATATCGTGTCTCCCAGGCGACGAGTCTTCCTGATCCCCTGTTCACGTTCGGCTATCAGAACGAGGGATTTAACAGATACACCTACGGCGAAGAGCAGGGTTCTCAGTGGATGTTTTCGGCATCGCAGCAGTTTCTGTTCCCCGGCAAGCGTGCGCTGAAAGGGGAGATGGTGCAGCGGGACGCCGAAAGCATGGAATCTATGCATGAACTCCTGAAACTGAAAACCGTAGCACGAGTCAAGGAACTTTATTTCGATCTCTTCCTGGCATACAAGAATATTGATCTGTTGAACGACAAGCGGAACCTGTTTCTCAGAATAGAAGATCTGACGCTGTCCCGCTATGCGGCAGGTCGTGCCGTACAGCAGGAAGTACTCATGGCGCAGACAGAAAAATACATGCTTCTGGAAAAAGAAGAGATGTTCAAGCAGAAGATACAGTCTCTGGAAGTCATGCTACGGGCCGCTATAGGAAGAGAAAATGGACCGTCCCTGGGAAGACCGGGTGATCTAGTGTATCAACCATTCTATCTCGATGCGGATGAGGCCGTGAAGAAAGCCCTCAGCAATTCTCCTGAAATAAAATCACGGAATAAAATCATAGAAGCAGCCGACACCAAACTTCGAATGGCCCAGAAAGAATATTATCCGGACTTCAGTATTAACGCCTCGTATTTCAACCGTTCAGGTGATTTTAAGGATATGTGGAGCGCGACGGCAACGATAAACATTCCCCTGTACTTTAAAACCAGACAGGAACCGGCAGTCCGGGAAGCAAAAGCATATCTTGCACAGGTGAAACAGGAATTGGAGGCTGTAAAGCTGATGATTTCAGCGGCCATACAGGATAATATCTCTATGCTCAGATCATCGGAAAAGCTCATGGATCTTTATACGAACGGTTTGATTCCCAAGAACACTCAGGATGTTGACCTGGCTCTCACGGAATATACCAATGGAAGGACGGACTTGATTGTCGTGATTTCCCGTCTCAAGACCCTGTTGGATTATGAAATCCTTTACTGGAATCAATTTGTGGAAAGAGAGAAAGCCATCGCGAGACTTCAGGCGATTACGGAAGGTTTGGCCTCAGTGCCGGGAGGTGAGAAGAAATGAAAGATCGTAATTCTCTCGCTGTATTGGTTATCAGCGCTACAAGCTGTATATTATTTTTTCTGAGTTTCATATTTCCAATGTCTGTTCTTGCCCAGGGATACGCCGGACATACTGCGCAGACCCCGGCGGTGGATAAGCAGAAGGCCGCAAAACCTCAAGCGCCACAACCGGCTCCACAGGAAGAAGCGACAGAAGATGCGCTCCAGGTGGAAATTTCTTCCCAACAGCAGCAGCTCATCGGGGTTAAAACGGTCAAGGTTTCTCTAAAAGACATCCAGAAAGTCATTCGCACAGTGGGACGGATCGAGGCTGATGAGCGGAATCAGGCAACGATCAATACGAAAGTTGAGGGCTGGATAGAGAAGCTCCATGTGGATTACACAGGACGCTACGTCAAAAAAGGAGAGCCGCTAGTGGAGATTTACAGCCCGGAGCTTCTGGCGACACAACAGGAATTCCTGAGCATCTTAAAATGGGCAAAACAACCGGACGATAAGAAAAAAGATGATACGCTTAGCCTTATGCTAACAAAGGATGCCACATCCTCCCTGGATGCGGCAAGGCAAAGGCTGCGGCTATGGGACATATCGGATGCCCAGATAAAACAAATCGAACAGACGGGCAAACCTGTCCGCACGTTGACTTTATACAGTCCTGTCAGCGGATTTGTTACACAGAAGATGGCCATTCAGGGAATGAAAGTCATGCCGGGAGAAAAACTCTTCGACATCGCCGATCTCTCCACCCTATGGATCATCGCCGATATTTACGAATACGAATTGCCCTTTGTGAAAGCCGGTCAGCCAGCCCTGATTACCTTCAGTTATTTTCCGGGAAAAGAACTATCGTCAAGGATTGATTATGTCTATCCCACCATTTCAGCGGAAACCCGGACGGCGAAGATCCGCTTAACGCTTCCCAATCCGGGAGGCCAGTTGAAACCCCAGATGTTTACGAATGTGGAAATAAAGATAAGCCTGGGTAAGAAGCTCGTCATTCCGGAATCAGCAGTGATCGATACCGGTACATCGCAGGTAGTCTATGTGGAAAAAGGAGACGGCGCCTTTGAACCTCGTGAGGTAGAACTGGGCCTGCGGGCAGACGGAGCCGTGGAAGTGTTGCGTGGAATCAAAGCCGGTGAAAAAGTTGTCTCCTCGGCAAATTTCCTGATTGATTCCGAGGCTCAGTTTAAGGGCATAAAACCCCTGCGCAGAATGAAATAAAAACTCTATGATCGCTAAAATCATTGAATTCAGCGCCCGCAATAAATTCATCATCTTTCTGGTGATGATCCTTTCCCTTGCCTGGGGTTACTGGGCGTTGAAGAATGCGCCCCTTGATGCTCTTCCTGATTTGAGTGACACTCAGGTCATTATCTACACCGAATGGACAGGCCGCAGTCCTGATCTGGTGGAAGACCAGATTACCTACCCTATTTCCTCCACCCTCCTTGCCGCCCCGCAGGTACAGGCAGTCAGAGGGTTTTCCTATCTGGGCAGTTCCTTCATCTATGTCATTTTCAATGAGGGGACGGATATCTACTGGGCAAGAAGCCGGGTGCTGGAGTATCTTCAGGCCGTTAAAAACAAGATCCCCGCTGATGTAAATCCCGTCCTTGGTCCTGATGCGACGAGCCTTGGGTGGGGGTTTTCCTATGCCATCGTTGATGAGACAGGCGGCCATGATCTTTCCGAACTGCGCACCATTCAGGATTATATCATTAAGCTGGGACTGGAAAGCGTCCCCGGAGTTTCGCAAGTCGCGAGCATCGGCGGCTTTGTAAAGCAATACCAGGTCACCATCGATCCCAACCGCCTCCTCGCCTATAATATCCCGATCACAAAAGTAATGGAGGTAATCCGCAAGAGCAACCGGGATGTGGAAGGCCGAGTGCTGGAAATGTCAGGCGTAGAATACATGGTGAGAGGCAGAGGATACATCAAGAACCTCAAAGATCTGGAAGATGTTTCTCTGGGCACTAACAATGCGGGGACACCGGTCTTTTTAAAAGACGTCGCCCATGTTCAGTTCGGGCCGGAAATCAGAAGGGGTATGGCGGAACTGGACGGCAGGGGAGAAGTTGCCGGGGGGATTGTCGTTGTCCGCTTCGGTGAAAATGTTCTTTCAGTTATCGAGCGGGCCAAAGAAAAAATTAAGTCCGACATTGCGCCCAGCCTCCCAAAAGGTGTGAAGATTATCACGACCTATGACCGGTCGGATTTGATCAAGCGTTCCATCGGTACTCTGAAAGATGAAATCATCAAGCTGGCCCTTGCTGTCAGTATAGTGTGTCTCATATTCTTGTTTCACCTACCCAGCGCTCTGGTGGTAATTCTCACCTTGCCCGTGGCAATCATCATGTCGTTTATCTGCATGTACTATCTGGGCGTCACGTCCAATATCATGAGTCTCAGCGGTATCGCCATTGCCATCGGGGCTATGGTTGATGCCGCCATCATCATGGTGGAAAACTCTCACAAAAAACTTGAGGAATGGGAAGCGGAGGGGAAGCCGGGAAACAGGACGGATGTGATCATTGGCGCGGCCAAAGAAGTTGGCCCTTCTCTTTTCTTCTCTCTTCTGGTCATCACCATGGGATTTCTCCCTGTGTTCACGCTGCAGGCGCAGGCAGGGAGGCTGTTCAAGCCGCTGGCCTATACAAAGACGTTTGCTATGCTCTTTTCATCTTTTCTCGCCATTACTTTGACGCCGGTTTTGATGACTCTTTTCATCCGGGGTAAAATACGGCCGGAAGAAAAAAATCCCATCAGCATCATCCTGCACAAAATATATGAACCCGTTGCCAGGCTTGCCTTGCGATTTAAAAAAACGGTTATTGTTGCCGCCGTCCTCATTATGATCATGACTATTTATCCATTTATGAAACTTGGTTCGGAATTCATGCCTCCTCTTTATGAAGGCTCCCTCTTTTATATGCCGGTGACCATGCCCGGGGCATCAATTTCCGAAGTATCCTCCTTGTTGCAGATTCAGGATAAGATCCTGAAAAAAATCCCCGAGGTCGCCCAAGTCTTCGGTAAGGCGGGACGAGCGGAGACCGCAACTGACCCAGCGCCTCTGGAAATGTTCGAGACGGTGATCAACCTGAAGCCGGAATCTCAGTGGCGCACAGGTATGACGGTAGAAAAATTAAAAGACGAGATGAACGATGCGTTATCCATTCCGGGGGTAGCGAATTCCTTCACCATGCCAATCAAGGCCCGCATTGACATGCTGGCCACGGGGATCAGAACTCCCGTTGGCATTAAGATACTGGGGCCAAACCTCGAAGAAATAGAAAAGATAGGCATTGCTCTGGAGAATCAACTCAAGGACATTCCGGGAACCCGCAGTGTTTACGCGGAGAGAGTAGCGACGGGTTACTTTCTCGATATCATAATTAAGAAAGATGAAGTGGCACGATACGGACTGACAGTGGACGACGTAGGCGAAGTGATTCAGGTTGCCATCGGGGGGATGAATCTCACAACTACGGTTGAAGGACGGCAGCGTTATCCTGTCAATGTCCGGTACGCAAGGGAATTGCGCAATGACGTGGAGAAGCTAAAGAGGGTGCTGGTGCCGGTGATGACGGCGAACCCTCCGGTTGCCGCATCTACTGCGGGCATGTCCGGTTTAACCGGCCCTCTCGAGATACCACTGGGAGAACTGGCCGATATCAAGATTGTAAAAGGTGCGACTGCCATAAAAAGTGAAGAAGGCCTCTTGACCGCCTATGTCTTTATCGATTACTCAGGCTCAGATGTGGGAGGGTATGTTGATGCCGCCCGGAAGAAGGCGGCCTCTCTGAAGATACCTGAAGGCTACCGGCTTTCCTGGAGCGGTGAATATGAATATATAGTCGAGACCCACGAAAGGCTGAAAATGGTAATTCCCCTAACGCTCTTTATCATTTTTATCCTGCTTTACTTCAATACGAAATCTGTTATCAAAACAATCATCGTTTTGCTTGCTGTTCCCTTTTCCCTCGTCGGTTCCTTCTGGCTTCTCTACATTCTGAATTACAACATGAGCATTGCCGTATGGGTGGGCATCATCGCCCTCGCGGGGCTCGACGCGGAAACTGGTGTGGTGATGCTCCTCTATCTTGACCTTGCCTATGAGAAGTGGAAAAAAAATGGAAAGATGGCGAAGGCTTCCGATCTGAAAGAGGCCATCATGTATGGCGCCGTAAAGAGAATTCGTCCCAAGATCATGACGGTGAGCGTTATCTTGGCTGGTCTTATCCCGATTATGTTCAGTCATGGCACCGGCGCCGATGTTATGAAGCGCATTGCCGCGCCCATGGTTGGCGGTGTGATAACCTCGACCATTCTCGAATTGATTATTTATCCAGCGATTTACATGATCTGGCGGGGGCGGAGCTTAGCGAAAGATTAATACCGTTTCGCTTTCTTTGGCTAACTTTGTTGGTTGCGTTGTCGGCTTCCTCAGCGTATGTACAATACGCTTCCGGCACCGCCGCGTTATCCTTTGAAAGCGAAATGGTATAAGAGCTTATCCTAATTTCATTCTTGTGCTGTAAATGGAGTACATCTACAACTGTTTAGTATTGGGCAGTTGTCAGAATTGATGATTACGAATGGAAGGTGATTGACGAAAAGATCACCCGCCGGCCTAGAGATGTGGTTGTTTGCACTGCTGGTATTCCGGTCGGGTGCATTTACTGGTTATACTATTTCCTTTTTTATTTTTATGTACTTATTTTCTGAAGCCCTTAGATAAACGTCTCTTATTTCTCTAACATAAAATTCAGTAAATTCCTGTCCCTTTTCGGGACACATAACCTCTATTATTTTTTTTAATAATAGAAATGATACTGATATTGAAGTCGACACGACATATTGTATGTTATCTGGCGCTTTTATATCCAGAATCGCCCCCTTTCCCCTTTCGGCCACAATTTTACCCCTAACAATACCAACCCCATGAACAGATTGCGATAGGTGTCTATAAAATATTTGATAGGTTCCACCTAGGCCGACATCCGCAGCCACTTGTTCAACGTTTTGATGGCCACCATACATCGAAAACCAATTTTTAATCTTAGCAAATCCCCTGACGTAGTCAGGGGTGAGGTGTGGGGGCGAAGGCCCCACACCTTTAGCGAATCAACGTAGTTGATGAGCATGGGTTTTTGCTGTAACCTAAATATTGGAGGAATTTGATATGGAAGGTTAC
>Ga0209777_10003394_pt1 | contig 19800 bp, 9 predicted proteins | sample FrelakmetHBP12HB_FD_187147 | JGI IMG/M metagenome (GOLD analysis project Ga0209777, IMG submission 187147) | Freshwater lake sediment microbial communities from the University of Notre Dame, USA, for methane emissions studies -HBP12 HB (SPAdes)... | ecosystem: Environmental > Aquatic >...
AGGGTGGGCTGCCACCGTAAATATTCCCATATAATGCTGTTGGGGTGTTGTAGTAGCCGGTGTACGGTCCTCCAGCGTCTGCATGAAGTGGTCCTCTGCCGAATGCTCGTAAGCCTCCTGATGGTGTCCCGGAACCGACGTTACAGCCGACGTAGATTGAGCCGTCTTCCCCGATCGCTGGTGGTGATTCGTACCATCCGTAGCTGTCTCGCCATCGTTCAGTCCCATCTGGATTGACTGCGATGATCTCGCTGCCGGTTGCTGTGCCGAAGTAGATGATTCCTTCTGCGGATGTGCAGGGTGTTGATCCCTCGATGCTTCGTCCGGGACCGGGGTTAAATATCCATTTGATGGTCCCGTTGGGTCTGATGGCAAAGAGGTTGGAAGATCCAGCGTAGATGGTGCCATCCCTGCCAACAGTAGGGTTGGTGCCGGCGCCGACGCTGACGCGCCATTTCATGGTCCCGTTCGCTGGGTAGATTGCGTAGAGGTAGTTGTCCAGGGAGACGCAGTAGACGGTTCCGTCGTCGCCGACGCAGGGGCTGACACGGACCCAGTCACTGGTCTGGAAGGTCCATTTGACGGTCCCGTTGTTCGGGTAAAAAGCATATAATTTGTTGTCGTGGCTCCCGCAATAGACAGTGCCGTCTGGTCCTATCGCAGGTGATCCAGTGATGATGTTTCCTGTGTGGTATTGCCATTTGAGGGTACCGTTCGAATTAAGAGCATGGATCCAGCCGTTCCAATCACCGAAATATATCGTTCCATCATTGCCAATTGCTGGTGAAGAATCGATGTCAGCACCTATGTAGTAGCTCCATTTTATGGTTCCGTTATTCGAATGTAATGCGAATAAATAGTTTGAGTTCCAAATAGTTCCGATATAAATTATTCCGTTATTGTCAATTGCTGGCGTTGAATCTATGGTACGATAGAGTTCAGTTTTCCATTTTAACGTTCCATTGGGATTTAACGCATAAAAATTAGTATCCCAACAACCAAAATAAATTGTACAGTTCTTATCAATGATGGGGCCCCCTTGTATATAATCGTCGCAATTATAACGCCATTTTTCTACGCCTTCCGGGTTGCTTGTTGTATTATAAGGGCTTCGCCCCGTGTGGTAAACATCATGGCTGGTCATTGGCCAACCGGAATCCATTACACCGTCATCTGTTACATTTGGAGAAAAAGCATTCAAATGTCCATTAAAGCATCCAAAATAAATTGTACCATTCTGATCGAGTAATGTTCCTCCTTTTTCGAAAGGTCCATCGCTAGAATACTTTGCGGTCAGTTTTTTCTGGAATTGAATTTGTTCTGAATGAGTATAGAGACAATTATACGCATAAAAGAGATGATCTTCTGCCTGTTGGTTTGTGTGTGATTCTCCGGTCCATGCGTTTCTCTCATTATTTAATTTTATAGGAGAGCTACATCCAACGAAAAGTATGATAATACAAACCATGACAAGTAGTTTTATAGAATTCATTTTTACTCCTATTCTTATTTATGTAAATACTGTTTATAATCCTTTCTGTCAGAAGAGACATATCTTGATAAATAATCTTCAAATATTCTTTTTTTTTTTGTTTTTGTTATCAAATGAAAAGTATTATATAACATATTTTGCATATTAAATTCAATGAAAGAGGGTGAGGCAAATTATGAGTTGGAAGAAATTAGTTTGTGTAGTTGTAACAATGCTGATGATTACAAGCAGTACGACAATATTATTGAATAAAAATGATATAAAAGTGAAGGCTGCTGAAGGTGGACAACAGGGACCAAATAATGCTATTGGCCTTAATTATAGTTATATGTGGGATGCAATAACTTATATCTCAAATGCGGCCCATAAGGCATATAACAATTCTGAAATTCATAAGGGAAGAGCATTCGGATCTAAAGGATGCGAAAATTATTCAAAAAATTATATTTATCGTCAGATGATAGATAATTTGAGTCTAGATAATGTCAAAATTGAGAAACTCGGACCACTACCCGACCTCCATCCATTAAAGTATTACACCTCTTGGATGAATGTCATCGGGTACAATTTAACAATACAAAATCCCGACTACGCCACATGGCCTCATATACCTCCACTCCCAAGGTCTATCCCCTTGAGCGAATGTTTTCCCGTCCCAAGCAATGTACCACCAAGAAGATCCCATAATTTTACTATTAATTCTACTGATAATGTACGAGTCATCAGACAATTTTCTAATGGCTGGCCGAACACAGGTACAATCACTGAAGATCATAAAAATGTACTGTTCACCTCCATTAATGATTGTGGCCCAATCTGCGGAAACGTTACCCTTATCGATAACAGCTCTGAACTACCAGTTGATCAAACTAACCAAGTTTTTCTTATTAATGAAACAGAAAATTCTGAAAATATCCTGGATAACATCACAGCTGATGCAACAGGAGTGATATTAATACATCAAAATAATCCAGAATACACTCTCACCGATCCAACGCAATATCCATTTTCAATCGCAAGGGTCAATGGAAACAATCAAAATCTAACAAATATGACAGATCGTCTTGAACACGGGCAACTTATTTACGTCGATAATTTCGATGATGTCTTATTGACATTCAACTACGATCTTCCCTGTACCGTGTGGCCTGATTACAACTTCATGCTCATCGCCAAAGTAAATACGACAACAGAACATATGTATGGAAAACTGGAAATTTTTACGAATGCTGTTGGTGTTTGGTTAAACCGGATATCTAAAACATTATATAATGAAAATAAACATCATGAGTATAAATGTAAAGGAATCATCATTTATTCAGAGAAACCTGATGGAACACATTATCAATGGGCAAACGATAACGGCTGGGGAAATGGAGTAAGTCATAGTCCATTTCCCAGTCTTCCGATCTTCTCCATCAACAATTCAGTCGGACTTTTTTTATACAGTCGCTCTGATCATGCGAATAATACCATCTCAGGGTACATGAATGAGACATATCTGCAAGAAACTCATGGTCAAAATCCTAGCGCTGGAGTTGATGCATACGATGTCTCAGGTCATATCACCATACCGAAAAGCCCAGAAGATAAAATTGTCCTTATTAGCAATAGGGTGGACTCATTTTATGGGGAGTGCCCGGGGGACTCTGGGATTGGCACAGGGGTGGTATTAACACTCGCGAAATTTTTCAGGGAACACCCCTCCATTATTCCAAAATATAACCTGACATTCCTAGAGGATACTGGTGAGGAATACGGTTTCCGGGGTGCCGAATACTATTCTGACAATCATAGTAATGATAATATTTTTCTCAATATCGGGTTTGACCAATTAGGAATGAATCAAGTGGGGCCGGTTCTTACATTCCATTATAAAAAAACCACGCAATATGAAAATATCGTCCAGCAGATTGTCAAGGATAGCCATTATGATGAGCGAACGAAATATGGCCCTTCAGTTCATAAAAAAGAGAAATTAGACAGCCTTTGTAATTTTATTGATTATTTACGGTTAAAAGCATATGGAGACGGGACAGAAGATATCATCTACGCCCAACGAAATGTGCCCTGTGAAACCATTTATATCAATAGAGATAGTACATCTAATACATATTGGAATTACCATCATCAAACCGGAAATGATTTCACCAGCGGAGACTCCCTGAGCAACACCGATCGAAGCGACGTAAATCTCACTTTTGAGGTAATCTGGAATATCACAAAATATTTCACAGTAAACCCGAACTGCTGGTTCAACGGACCAATCACCTACACAGCAGGAAAGTCACCGAATCACATTGGCTCATATAACGACACTATCAATGCGACTTTTACCATAAAATCAATTCTCCCCTCCGATGAAGTTAGGGTCAAAGCATCATTAATAAATTGGTCTACGAACCAAACCACCATGTGGAAAAACTTTGACTTCGAAGTCACAGACCAAGGCACCGAAAAAACAATCACCGTGATACTCCCACCCAATTCAACCGGAGTAAAAAACGGAAATTATTACCTAAACCTCACCTTATACAATTCAACAGGGAGAATCGATAACATTCTAGGGAACGGAATGTATAATGATTCTGATACCCAAACAAGCCACTTCTCTCTACATAAGCGAGGAAACAGTCCATCGAATAAACCAAATGATATCACGGGCCCATCTGTGGTCCGCGTTAACGAATCTGCAAACTACACCACCAACACCACAGATCCAAACCAAGATCAACTCCAATATGAATGGACCTGGGATTCACTCCTTAGCGGTATCGATTTTGTTGGCCCCTACAACTCAGGAGAAAACTGCACACAAGAACACACCTATTATGAACCAGGACTAAAAGTCATCAAGACACGCACACGAGAAGACTACAGCAACCTATTTGACGGCCCATGGTATCTGAATCGCTACGGTGACTGGAGCCCGTGGTCCGATCCATTGTTGATCTGGACGGATTCATCTGCAAGCCTCGAGATGTCAACAACAGCTCTGTCATCAATGCAGATCGCTGCATCATCCACACTTTTACCCTCCGTACGACAAATCAACTCCATCTACAACGCGTTAATACTCGGCGGGAGACCACCATATAACTGTACCTGGACGTTTGACATCAATCTCTACGCAACCCATGCACAAACCGCACGATATAATTTCTCAACAACAGGAAGACATACCGTCACCTTAAACGTCACAGACAAGGATGGATACACCAACGAGTTCACCGTGAACGTCTCCGTGGTGAACCTCAGTGTAAGCTTCAACATCAGCACACCAACCCCGTACGCAGAACCAGATGAAAACATCACGTTCACGAACACGTCCGCGGTCGCCAGCGGCTGTCACATTACAAACGTGACCTGGGATTTCAACGACAGTACCAAATCATATGCTCAGAAACCTACGCATGCATTCGCCGTCCCAGGATACTATACCGTCACCCTCACAGTAAAGGACAATCAATCACATACAGATGTTGCATCATGCCTCATCCAGGTTCTCAGTGACAATATAGCACCAGTGATTCAAACAGCTCCTAACGAAGTCAATGCATATGACCACTGGGTGAATACCACAATTCTCGCAAACGCCGATGATTTTGAAAGCGGCATACACAACGTCTATGTCAACATCACCTCACCCACCGGGACACATCTGAACCACACAATGACCCACTATACCGACGATATCTATTGGTACATGTATAACAACACCAGCCAACCCGGACTCTACAACTACACAATATGGGCAACCGATTACGCGAACAACACCGCGAACTCCACAGGACATAACTTCACCATCCCAACACCACCAGTAATCGTATATGAAAGACCGACACCGAACAACAACTCATATACAAACCAGACGTGGACGAAGATCAACACAACAATCCTTGACTTGAAAAACACGTCCGCGTTCATCGACTGGGACCACGCCCTCAAAGCCTACTGGCCCATGGACACCTACAACACCACCGGCGTCTACGACAACTCCACCTACCACAATTTCGGCAAATTCTACAACGGAGTTGGTAATGGAAACATCGTTACAGGAAAATACGGCAAAGCATTGGATTTCGACGGCAACGACGACTACCTCGACTGCGGCAACAACCAAAGCCTCAACCTCGGCACCAGCAACTTCACGTTCATGGTCTGGGAGAAAAGCGAAGCAACCACCTACCCCAATGTCGCCATTATCCTCAGCAATCGACCAAATAACGCAAACTGGAAAGGATACATCTTCGGCGTCCTCTCAGGATCAGCACAACTCTACACTACAAGTGGATCAGGACAAGTCACTAACCTTGTCGGGAATAAAGATGTCACGGATAACACATGGCATCACATCGCCTACGTCAGAAGAGGAACAAACCTCTCCCTGTATATTGATGGAGCGTATGATGCAGGGACGACAGGGACCATACGAAACATTACCAACACCCTGGATACCTATTTCTCGTACGAGAATCGGGCGGACTGGTACCATTTCGACGGCATTCTTGATGAGGCTCAATTATATAACCGAGCACTTAACCTGGAGGAAATCAAAGCCTCCTATAACAACGGATTGTACAGGTTGTACCATAATTTCACTGGGCTTGCTGATGGCACCTACCAATATTATACGCATGCGATTGACACATCAGGGAATCAAAGCAAAACAGAGACAAGAAATGTAACGGTTGATACTGTACCACCAACAATAACATCAGTGAGTGCGTCCCCGAATACCGTTGGTTTCGGCTACAATGTGACCATAAACGCGACAGTGACCGATGATCGAAGCGGGGTGAACAATGTCAGCGTCAAGATCTTCCATCCCGCTGGTCGAAGCAAAAACCCTGAGGCATTTCTTATGAGTCACCTCTCCGGAGCCATGTACCAGTATATCTTCACTGACACCTGGTATAACGGACGGTACAATTACACGATCACTGCCTATGATAACGCAGGGAACATGAAGAACAGCACCGGGCATAGCTTCAACGTCTCATCGAACGCGACCATCAGCGTCTGCACCCTTAAGAACAGCTACACCGGCACCGACTACATCAACCTGACCGACCCGCCACACAACGATGAAGGCTGGATACCAGATACCAACACCGGCGTCATCAACAACGATGGATACCAGCTGAATTACCCAGCCCTCTGGGATCATCTCCTCAGCCGGATCAACTACACTCTCGAGGAGAACACCGTCACCGGTTGGCATCAGACAAACGGGTTAACCATACACTATCGCAACATCACCGATGACCAGAAGAAATACACGATCATCTTCAACGCCACAGAAGGCACACCACTCGCGGATTACCGGATAAACTGCACCATAGACTCACCGCTCCTCAACCACCACTATGACACCATGAACAAGACGCTGTTGTTAACCTACGAAACCAACGGACACCAGTACACCCTCACCTATAACTACAATGATCTCCCCCTAGGACTTGACATCCAGTACGATACCACAGGTGGACGGTTCTGGTTCAGCATCACCAAAAACCGTGTCCCGAACGGATTATACAGCCTTGACCCGTATTACCAAATAAGCGCAGCAGGCGTGACCAACGCGACACGATCCGCATCAAACCGACTCCTCGTCCGTGACAGCACCGGGAAACTCCACACCGTATACATGAAAACCAACGGCGGATACAACAACATCTTCTACGCGAACAGCACAAACAACGGCTCCACCTGGAAAGAACAACAACTCACCCACTTCACCAAATACCACTCCACCGGCGGTGGCATCTGCATCGACGCTAACGACACCATCTACATCGTGTACAGCTCAAAGCAGAACAACGGCACAAGCCATGTGAATTTCACGTACTCCACCAACAGCGGACTAACTTGGAGCACGCCAGTGAACATCGGCTGGAGCAACTACACCATCTACGACAACGGCCCGTCCATCGCCGCGGACTCCCAGGGGAATCTTCATGTCGCCTGGGATGGGTACTCACCAGGCGCGACCTCAACCATCAACGCGTTCTACCGGAAACGAACCGGGACCACCTGGGACGGCACCATCACCAGACTGACCAGCGTCACAGGAACCCTCCATCAACTCAGTCCCAGTGTCGCCATCACACCAAACAATGACGTCCTGGTCACCTGGCAGGGACGACACGCAGGCAGCGCCTCATACTATCAGATCCGGGTGAAACACTACTGGACCAGCAACAGCACCTGGAGCAAGATCACCAACATCACCTCCGGCACCGTCTCACAATACGGACCATCCATCGCAATTGATCAGAACTCCAACATCCTGATCAGCTGGTACGCCGTCCTGAACAGTAAGAACAACATCAGGTTCAAGGAATACTGGGCAGGCAACAACACGTGGAGCAAGATACGAAACCTCACTACCAGCGGCTCTGCGGACAGCTTGTTATGCTCAATCGGAATTGACTCCGCAGCCAACATCAACATCGTGTATTACACCGTGGTGAGCAGCGTCAACCAGATCGCCCGCTTATTCTACAACACCACAGCAGGGTCATGGACGCAGACCCAGCTCACTACAGGAGCAGGATCAAAAACATTCCCGAATATGTTGTACTCGTTGAACCCGTCGTCTGGCGGCCGGTATTCGAACATCCCGTACCGTGGGTACGCGTTCGTGTTTACCAATGGCACCAACGCCTACTATCAATACAGCAGTGACCTTGCCTGGCAGACACAATCCAAGATCAAGAACACAGGGAGTACAAATATCAAAGGCTACCTGTTGATACAGATCCAGTTCTATAACACCGGGCTGAGTAGTTGGGTGGTTGATAATGACACCGTGAATGAAACCTCACCACGGACTATTACCAGCGGTAGTCAGCTTGGTCTTGATACCGTCTTTAACGGTCATATCAGGGCATCTGATCTGACGCATGGGAACGGGAGATACCGTATCTATGCAGCGTTCAGGGATCCAGATGGGAATGTATTAAGGACGTGTGCTGGTGTTGAGTTGAAGGCGTATTGGGAATTCAACAAAACATAATCCAGACACCAAGACAATAGTGATAAACAGTGGAAGTCAGGCTAATAAACCACCTGATTTTCTTCATTTTTTTATAACTGTATGTATAATGAGAATCAGGACAAAAAATGAAAACCCGCTGTACACGAATTTTTATATAGAACCATGTGTTCTAAAACAGATACGGGGAGTTTGATTCATTGAAAAACGAGAAGAAAAAAACAGAGTTGAAGATCTCTGGCATGACGTGTGCGATGTGCTCGTCGACCATAGAGAAATCATTATCCAGTCTCCCTGGTGTCTCAAAGGCTTCGGTGAATCTTGGCAGCGAACTTGCGACGGTCGAGTATGATCCTAGTCAAGTAAAGCTCGGTGACTTGGAAAAAGCAGTGACTGATGCCGGGTATAGCACCATTAATGAAAAGTTCAGGCTGAAAATCGGTGGGATGACCTGCGCCGTGTGTGAAAAAACAATCACCGATGTGCTGCAGCAGCTTGATGGTGTACTTGAGGTGTCGGTGAATCTTGCGACAGAGAAAGCCTCTGTGACGTTTAACCCGCGGATGGTGACCCTGGGTGATATGAAAAAGGCGGTGGAGTCCGCCGGGTATCAGTACCTCGGGGTTGAAGGCGAGGAGGACGAATCAGAGAAAATCCGGGAAAAGGACCTGCGTGGGAAGCGGATCAGGATTCTTGTCGGGTTTGTCGTTGGGATCCCGCTCATGGCTCTGATGTATGTTCCTCTTAGTTTACCGTTCCCGCTTGCGTACCTTGAACTGGTTATTTCTACACCTGTTTTTGCATTTTTAAGCGCCCCGATTTTCCGGGCTGGGTATCACGCGCTGAAGAACAAATCCTTGACGATGGATGTGATGTATTCCATGGGGATTGGTGTCGCGTTTGGCGCGAGCGTCCTCGGTACTTTTGAGGTGGTGTTAACTAGGGAGTTCCTGTTTTATGATACCACGGTGCTTCTTGCGGCGTTTCTGACGCTTGGACGATATCTGGAGGCGAATGCAAAAGGGAGAACATCGGATGCGATAAAGAAATTGATTGGACTGCAGGCAAAAACCGCTCTGGTCGTCAGGGGGGACAAGGAAGTTGAAGTGCCGATTGAGGACGTCCAGGTCAATGACGTCGTGATGGTGAAACCCGGGGGGAAGTTTCCTGTTGATGGTGCCGTGGTCGAAGGTGATAGTTATGTGGATGAATCCATGGTGACTGGTGAGCCGATTCCCGTGAGAAAAAACCAAGGCTGTACCGTCATTGGTGGGACGCTGAATACCAATAGTGTATTGACGGTAAAAGCAACGAAGATTGGCAGAGAAACCATGCTTGCGCAGATCATCCGCCTGGTTGAGGAAGCGCAGGGATCGAAGCCTCCGGTGCAACGGATCGCTGATACCGCGGTGAGTTACTTCATCCCCGTAGTGCTACTGATTGCGTTGGCGTCTTTTGTCGTCTGGTACGTTGTACTGGGGTATCCATTGTTGTTTAGTCTTACTGCGTTGATCTCTGTATTAGTGATTGCATGTCCGTGTGCCTTGGGTCTTGCGACGCCGACGGCGGTGACGGTTGGTATCGGCCGTGGCGCTGAACTCGGGATCCTCATCAAGAAAGGAGAGGCGTTGGAGGTTGCTGAGAAAATCACGACGATCGTGTTTGATAAAACCGGGACGCTTACCAAAGGCAAACCAGAAGTGACTCGCCTCCTTGGTTTCGGGGTGACTGAAGACGTCCTTTTGCAGATGGCAGCAAGTGTGGAAAAGAATTCTCAGCATCCGCTCGCTGATGCAATCGTAAAAAAAGCACAAGAACATCATCTGTCTTTGGAGAAGACCACCGGGTTTGATACATATGGCGGGAAAGGCGTACAGGGGCTCGTCAAGGGCACTGAGGTGTTGATTGGGAATCAGGTGTTGTTTAACGAAAGAAAGGTATTGATTCCCCCTGATGTTGAGGCAGCGTTTCATTCGCTGGAAACCGAGGGAAAGACCGTGATGGGTGTTGCTTTTGATCGGAAGTATGTCGGTCTTATCGGTATTGAAGATCCGTTAAAGGAGACCGCACTGCAAGCGGTTCAGCAGTTCAAAAAGATGGGGATAAAAGTGGTGATGATCACGGGTGATAACCCGCGGACCGCGCAAGCGATCGCCCGTCAGATCGGTATCGATGTGGTTCGCGCCGAGGTTCTCCCGCAGGGGAAAGCCGCTGAGGTGAAAACCCTTCAGGCAGCAGGAGAGGTTGTCGCGTTTGTTGGTGATGGGATCAATGACGCACCAGCGCTTGCCTCGGCTGATGTTGGTATCGCGATCGGGAGTGGGACTGATGTCGCATTGGAGAGCGGGGAGATTGTTCTGGTGAAAAGTGATCTGCTGGATGCGGTGGCTGCGGTGCAGCTGAGCCGGAAGGTGATGGGGCGGATCAAGCAGAATTTGTTCTGGGCGTTTGCGTATAACGCCGCGTTACTCCCGGTGGCTGCCGGGGTGTTGTACCCATTTTTTGGTGTGACGTTCCGGCCGGAGTTCGCAGGGCTTGCCATGGCGCTCAGCTCGGTGACGGTCGTATCATTATCATTATTGTTAAAACGATATACCCCGCCGGGGAGGAGGTGAGACTTCATGGCGATTGACCCTGTCTGTCATATGACGGTTGATGAGAATTCCGCGAAATTCACGGTTCTGTATAAGGGAAAAACGTATTATTTCTGTGCACCTGGGTGTAAAAAAGCGTTTGAGGGAAACCCTGGGAAGTATCTCCCGGTTAAGTAAGTGTGCCTTGCGGGTGCGGTAGGTTTGATGGTGTGTTCGTTGGATGGTGTTGCCCTGACGAATATCTTCCGTTCTCAATGAGGATATGATCTAAGGTCTCAAAGTTGAATCTGGTTTCTGAGCAGCCATTTTTAATAAGCGGGATTCCTTGGGCATGGATGTTGTGTTGTTCAAGGATAGATGACGCGAGTTTGAGTTCATCGGTGCAGGCGACGCCAACGACGCCTTCGTAATGTTGTTTCTGGAATATTTTTCTGACGCAGGATGCGCCGGGCAGGACGTAGATGTCATAATTACGTTGCTTTGAAAGGACTGTTGCTTGGTGCACCAGGCAGTCAGGAGAACAATGATTGCAGAGATACGACGAGGTGCTGGTATCAAAGGTTGCTTGGCAGCGGCTGTCCATGTATTTTCTGCAGCAATGAGGCAGGAACAATGCCCTTTTTTTTGTTTGGAGGAATTGTTCTTTTTGTAAGCTATTTTTCATGTTTACGTGGATGAGGTCTTCAATGACCGTGATGGAGTCGTTAATCGGTAACCCAGTGTGTTTGTCGACGTTGAATTTATTGACCAGGTTTCGAGCCATGGCTGCAAGCTTCTCGTTGACTTTATCTTTTTCAGATATCGTAGCGATGTCTTTGAAGAGGGCATGTGAGAGTTTTGAAAGATCAAAGGTAAATGCATAGGACATGGTTTCATCTCAGATTTTTTTTACTACCTTTTAAAAAAGGCTGCTTCCCATTTTGATATATATAGTTCGATTACTATAATTTAAATGTTTCCATCCGACGGTAGAGCCAGAAACATGCATCCCCTATAAGAGAATTATGGTAGACGGGAGGGAATCCATTTTCGTTCATTATAGAAATAAAACGACTGTTTTTTTAGTTGCGAAGGTTTTTTAAATTACCGGTATTATCCCTCATGGGGGTCTAGAATTTTTTGTGAGAAAAGTTAAATCATTTCTTTTCTTACCTCCCAGACTTGAAAAAAACTAGGCCCCCAACCTTTCACAACCATGAACACAAGCTAGAGTTGAATAAAAAAAAATTTATTTTTTCATTACAGTATTGACGTATATTTATTTGTCTCGTGTCTTGGTACGTTGTTGATTCACAATTCCGCGTTTCCGTTGAAGCGCTGTGGTAAGTTCTTCTTCAATATCTCTGGTATCAATGCTCACCCAGTGAATTGCATCATGTTCAAACAGTTCTTGTAAGGGGAACCTGCCGTCCCAGGGTTCCCAGGCTTTCTGCAGCGTCATACTACTGATCGTCCGGAAATTCGTTGCACCCGCCTCGCCAAGCGCATCAGCGAATGGAATCAAACGGCGAGTCGGTATCGCGACGCCAACGGTCTGCAAGAACCTCCCGATTGGTTTGACAAGCTTTGGGATTTCCATGATATCTGATACGGGTTTCACCCGGATGACTCGAAACAACGGGGAGGGCTCAAAATGGTTCGTGCTCTCATCATAGACAACAAGCCATTCATTGGTCCGTGACGCAAAGATTTTCACCGGTTCACCCATCATCTCCTTGGTGAAATACTGGTAGTAGCCGTCCAGCACCTGCATTTTCCCTGAGTTCGTCCCCTTGGGGAGCGCACGTGTTGTCGTCTCCATCTCCTCTGCAAGCAGTCCTGCGAATTCCTTTGGCGACACAGTGCCTCCGGTCTCAACAACAATCTCTTGGGGGGAGAAACACCCTTGTTGATCCCACGCGCAGACATCAAGGCTTGCAAGCTCAGCGATCTCACGAGCACGAACATCGAGGTACTCCCGTGCGATGGTCATGAAACTAAACTTATGCCAATGGCCAGCGAGCGGAACCTTGTGTTTCTCCGCAAGCTCAGAAAGACCCTTCCGGGCGCGTTCCCCACCGGTCGCCCGCACCAAGTCTGAGTGTGAGAACAAGAACTCCTGAACAAAAGTGTTTTCACTTCCAAAAGGGAGCACCGCTATCGTTGCGGCAAGAGCAGGGTCGACTTCCTTGATTGACTGTGCGAACAAGGCGCCAAACACTGGCTCCTCCGTAGGAACCTTTACCCATGTCGCTGCGTCAACGAGTTTGTCCATGACGATTTCAAAAGCAGGCAGACCAATGATGTTCCCGGCACAGATATGACCGATGACTTCCGGGTTGTAATTTGAATGGCTCACATGTGGTTTCCCGTAGGCTTTCACCAGGCCGTCACCAAGTTTTGAAAACACTTTGTAATCCTGTGGCAGTATTTTTCCGACGAATGGAAGGTTTTCTTTTTTTAGGACGTTGAAGAATTGGTCAAACCCCCAGGATTCCAGCATTTCGACAGAAAAACCAGTCACGGTTGGCAGGACGTCCCGTGCTATTGCTCTCCCCTTGTAGTCAGGGTCCATCCACCGATCGGTGACGGTTCCGATAACGTCAAGGACCGCGGGGATGTCATGGGTACGCAGATAATCCTGTCGCGCTTGTTTTATTCCTTCGATTATTTTCTTTAACACCTCAAGGGTGAACACTGGTTTTCTGAGAGTGATGCCATTCCCTGCATCCTCGGAGGTATACTCTACGGTATCATCAATCCCAATTTTTTGGTCCCAGAAAAAACAATCAATGGTTCTTCCCATACTGCTCCTCGTTAAAAAACAACCGGGATCTTACTTGCGGTGTTCACGAGCTCTTGGGCTGCTTTGGCTTGGTCGAGGATAACCCGGGAGTCGCCTTCGACTGTGAATAATCCTCTGATCAACCCGCGGATAGGATCGAGTTCTTTCTTGATGACTTTCTTCCAGTTGGAGTACGGTCCTTTGAACATGAACAGCGCGTTTTTTTCACCCTGTACCAGATAGGCATCTCTGCATTTTCCATGCCACAGATCAATGTAAAACACGGTTTCTTTTTTCAGGTCCTCATCAGGGGTTATCACAAAAAGGAAATCCCCTTCCCAGTCTTTTGCTGCCTCTGCATACGCCGTGTTTTTGTTGAGTTCTTCTTTGAATATTTTAATCCATTCATCCGACGGGAAACGAACCATGTTCTTCACCATCCTGTTGCATCAGTTCAGCCATGACCGCGGCGCACCCTCTACCTTCAACGCCAGGGACTCGAGTCACTTCAACATCAAGCACTGGTCCTTCTCGACTGCATGCGGGGCAGTGCTCAAGGATCTTCACCCGGTCGCCGGTGATGATGAAACCCGGGTAGCTGTCCGGTAGTGGGTCGATAAACGCGAAACGCCCGAATTGGTTATATCCAATCGGATTCAGATCTTCATTCAGGACGAACGGGACGATCACTGGTGGGATATGTTTGTAATGGCCTTCGCAGCTGAGAAACACGGAGCTGCACTCGGACATCGCATAGACATCATGATAGCGGTTTTGAGGAATGCCCAGGACTTCTTCTACCTTTTTCCTGAATGTCTCCTCCGGGGGGCGTTTATCTTCTTCTGCTTTCCATCCGCCGCCGGTGAGGACCTGGCTTTCTGGTAAGTTCACTGATTTTCCTTCTTTTTTCATCCGTTCAATGATGCGGTCAAGCCAAAACGGGGGACCAGCGATGTTCACCCGCTGGCCAGTTTTTTCAATATGTTCTAACAGATGAATAATCCGCATATCCGAGTTCCGCTGCACCAAGGGGCTGATCGTGGAGAGAGCTTTTGCCTTCAGTTTTTCGGTAATGCCGATGGTTTCATCCCGCTGCATACGGAGAAACTGCGTGGTGATCTTCATATCCAACGCAACATGAACATTCGCTGGGTTGTACAGATCATACGCGATACCAAAGAGGCTTGCAATCGTGAGGTTCGTCTGCCGAGGATCAGGGATTAACAAAATGACTTGATCCTCCGGGTTATAGTCCATTAACTCCATCACCGATTTCATCGCACTGTACTTCACTCGATTCCACGAGCGGGTATCACGAGGGATGAAACTGAACCGACCGCTGGTGCCGCTGGTAAACATAATACTCGTGCCTTTTTTGTTGAACTCCTCGATGACTTCATCATGCGACGGTGACTCTGTTTTAAAAACAGGTTTTGGTAGAGAGCCGGTAAAAATTGTTTTCAGCCAGTTCAAAAACCCTTTTCCCTCAGGATAGTCCTTAAAAAAAACATCAGGGAGCAAAGGTATTTTTTTCAAATCGTTTAATGAGGTAATCGCCTCGGGAGTTATTCCATTCCGCTCGCAGACGCGATGGTACAAGAAGTTATTTTCATAGTGGTGTTTGAAGGTATGTTGAATGGCGGTGAACACAAGTTCATATGCCTTACTGTAATTCGTAAAAAAAGTCTTTGGTCCATGTAATGCAGTATCAACCGCGGTCCATTCGTTCTGAGGCGGAATAAATTTTCCAAGTTTTTCAGTATAATTTTGTTGTCTGTTCACAGAAGCCATTTTTTTCGCCATTACTATCGTCAGTATTCAGTCTGTAGTTTTGCGATGCAGGCGTTGAAGGTATCAATAGGTTTGGTGATGGTCAGTGCCTTCATTTTATTCCCAGTCATCTTCACCCGGTTTTTCAGCAGTGCCATTGCAGAGCTCGTCTGTCCGCTGCTGATCTGCATGAATGTGGTGTAATCCCCGGTGAATGTGAACTCAGCGTTTTTTCCTTTTATCGATTCATCGGAGCCGGTCAGCAGCTCTTCTAATTTCCCGTCGACGAATCGTATGTAGAAATACACGGTTTTTTGGTCAGGCGGAACGTTTTGTACGACATTCAGCAACGATGCGTTCATGTTCTTTAAATCTTTTTTCATGTCAAGTTCTTCTAAGACTTTTTTCTTGGCTTGCGTAGCCCATTCTTCTGAGAGATATTTTACCATGTGTCTTCACTTCCAAATAATGTTTCGATTAACTCTTCGAAATGTCCCAGTTCGTCTTTTGAGAGTCCTGCTGGGAACGGATACAGGATGTGTTCTTTTCGATGGAGTCCTTTGCTGCAGATAAACTCAAGTGGGGTGACTCCTTTTATCGCGAATTGTCGTCTCCAGGATTCCACAATCGCTTTATTGACGCGTTTGCGTGCATCTGGGTCTGTGTGATCGTAATAGTAGTCATATTCCAGATGAGCAAGTTTCCCTCGTTCAAGGTAGCTGAGGAACCCGAATGCTCCTTCTATGTGGTACTGCTCCGCTGGTTTTTCTAATGCGTCGACGACCTTTAAAATGGTTTTTTTGTCCCCGGGCATGTATCCACCACGGTACATCCACATGTGTTTTCGTTCCATGCGGCTGGGCAGGATGCGGAAGGAATGAAGCCAGACGGCGTCCGTCATCTCTGGCTTTGAATACAGTTTTTCGAAGAACTCCCGGAGATCCTCATCGAAGACTTTGACAAGTTCTTTGGGAGAGGCAGCGAGGCCTTTCTCGAAATGTTTCCTTAGTGGCCCTCCAAAGACAGCCTTTAACGGGTTGTCCTCTTCTGATATCATTTTTAATAGGCTGCTGTCTTTCATGGATGCAATCTTCGATGAGCCAAGGATCAGGCTTTTTATCATAGTTTTGTCAAAGGAGACCTCAGCAAGGCTTTCGATGATTTTCTTGTCGTATTTATCACAGATAACGTCAACGATATAGTTGAGTTTCAGGTATTTTTTTGCGATGTAGTTGAAGCCCTCAGCAACCTCATGGGTTGGTGAAATGAACTCCGTGAGATACTTGCTGGAGATGACGGCGAGGGAAATACCGATGTTTCGTCGTGCGAGGTTATGTGCGAAATCAAGGGCGTCGGGAAGGTTGGCGAAGGGGACGAATATCGCCTCTTCATCCTCAAGGATCTGATGGAGTTTTAAGGTAAGCTGGGTGACGATCACCGTTGGGATTAGCGACAGGCTTAAGAGTCCTTGTTCTGAGGCATAGGGGTTTGGGATCTCTTTATCGCTCAGATGCATGATAGCTCCTGTTGGGTCGATCATTTCTGCGTCAATGAAATTGTCAGTGCCCCATCCGTAGGTATTGCTCCAGGTGGTGATAATGCCGAGGTTCTGCGCGTTTGAACACACGTGTGATTCTGCTTCTGCGACATTTGCTCGTAGGTTATGAGCATGCGCTGCGGTTTGAAGCTCAAAGGAAGTGACGCCTGGTCCGACGGTCGCGGTCATCGCCTCAGGGTCGATGCTGATGTCTTTCATCCGATACAGGTCAATGATGATTCCTTGTTCGATGCATGCTGGCTCCGCAAGCAAGGTTTGCAGGACGACGCCAAAGAACGTCCCGTTCCCCCGTGGAAGGTACGGTATTTTATATTTTTCTGCAAGCTGTACAATCGCCACGATTTCCTCTGTCGACTTCGGCATCACGATATAGAATTTTCCTGTGGATTTTTGCTTAATTATTGAGCGTACATATGATGTTATAATAATTGGGTCATTGGTCGCCCAGTCGTTTCCCACGATGGCGCGAAGGTCTTTGACTACGTCATCTTCTGGTGCGGGTTTCATGGTATTTGGTTTTAAGGTCTTGACGTAGTCGTTCAACGCGTGCTCGACATGTGTTGGTCGTCGCTGGGTGATAAAATTACATTGGCGATCGCAAATCCCGCAGAGGTTACACGAATTGACAATGTCGATAAGTGCGGGTGTTGGTTGGACTTCGTTTTCAGCAAGAGCCCTAGCCAGTTCCATTCTTCCCTCAGGCCAATACGCGACAAACCCATGTTTTTTACCTGCCGGACAGACGCCGGTTCCAAGGAAATCTATCTTACACATCCCACAATGGGGTTCTATTTTCGTTGTTTCTAATACATCGGTGAGTTTCATATTATCCCCTAAGAATGATTTCAAGTGAAGGCTTGAAAGGCTCCTCCCTCTTAAAGCTTTCTCATGATTTTAGATAAAAAAATTGCTTTTTTTCAAATTTTGTTTTTACAATTGATAAAAGAGGCAGTTCCTTTTTTAGTTATGTAGAAAATTTATTCAACACCATGCAATATCGTTTGTTACCTTAGTGAGAAAAAAATGGTGAATCGTATGAAACGAAAAATGCTTTGTCTTGCCTCCGTGGTAATCATGATTTTTACGAGTACATTGATTTCTGGATGTACGCAACAGCAGCAACCTCCTGCGGGGAAAACCCTTGAGCAGTCCGCCGTTGACATCGTGGCGCGTCTCATGGAAAAAAACTATACGGGCGTGTACAGTTTTTTTAATGCATCGATTACCACAAAAATCACTGTTGAGCAGTTTCAAATCAAATGGGAGCAACAAGTGGTTACTAATTACGGTAATATCACCAAGATTGTTCAGACCCGGCTTGCGAATGAATCAGGGTACAGGATCGTCTATGTCACGTGTAATTTTACAAAAAAAACGGCCCTTGATGTAAGAATCGCGTTTAATGAGCAGAGCCTGGTTGTTGGGCTGACCGTGGCACCCATAATAGTAACGTACAACCCGCCTGCGTATGTGGATCAGAGCATGTTTACTGAGATGAATGTGACCGTTGGGTCCGGGCAATGGGCGTTACCCGGGATCCTTACCGTACCAAAAGTGATTGGTCATCTCCCAGCTGTCGTTCTTGTTCAGGGCTCCGGGCCGAGTGACCAGGATGAAACCATTGGGCCGAACAAGCCGTTTAAGGATCTCGCCTGGGGTCTAGCCTCTGAGGGTGTCGTGGTGTTGCGGTATGTGAAACGGACGAAGCAGTACCAGCAGCAGATGTTGGCTATTCAAAATTTAACGGTTGAGGATGAAACCATCGATGACGCGATCGCTGCCGTCAGTGTTCTCAATGCAACGCCGGGGGTGGATCATTCCAGGATCTATGTCCTTGGTCATAGCCTTGGTGGGATGCTTGCACCGCGGATCGCTGCTCAGGATCCTCGGATAGCGGGGATCATTATTCTGGCTGGGCCAACCCGTCATCTTGAGGATCTCATCTTAGAGCAGACACGGTATCTGGTGAATCTGAGTGGGACCAATCAATCTGCACAGATTGTTGCCCTTGAGCATAATGTCACTAAGATTAAGACATTGAATTTCACTGATAACGAATATGTTCTTGGCGCGCCGAAGGCCTACTGGGTGGATCTCTCCACGTATGATCCTGTCGCGACTGCAGAGACGCTTCATCTCCGGATGTTGATTCTTCAGGGGTTACGTGATTATCAGGTAACAATGGAGGATTTCTCCCGGTGGAACAGCACGTTTTCTGGGAACCCCCGTGTGACATTGAAAACATATCTGTCGCTGAATCATTTGTTTATTTCGGGGGTTGGTCAACCGACGAATACCGAGTACCTTGTCGAGGGACATGTTGCTGAGCAAGTGGTCAAGGACATTTCGTCATGGGTAAGCGGTGAGTAACCCTATCTCCCTTCTTCCTCTTTTTTTTAAAAGACGAAATGTTTAGATAACGTTGCTTCATTGTCGAAGTGGGTAGAGTTGTGGAAAAAATTCAGACGACTGTGTCCGATGTGTTAATTACTGAGCTCGAGAAATGGGGTATTACCTTTGTCTTTGGAATCCCTGGGACTTCGTCTCTCGGTCTGGTTGAAGCACTTCGGAAAAATAAGAAGCTTCAGTATATCGTAGTCCGTCATGAGGAGAACGCGGCGA
>Ga0209777_10003396_pt1 | contig 19794 bp, 31 predicted proteins | sample FrelakmetHBP12HB_FD_187147 | JGI IMG/M metagenome (GOLD analysis project Ga0209777, IMG submission 187147) | Freshwater lake sediment microbial communities from the University of Notre Dame, USA, for methane emissions studies -HBP12 HB (SPAdes)... | ecosystem: Environmental > Aquatic >...
GGTTCACATCGGATATTTTATCCTGTTTTACGTGATTGATTCAAAGGAAAACGCGATTATTTTCTTAAAATTACTTCATCACGATGAGGCGTATAATTAGGGTTCATTCTGATGTATTTTCATGCCACAAATTCTCCCGCAAACTCTCTCCGCATCAGCCCTCAAACAACCCCTCTATCACAATTTCCGACGCCATTTGCGTATTACGGAGGGCTTCTACGGATGTGACGACATAGATGGATACCTGTCGATAACCGAATCGCATGATAATCCATACAAAGGAATTTTATCTCTTGTTATAAGATTAGTTTATGCCGGCCTACTATTTCGCTATGGGAGGATATCACGCCGGGGAAAAGCCCGATCCTGCGGTGGATACATTAATCACCATCCAATACCAGAAGATCGATTTGACCTCCGGTGAACCACTGGAGAAGTTAACTATTCTTAAGGCGTGGGAGAGTTCCGAACAAAGTATCGTGACTACGTTGTACAACCAGTTTTTCAAGCCCGAAATGCCGGTCACGCATTTTATTCCGGTCGGGATGAATCTCGATTATGCATACGAGATGATCATCTCGAAATGCAAGAAATACAATCTGCCGGCGATCACCAGTCACCAGCTGTATTACCAGCGACCCCGCTTTGACCTCGCGCCAGTCATCGTTCTTTTGAATGATGGCCGGTTCGCCGGAGCCAGTCTCGATTCTTTCTCATCGAAAAAATCTGATGCCGGTCGTATAAACAAGTGGTATAACTCCAAGGACTTCAAAAAGATCGAGTACACGCTCCAGGATGAAGCAGAAACCTTTCTCAAACTACTGCAATACCTGAGCAAATACAAAACCCGTTTGGGAATTGCAAGAAAAGGCAAAACAGCCCACCAGAAACCTGCGCAAACGACACCCCCCACCCGTACGGAAAAGGCACGTTCCCCTCATCCAAAATCCCCGGCAACATCTATGGAGGTAACAAAAAAACGAACCGATAACGGAACACCTGCTCCCCGGAAAAGTTCGGCCCAGCTCGCAAAAGCACAACCCCCGTCTCCCGGGAAATCTCCTGCAAAATCGAAAACCACAGGTCAACGTTCATCCGTGCCCCTTAACCAGTTCCGCAAACATACGCCAACGAAAAAGCATGCAGGGAAAAGAGAATAGGTGGCTTTGTTTTCCCTTTTTGAGTAATGCCGATTTAAGCGGATCCGGCGAATTCCCCACGAAAAGCTCTCTGCATCAGCCCCTCATACAACTCCCTCGATCACTATTCCCGACGCCACTTGCGTATTTCGGAGGGCTTTGATAGTTGCTGTGAGGTGGGCGAACGCGGGGGATCGGGATTTTTTTGGATCCCTATACGGGAGAGACATTCGGGCAGCGATTAAATCTCCCCAATTCGACCTCCATTATCTCGTTCCGGAAGGCTTCTTGGCACTAATTCAGGAAAAACCAGCACTATTGTTTTGGGAATCGCTCGGTTCTTTGTCCATTCGGTTGTCAGGGGCTGAATTGCAGCTGGAAATAACCGCTAATAGCACCTATTGGATGGCAAATCTCCTGGTCTGCTTACCTGGAGAATAGGGAAGAGATGGAAACAGGTTTTTGTTAATGATTGTTTTCAGACTGAGATCTGCGATGATACCGTCACCATTATATTGCATTGGCACAATTATGTTCCATGTGGAACAAAATTTAATCAATGAAATTGTCGCGCTACTCCTTCAGGCGGACATTCATCCCCGGGGCTTGGCTGAAAAACTCCAGACCAACCATATGACCATCGCACGGAAGCTCCGCCACCTTGTAGATGAAAATATTGCAGATTACCGGACCGAGGGGAAAAACAATGTTTATTTCCTCAAAAAGAGCATCGAAGGCAGAAATGCCGCAATGATTGCCGAGATCTACAAACAGTCGCGCATTGTGAGCATATATCCGGTCCTGCGGGGCATCTTCCAGGCTGTGCAGGATATGCAGGAGATCCCGCTTGCACTCCTATACGGGAGTTATGCCAAAAAATTCCCGTCAAAGGACAGCGATATCGACATGTACATCGAAACACTCAACACCAATGTAAAGAAACAGCTTGAACAGCGGCACTCTTTATTGAGTGTGAAGATCGGAGAGTTCGATCCCAAGAGCCTGCTCATCCGGGAGATAATAAAGGACCACGTCATCATCAAAGGGATGGAGGTGTATTTTGACAAAACAGGGTTTTTTGAAAAAACTCTATAACGACAAGACCCTCCAGCTGGTTGCTCCAAACGCCGGGGTAAAAGCGGCATACCTGAAGAAGTCAGAGAGTTATCTTGCATCAGCCAGACTGTTACAGGATAATGGACGGTTCGAAGAGTCCGTATCGTTAGCCTATTACAGCATGTACTATTCTGTCCTGGCACTCTTTTTTTGCAACCGGTATCAAGTGCGAAAATCACAAGGCAGCGATTATGCTGCTCGAAGACATCTTCGGAATCGACAACTCTGCGATAGAATCTGCCAAATCAGAACGCATAGATAAACAGTATTATGTCGCAACAGCACCGGTTCGTGACGAAGTGATTGCACTCATAAAAACTGCAGAGTCGTTTAATGCAGAGCTCCTTGACGTGATCGACCGGCTGACGAATGAGAAAATAGAATCGGTCAGGAAAAAACTGATAAAACTCACCGGATAATTTTTTAATCATTGGGTTGTATTACCAGAGCGGTGTATGCAAAGAACGAGAGGTCTGCCCTGGTGAAGGGGTGATGTGGCATCCCTTGTTTTCACTATGGGGAGTATCACAGGTACATACCCCCTGATCTCCCCTATTCTGGCTCCGTTTTTCTGATTCGGAAGGCCTTTTAACACTAATTCGCGAAAAAACAGCACTATTGTTTTGGGAATCCCCAGGTTCTTTGCCCAATCGGCTGTCGGGGGCTGAACCGAAGCTGAAAATCACCGCTAATAGCACCTATTGGGAGGCGAATCTCCTCTTTTATGGGCTGGAGTAGGGGGAAAGGGGAAAAAGGACTGTTTTGGGGGACCGGGAATTTCCACGATCCACCATGAGAGACATACATTTTCCTCAACCTAATTCTCCGTCGGAGATTATTCCACAAGAGGGGTCTCCTACACCGGAAATAGCACTAATTCGCGATAAAACAGCACTATTGTTTTGGGAATCCCACGATTCTTTGCCCATTCGGCTGTCGGGGGCTGAACCGAAGCTGAAAATCACCGCTAATAGCACCTATTGGGAGGCAAAACTCCTCTTTTATGGACTGGAGTAGGGGGAAAGGGAAAAAGGGCTGTTTTGAGGATGCTGATTTTCAGGGTAAAAACTGGGATAGTGCATAGGAATATAGAAAGGCATCAATCAAGTTTCGCATTTGACTCATTTTTCTCAGTATACGCTTTCAACAGAGTGTAGAGCTGGAGGACAGCGAGCAGCTCGGGGCATTCGCGGTGGTAGCGCCGGATCTGGTCGAGGGCTTCCGCAATACCCTCCTTCTTGTGAGCTGCCTTGGTCTCGACAAAGAAGACCGGAATGCCATTGACGAGGAAGACTACATCCTCCCGGATCGTCTTTGATCCGTTGGTAAACGAGAACTCATCGGTAATATGGAATGTGTTGTTCTCGATATCATCGGTGTCGATGAACCGGACGTTGCGTTCCCGTTTCTCTGCCGGGACAAAAATTGTTTTTACCCCTTTGAGGTATTCCCATGCGACGAGATTACCTTCAATATTTGGAGGAATGCGTCCGATTCGTTTTGCGAGTTCGGTAGCGAGCTCGCGGGTCATAAACGACTCATTGAGCCGGATAATCTGGTCGATGAAAATATCTTTGAAAAGGATGCCAGCGGTGCTGCCCCTGAATGCAGTTGCTTTATCTTTCGGGAAGTACTCCCATCCCACGGATTCGGCATAGTCGATGAACGGGTTCTGCACCGATCCGCGTTCACCGCCGAGTGTCATCGCTCACTTCCGCAATTCCTCGTGCTTAAGGATATGCCGGATCTCCTTTTTCAGGATCGGCAGTTCTTTTTTGGCATTGTCCCAGAGAATCGTCAGTTTGATCCCGAAATAGACGTGGATGAGGACATCGCGGAATCCTGCAATATTTTTCCAGTCGGTATCCGGGTACCGCTCCCGGAGTTCGGGAGGCAGGTTCTTGATCGCTTCACCGATAACCTGAAAGTTCCGGATCACGGCATCCCTGCGTCTCCGGTCAGCGGAGAACTCTTCGAATGAGATCCCACCCGTGTCCTCTTCGATATTGCCAATCGCCTCAAGGATATCATCGAGGAACTGGAGGGAGGTCCTATGCATAGACGACCTCGCCGAGGATATAAGGCTTGAGTCGTTTCTTGATTGCACCCTTCATGACGAGATCGACTTTGCGCCCGAAGAGGTCTTCGAGATAGAACTTGCACTCCATATAATTATTGAAGGTCTCTTCCCCTTTCCGGAACGTGACGAGCACGTCCACGTCGCTGTCCGGCCGCTCCTCTCCGCGTACGAATGAGCCGAAGATGCCGATCTTTGCAACACCGAACCGCTTTTTGATCTCGGGTTCGTGTTCACGGAGCAGGGCGAGCGCATCCATCTGTTTATTCCATTATATGAATGGTCTGACTTAAACGTGTGGGTGAACGTCGGGGATCAGATACGGAATACCAACCGTTGTCCCGGGAGATGCGGGACGGCTTTTCCAACAGATTGCTCCATCCGTGGGTACTGCTTTCCGGCTTCGGGATCACGGATCTCCTTAAGCTCGACCCGCAGGTAGCATTCGTCACCGTAGTCGAAGAGAAAGAGCATCTTTTTGCCCGTCTCTTTAAACGCCCGGTTCACCGGGGTCTTTACCACGCCTTTGAATTCCGGCCTGATCTTTCCCTCCCGGGTCTCGGGATTATCGGCAAAGAGCTCATAGCCTTCAGTGGACTGGTAAAAGTTTTTGAGATTGTCATAGAATCCGAACATGTGGTCGAAGCCAAGGTGAAATGCATGGCAGATCTCGCCCGCGAATTCGAAGAGGGTGATCCGTTCCGGTATGGCAAGGATGCGGTACGGGTGCCCCCTCACTTTCCCCTCGCGGTTGCTCTGGATAATCTTAAAGAGAAAGATCCGTTCACCGGACTCCGCTTCGCGCCGGTCCATCGGGATCTTGTGATAAGGGTTTGCTGCTCCCCGCATGATCTGATGGTGATCCGGGGTACTATTTCAGGATGTCTTTTTCGGTACAGGGCCGGTGCCGGTGACCCGTATCTTCGCGGTCATGAGATCGTGCAGGAGCGAGGTGAACAGGGTGTCGAGCGCTTCTTTGTGGGATTGCTCTGCGGCGAGTTTTTGATCAATTGAGGAGAGGATATCTACAATTTGTTGTTGAGTCTTTTCGGTAGGAATTGGAACTAAAATTGTTTTGATGATCGTTGCGCTTAAATTCCTCTGATGAGATAAAAACGGACAAGCTGGTGATCTTCCGCAAGGATTTTTTCAACAAGGTCACGGTTGCCATATTTCCCCTCCAGTTTTTTCGCTTCGTCATCAAACACATCAGATAACCGCTTCAGAAAAATGAGCGGCAGAATATAATCCTTGTATTTTGGGGCATCGATCTCCCCACGGATTTTGCAGGCAGCTTCCCAGAGCCAGCCCCCAAGGGTTGTGATATCTAGTTTTGTATTGTTTGGAGATTGAGCCATCAGAATCCTCTGTAGAATAGTATCGTGAAGATACGATGAATAAGATTCCGAAGTTATTGAAAAACAACAAAGAGGATTTCATAACTATTGTCATCAATGGCGAGACCAGGTCGGGGCTGCATATTTATTATCGTATCTGAAGACTCCCATAACTCACCTTCACGGTTAATGATCTTGTGCCGGGTGACGCTAAACCTGTTGAGATTGACAATGTCGAAAAATAGCTGCCTTTTTTCTTTTATTCACTCACTCCCCCCCATTAGCAAGCATAAGCCTCCACCTTAACAGATATATATTCAACCCAAGGACCCGAGGACAGGAGCTATTGAAAACAAGGGCAGTTTCAGACCTCGTCATGCATTTCTATGGGCCGTTATCATCGGTGATGGGATAATATATGGGGCATGTGAAAAGAATCCACCAGCCACATGGTCGATTCCGTCACTTTCGCTAATATCATACTTATCCTCGACTATCACATGTGAGTTTTGGAGTCGGGGGTTTTATCGAAATTTTTTCTTAACTGCTCTTTCAAAAAGTCCAACCCACAAATCCTCCAAATCTACAGGATCCCACTCAAATCCACCATCACGGTTCATTTACCTCATATAGATGCAAGTTCCTGCTTCGTCCGGTAAAAGTAATCATCCGTGAGCTTATCCTCCAGCCCATATTTTCGGTACACCCAGTCGGCATAGTGATAGTTCATGCGGTCAATTAATACATAGTCAATCTTTCCTTTGAGGAGTTCTGCGAGCCCTTCTGCTCCCGGGAGCATCGGGGCGATCATGGCATACGTCCTGATACCGGCTTTGTGCAATTCATCTAATGCCTTTATCCTGTCGTTTATCGGTGGTGCATGAGGTTCGAATAATTTCCTGATTCGGTCGTCCGCCGTCGTGATAGAAAAGCCGACCTCAAAATCCTGGGCATCTTTAATAATGTATATATCACGCAGAACTAATGGAGAACGTGTTTGAATTATAACAGGCCAGTTATTTTGAGCCAGTATTTCCAGACATTGCCGGGTTAGCTGGTATTTTTCCTCCAGAGGTTGGTACGGGTCGCACACTCCGCTTACCCAAACTCTCTTCCGTTTTTTCTTTTTTATTTCCCCACGTAGTAAATCTGCGGCGTTGATTTTGACATCGACAAATTCGCCCCAGGGTTCTTTGTGCCCGGTTACCCTTTTTATAAAGCGTGCATAGCAGTAAGAGCAGGCGTGCTGACATCCTGTATAGGGATTAATAACGTAGGGATAGATCTTCGACACAGAAAGAATAGTTTTTGCCTGAATTTCCTTTACAATCAGAGTCATGTCACGTTCTTTGCTATATATTTTCAACCAAGTAGTTTTAATGTCTCGTTTAGAGGAACTTCAGTGTCATCTGCATTGAGGATTTATGATTGAAATTTTTTCCTGACTGCTCTTTCAACAAGTCCAACCCACAAATCATCAAGTTCAACCGGACCCCAATCAAATCCACCTTCACGGAAGAGATTCCGGACTCCCATCCCAAATCCATGATGATGTTCTACCCACCAGTCTTTTCCATTTTGATTCATTAAATTTTTGATATCACTCATTGTTTCATCAGGGAGGTGGTCGATGAGATAATGACAAGAAGTGTTCAAGTGCTGCTATAGAGAATTGGACATTAGGTAAAAGAAGTAAGCGCCCTTGAACGTCAAGGGAGAGTGCGCCGACTGAAAATTGAAGTAAATTAAAGGAAAGGTTTAGATTTAAATTAACGCATCGAGTCCCCAACACGTTAGGAAAACTGCTAATACAATTCCTTCATTAGACAGAGGGAAAAACTTTGCAAACGATAACACGATCACAATCACTCCAACGATTACTGCTAATATACGTGCCAATTTAGTTATTTTTGTCATACTTATTCTCCTTCATGTTGGCATGCTCCAACAATCACCTCAATGTCCTCCTTCTTCTTATCCTCTTCTATCGATTATAAAAATTATAATGATAAAGGTCCGATCAGTTTTGATCTCGACCCGACAACATTCGTAGATTCGCAATTTTTTTTAATAGAACCATTAGGATCGAAGAGCGCTGTTATGTGGATTATAAGCGATTGAGAGCCGAAAGTAACATCTGTAAATCACAATGTACAATTTAATTAGAAATGAGGTTTTGACGTGAAAAGTGGAGCGCCTCGGCCGGGCTTGCACTATCAGTATCTTTGCTTTTTCCGATGACGGGACTGAATATTGCATAGTGGCCATAGAGGATTCGTTTGATAATAATCCTTTTCCAATCAATGAAATTTAGGCACTAATTGGAACAAACGTCGCTATATTGGCTTTAAAAACAATAAAGGGTACTAAAATAGGTAGATTTATTCTTATTCTAGAAAAGCCAAAGTACAAGCATATAAGGCTAACCCGGAGAAAAACCATATTTCTCCACCCGAGTACAGGAGCTACTGAAAACAATTGCAGATTTGTGATAATTTAACAGGGATCAAATCTCCCTCACATCCAAATGCTCCATAATTTCCTTAAGGAAATCACTCATTTCATCCTTCTTCGTACATATGATGAGATCCTCTTTTACACGAGTAGCCGCGACATAAAATATCCGTCGCTCTTCCTCTTCGCGTTTTCGTTTCGGTCCCAATATAGCCGGTTCATAAATATCCGGATTTTCTTTCTCACAGGGAAAGCCGTATAGCCCTTTCACAACATCCAGAATGAACACGACCCGGGTTTTGGTATTCACCTGAACCTGAATCTCTTCAGATGAAGGACAAGATTTAACGTGGTGCATCGCCATCCTCAAAGACAATGATGCGGATCACAGCGGTTGCACGCGGGAGGGTACAGGGTGTGGGATACCGGTATTTCGTTACTCATTGTGCACGAGAGTCTGGTGTGTGCGGTTTTGTGAAGAACAAATCTGACGGTTCCGTGCTGATAGTTGCGGAAGGTGGACAGGAGGCACTCGATGTTTTTCTTAAACTGGTCCGGGCTTCGTTCGAACCGGTTATCCGGGTCGATGATATTTCTGTTAGTCCGGGGGAAGCCAGCGGGGAGTTCTCCGGCTTTTGGGTGAGTTGGTGAGGGTGATACAGATAATACACCGGATAATTCCGAATTTACAGGAAAGAAAGATTAAAAAAGTTTTACTAACCCTTAACCGGGGTGACGCCATCGACCTTGATATAGCGTCTCTTCAAATTGTGTTTGCTGCCGATAACTGCAAAGGTGCGTTCCTCTGCCTGCTTTGCATTGGGTGCCTCGATTACTTTTGTGTAATGCGCCCACTCTTCGCCCATCAAAAATGTGCCTTTAACCTCAAACTTCTGATTCTCCATAACCATGATACTCACTCCAGAAATCCAAATATATCCTCTATTCTGCCCAGTTCAAACCCGCTTGTCGCATTGCCGGCAATGTAGCCTGTTTCGTTCACTAAAAGACCTGTACCCACAAGCCCGCTGCCCATGTTGATCGTGCCAGTACCGACAGGGATCTTTGAAACCTCTTCAAGCCGGGCGATCTGGTGGGGGGTGGCCCGCGGGTGCACGATAATTCCCTTGTTGGTGGCGACACCGGCCATGCCGACTGTTTTCACGCCACCCAGCGTCAGGTGGATCACCTCTACTTCCAGGAACTCGCCAATCTCGTGCGCAAGGTCCGGGGGCATGTCCTCGTGGACTGCGGCAAAGGTGTCATTTACCATGATCACGTTGCCTGCAGCGTTCATTGACTCCTTTAGCAGCAGGATTTTCCTGTGTTTTTCGAGAATCGCAATTTCCGCTTCAGTGGCAAGGCCGCTCATGACAATCCCCCGGCTGTTGCCGGCAACGAGCGAGCCGATGATAGCGCTTCCCTGGACAGTCGTCTCTACGAGGTCAACACTGAGTGCACTGACAAGTGCCTGTTTGTAGTCCTCCGGAGATTCCGGGGGGATTATGGCGATGTTTCCCAGGACCCGGGAAAAAACCCCGATGTTCGGATCGCCGGCAAGCGTGATCGTTCGTTCCATCTTACGATTCCGGTGCAAGTTCAGCCTGAACCTGCCCGTCCTCCATCTTCATGGCGCGAACCCGTATTTTTGATGGCGGTTTTGTGCTGCCCCGGCTCCACACCTTCTCATTGATACCCTTATCGATCTTCACATCATCGCTCTTCATGTGCTTTGCAAGGTACTTCCTGATGTCCTTTATGGCGCCATTGCTCCGCTTCCAGCGGGGCATCCTGCGTGCATCCCGGAGAGGGATGACATATATATGTTCCTGCAATTTTTCAGCCATGATCTCACACCTTTAACTGACTCTTGCGCCAGTTTCGCCGTTTCGGGTGCGCAACAACGGAGCGCTTGGTTCTTACCATTACCCACTGGGGCACACGCCGGTTCTGGTCGCATGCTTTTGCCAGACGAATCTTTCTGCCTTTGCTTAATTTACTCATGTTCTCTCCTGACTACTCATTATATTTTCTTCCCGTGACCAGTGACTGGTCATGATGCACCGGAAACAGGGATGCGGGATCGATACCCCTGGCAGCAACCGCCTCCCGGATCTCGGCTTCATAATCGCCATTGCTGATCGTTCCTGTTTCACCGTAGGTTACCACGAGAAAACGCTTGACCAGCCGGTCAACTTCGGGCTTGACATACCCAAGCAGGGGTCGCACATACGAGCACCCGGTCCGGTTGCCAAGACTCTGGACCTCTGCTCTCGAAAGCATCGGCACCCGGTCGTTAAACCGTGTACCATCGCCGACCACTTGGTACTCTGAGGAAAGGGTTGCAACGGCAACCTGGTGTACGGTATTGATCGCATCATTCGGATACCCGCACGTTTCCACCAGATCCACCATTTCATCCAGCAATCCTTTGTCAAACACTCGTTTTTTTAAGGGAAACCCCAGCGCTTGTGCCGCAGCATCCACCGACGGGACCTGGCGGGACGGGTCGAACACAAACACGTTGAGTTCAACCTCGTAATACGTACCCAGCATTATTGCTGCAAGGGAACTGTCCTTTCCGCCGCTGAAGAGCACTCCTGCCTTCATTACCTTCGCGTAATTGAATAATCACGTTTCTTTGGCGCAAGCTGCCTGAGCAGGTCCTTGAGCTGCGAATCCGTGATCTTGTTCTTGAGACGCCCACTCTGGGCAAGCTGGACGAGCTGCTGTTCAACAGCACCGGCAAAATCCGGTTTCGTCAGCTTGATGGTGTTTAAGCGCTCCCGGGCATCGGGCTCGAGAATTGACATAAGCACCATCTGCATCTGAGACTTAATGCGCTCCTGGCGTTCGAGCTCCGCCTGCATTGCCTGTTGATCGCCAGCCTGCTGCTGCATCTGCGCCATCCTGCGTTTGCGGAGTTCACTAAGCTCGTCGTCTCCCATGGGGTTACCTCACTTCGGTACTTCAGCCTTTTCCGGCTTCTTGCCTTCAGCTTTCTTTGCTGCAGGTTTCTTTTCGGCCTTCTCGCCCTTTGCGCCCTCAGTTTTCTCGCCCTTCTCCTTTTTCGCTTCGGACTTCTTGCCCTCTGCTTTCTTAGGTTCGGGTTCGGCTGCTGCCTTTGCGCGCTTAGGTACCGGTGCCGGCGGGTTGATCTTCACTTCATGAGCCATGTTGTCGAGAAATGCCATCCCTGCCGGGGATACTTTACGACCGGTCTTGTCATGGACAACAAGTCCTGCGGCCTCCAGCTGCTGGAGGGATTTTCGCAGGATTGACCCACTGCCTTTCATGAATGCATTGGGTTTTGAACCACGGTTCTTTTTCCCGCCATAAAAACTTCGCATCCTCTCGACGCCCAGGGGGCCATCAATATAGACGCGCCTCAACACTGCCGCTACCCGGACATACCACCAGTCCGGATCTTCGGGCGGCATTTCTTTGTGTGCCCCGGTCTTTGCAAAAGCGGCCCAGGGCGGTGGAGTAATTTCCTTGTGTTTCCTGAGCTCCTCTGCGACCTTCCTGATAAGATGGTCAGCCGAGGCATCGAATACTGTTGTCATCTAGAGACCTCACTGTTGAATTATTCAATAACAGTCTTTACTTATTTGTGGATAAGGTTTTTATATATTTCGAGAACAGGAACCCGGCTGTTGTTAAATCAGAAAAATGCGTTTTATTTTTTGCCTGTTCTCTTTTTTTCTACCAGCACCATCGTCCTTCCCCGCACATCCACGAGCCTTGCCCGTGCCTGTGAGGCCACCTCTTCAGGGTCAATCTCAATATTCTGGAGCCATTTTACCTTGATCATCTTGCGTTTCTTGAGTTGTTCCACGATCTCATCGATCATGGTTTCAGTACAGCCCTGTTTACCGATCCATACGGTCGGTTTGAGGTCCTGCATCGATCGGTCAGGTTGATTGGACATGAGGCCTCACCACGCGATAACGTGTCTTTTTATTGCAGGAATGACAAGTGACCACCACGTTGCCACGGTGTACCCGCACCCGCATGTTCTTTCCCGGTACGAGGAATGAGTAACAGTGGTGGCAGTACTGGCGGCGGAACTCCCGGTCGATCCGGATCCGCTGGCGCATCGCAATCCTGCGTGCAAGATCAACGTAACGGTTACTCCGTTCGGGATGTGCGGAAAACGCCAGCAGCGCCTGCTCAAACAGGACCTGAATACGCTCCCGGGCAATCTTTTTTGTCACAGGGGTGCGGGATCGTTCCTTCATAATCTCGTAACCTACCTTTTTAGTTGTGCTACACTATCAGCGTGTGGGATAAAAAAGGAACGGTGAGTTCAGCTCAGTAAACGTGCGCATGGGAAGGTGAACGCTCACCGGGGATTCCCCTTGTATGCGGGCGATTCTCACGGTTGGGATACCTGTGTTTTAAAAAGGAAATTCATTACTATCGCTCCCACGAAGGGACGGTATATGGGGGGACAGGCTCAATTCCCTTTTTTATTTTATGTACAGAAAAAGAAAGATTTCAAAAAAGATGGCGGGTTTATTCGTGCCTGGATACACCAGATGGCAAATCGGGTGAGCGGATCCTGACAGTTCTTCCCACAATTTCCAGCCTGTCTTCACAAAAAAGTTTTATTGCTTCCGGAAAACACTCGTGCTCGTGTTCCAGGATCCGTTCAGCCAGCGAATCCTCATCATCTCCTTCCTGTAGCGTAACACAGCGCTGGAGAATGATGGGACCACCATCGAGGCTCTCATCAACGAAATGCACCGTGCAGCCTGATACCTTCACACCGTACTGCACAGCCTGTCGCTGGGCATGCAGCCCGGTGAAACAGGGCAGGAGCGCCGGGTGAATGTTCATCATTTTTCCGGGAAACGAGCGCACTATGACTCCCCCAATAATGCGCATGTAACCCGCAAGCACGAAGAGATCCGCCCTGGCCTGCTGCATAGCTGAAAGGAGGGCACGTTCATAGAGCTCAGGTGAGGAAAACAATGAATAATCAAGGATCATTACCGGGATTTTTGCTTTTCCTGCACGTTCGATTGCATATGCCTTCGGGTTATCGGTGATGAGAACTACACAGGTTGCAGGGATTTTTCCGTCTTGCATAGCTTCGATCACTGCCTGGAAATTCGAACCCCTGCCCGATGCCAGGACCGCAACGCGCTTTTTCATCATATCCTTCCTTTTAAAATGCCAATAAACCTGAACTGTTCCTAACGATGATCATTACCGGCTGAAGGATGAATCACAATCTTCACTTTCACTATCCGCCGTCCGTGCATCTGCATCACAGCCAGCGTGATCTTCCCCTCATTAATCTCAACCTTTTCCCCCGGGTGCAGGGGGATGTGCCCCAGCCGGTCGATGATAAGGCCTCCGACGGTCTCGTAGGATTCGTCGACAGGAAGATCGATCTCCATGCGCTCGTTGATGTCATCCACCCACATCTGGGCATCTACAACAAAGACGCCCTCGGAAATATTCTGAATATCGGGTTCCTCCTTATCATACTCGTCCATAATATCGCCGACGAGTTCCTCGAGAATATCCTCAACCGTCGCAATCCCGACAAAACTGCTGTACTCATCGATTACGATCGCCATCTGTACCCGGTGCACCTGGAGTTCTTTTAATAAATCATCGATCTTTTTTGTTTCCGGGACAAACATGGGGTCATACATAACCTCCTTTATAGTCGAATCTTTCCGGTGCGAGACCATGGCTGAGAAGACATCCTTGACATTCAGGATGCCGGTGATGTTGTCTATCTGGTCGTGGTAGACAGGAATGCGGGAGAAGCCGGCCTCATTGAAGATCCGGATCGCCTCTTCAAAGGACACCGTATCTTCCATGGCAATCACGTCCACTCGTGGCGTCATTATCTCGCGGGCGGTGGTGTCAGCAAACTCGAGCACCGAGTAGAGCATATCCTGCTCTGCCTGTTCAATAGTTCCATCCTCCTTGCCGACATCGATCCATTCCTTGATCTCCTCTTCGGTCAATGACGGTTCAGCGATCTCCTTACCGATACCGAACCTCGGGCTTATCCGTTCGACAAACCAGATAACCGGGGTAAAAATACGGGAGAGGAACAGGATGAGCGGTGCAATCGTAAGTGCAAACGAATCCGATGCCCGGGCTGCATAGATCTTGGGACCTATCTCGCCGAAGACCAGCAACATAATCACGACGAATCCGGTCGCGATCCCCACCCCCATATCGCCAAACATCTGGATTGCGACAGCTGTTGCAATGGATGCTGATGCGGTGGTGACAACGGTGTTTCCGATAAGGATGGTGATGAGCAGGTGTTCAGGGGACTCCTTTAATGCCGCCACGGCATCTGATCCCGGCAGACCCTCATTGACGAGCGTCCGTACTTTTGCACGGGTGATAGAGATAAGGGCGACTTCCGAACTCGAAAAAAATGCCGTAAGAAGCACACAGATGACAAAGAGCAGGATTTCAACAACATACTCTATCATCGTTTTTCACGCTGTGCTGGTGCACGCAGATTATTGTGGATCATAAATAAAAATACATTATCTTTATTCGGGATGGAATTTAATAAAACCAGCGCCTTATTCCATGCATTCCCGCATAAAAACACCATCCCGTGCAAGCAGTGCGATCTTTTCCTCCGCTGACAGCGGATGGTCGAGGTTTAAATCCTCGATCTCGAGGGTAAGGCTGCCATTGTAGCGGTGGGCCCTTAAGCATTCCATCACCGTTGCCATGGAAACATGCCGGTCAAGAGGGAAGTGAGCTTTGCCATGATCAAACCGGCTGAGATGCACGTTCACGAGGCGGTCGTGACAGAGTTCGATGTACCGGATCGCCTCGCCATCGGATTGGGAAAGCGCATGCGCCACGTCGAGCGTAAAGAACAGCCACGGTTCCTCATCAAGGAGTGAACGCATGCGTTCCGGCGTGCAGAGCAGTGAGTTGACAATCGGTTCCATATTCTCCATACCGATTTTTATCGAATTCCGGGTCGCTGCGTCGCGGAGCACGGAAACATAGTGATCGAACCGGGCAAAGTCCGCTGAACTGGGCGGGCGCTTTGCTGTCCGCCTGCCCGGGTGGACAGTCAGGATATGGGCACCCATCTGTCCGGCAATCGCTATGGACCGGACTGCATGTTCAACAGACACCTGTGCCACATCCGGGTTAATGGAACAGGGATTCAGGTCAAGAATCGGGGAATGAACCGTCAGCGTAGAAATTTCAGGGTGCTCGTTCCTGCACGCGATCACCTCATCCACGGGCAGGTCACGAAGCCAGAAATGCGGCGTCTCTAACCAGAACTCTATTGCGTTCAAGCCCGAGCGGGACACAAACGAGAAGATCTCGTTGACCGTGTACTCGTGAAAGAACATGCTCGAGACGGAAAACGACACCATGGTAGTATAGTTGATATGCGGTTTTAGCCTAATAATGGTTGATGGACTGGTTCAACCGCCCTGATGTCACCGCCGTTATTGAAAAAGCACCATTACGGGTCTCCGAGCTGTCAGCGATTATAGAAGGACTCCTGGACAACCCGCTCCTGCAGGACATTCTGGTCCGAGGAGAAGTGACCAACTATACCCACCATGCGCGGGGGCATCGTTATTTCTCGCTCTCGGAGAAAGGCGGGGGAAACACTGCTGCGGTCATTAAGTGTGTAATGTGGCGGTCAGATGCAGAACGGCTTTCTTTTAATCCCTCTGAGGGGATGGAGATAATCGTGGCCGGGACCATAAGGGCCTATGCTCCGCATGGATCATACCAGCTGCAGGTCAAAGAGATGAGAAAATCTGGTCTTGGAGAGAAATTCCTTCTCGTTGAGCAGTGGAAATCAGAACTTTTGGCACAAGGATGTTTTTCCCCGGAGCGTAAACGTATGCTCCCCTTATACCCTGCCAGGATCGGTGTTGTTACTTCAGAGACAGGTGCAGTAATCCATGACATCAGGACAGTCGTAGGACGAAGATATCCGCTGGAGATTGTCGTTTCACCCACGGCAGTTCAGGGGGAGGAGGCACACCGGGAGATTGCCCGTGCGATCACCCGCCTCGCGGGAATGGTGGATGTGGTCATCGTTGCCCGTGGCGGAGGGAGTTTTGAGGATTTGTTCCCCTTTAACCATCCGGATGTTGTACGGGCAATTGTCGCATGCCCTGTACCTGTAGTAAGTGCGATCGGGCATGAGGTGGATGTGACCTTAAGCGATCTCGCTGCAGACCTGCGGGCGGCGACACCCTCCGCAGCAGCTGAACTGGTAGTACCTGACCGGATGGTGCTGATAGCTCGGTTAAAGGAACTCAAATCCCAGATGAGCACTGCTTTACAGGGAAGGGTTGCATGGGCACGGGATGAGGTTGCCGACATGCGGGACCGGCTCCGCCCGCAGCGGTTCTGCCGGAAACTCGAAGAGAGAAAACAAAACATGGCTGATCTCTCGGACAGGCTCGAACGGGCTTTTTCAAACCGGCTCGAACGCGAAAGCCTCCTGCTTGCGGAGATGAAAACGGCACTTGACAGCAGGAGCCCGGTTGCTGTGCTTGCCCGGGGCTACTGTGTTGCTGAGAAGAATGGTGCGATCGTGAGAAGTGCAGACACCCTGGAAAAGGGCAATCACATGAAAATCCGGTTTTATGATGGCAGCAGCCAGGTTATCGTGGAGCGTGTGGATCATGAAAGAAACCTATGAGACAAAGATCGAACAGTTAAGGCAGATCATTGAAAAGATCGAGGACGGTAATACCGGGCTTGACGAGAGTATGAAGCTGTACGAACAGGGGGCTGTACTGGTGAAACAGTGCGAAGTAATGCTCACCGAAGCGGAATTAAAAATTACTACGCTCAGCCGGGACGCATAGCAGTCAGGATAATGATCATCTCCTTTCCCGCGACAAGGTTTGCGAGGAGCCCGTCAGGAAGCGTTGCTGCCACGTGATCAGACATGATACCGATCGTCCGCCCGCAGACAAAGGAACTCCGTCGCCAGACCATATCGGTTGGATGATCGAGGGTGAATTGGGAGGAGCCATGGGATTTAACTTCTGCCGTTTTCCCATCACACGAGAGCCTGGTTATCAGAACCGCATCATCATGGGTGAGCACCCGTTTGAATTCTGCCGAAAGCCTGTCACAGCTTTTATCAGCTGATATGCCGATAATGCAGTTCCCTTTTTTCGTCAGGTGACCCGCTCTGGTCACCTCAAAGGTTGTCGGGTGGGTACCAAGAACGAGCGGGTGCCCCTGACAACGGATGATTTCCTGAGCCTCCATGTTTATCATGTGAGGGTTGCCATTGATATTCAATGTTTATAACCGTCCACTGCCCTGAGTGCACCGAGGAGACCGAACACGACGTTGTCACTGAATCCCGTGATCTGCTCGTCCGCTGCACCACCTGCGGTCATCACCAGCGCATCAAAAAAGATAAAGAACCCCGGTCAATCCTGGTCAAAACGATTGTCTCCAAAGAAGGGTCGTCGCTCGTCTGCGGGATTGAACTTGCCGAAGATGACGAATGCAGTGTGGGGGACCATCTTGTGGCGGAGTGCGGAGAAGAAGCGTTCGGCGTTGAAGTATCCTCAATTGAATCCGGAGAGAGACGGGTAAACCGGGCAAAGGCTCCGGATATCACAACGTTGTGGACCCGTACGATTGAACAGGTAGTTGTAAAGATCTCCATCCACGACGGCAGGAAAACAGCTCCGGTGTATATGGAATGCGATGGGGAGCAACCGTTTGTGGTGGGGGAGATGTATGTCGCATCAGGAAAGAGATTCAAAGTCTCGCACCTTAAACTGCGTGATGGTCCCCTGATGAGAAAAGAGGGGTGGAAGACCGTTGCCCACCGGATCAAGCGGATCTACGGTTACCGGTTATAGATATTTTTTTATTGCTGCCGTGAGTTGTTCTGCGTGGACAACCCCTTCGAACCGCTCCAGAAGGGTACCCTCGTTAAGAATCACCATTGTGGGGGTTACCTTCAACAGAAATTCCTTGATGTACTGAGGATTTTTTATCGCATCGATCTCCTCAATGGGGATGTTCAGGGCTTTTGCTACTTCCGCATTGATCGGGGTCTGCTCCATGCATCCCATGCACCCCGGCTGGTAAAAACAGATCACACGCACTGCCATGAACATGAGTGGACAGCACGAATAAAAAAGAGTTTGTGCGGTCTTTACCGTTTGTTGATAGAGACAACCCGGACATCAGCCACAGGATAGCTGATATCAACCACAATGCCATCCCGGGACTTGTTTGTAACATCACCGACTCTTAAGAATGTGTTTGCTGCTGTAGTGTTTGCCACATCTTCCGGCCTATCAGTAAGACCCATAAAGAAGATATCTCCGACAGTGATATCGCTCAGATTGATCTTGTTGAGAGCAAGCCGTTCGGCTGACCAGTTATAGGTCATCGGCATGTCTGAGGATATTGCAATACGTTTCTGCTCATTGACCTTCATTCCAATAATCCCCAGACTTATCGCATTGTATTCCGAGGAAAATAGCGCGAGCTGTTGAACTTTTCCCCCATTTGAAGGATTTACCGGGATGGCGTAAATGGGTTTTTCCATCGTCTGGTTAGCAATGATAGTAATCTGCTTAGACCCAAAAATTCCACTGCCTTGTGCCACAGCCTGATCATAGGTTGATTTTTCCGTGGTTACAAGGGATTTTCCGGCTACATCAAAAAGTGTGTAATCAATGACAACAGAATCTCCAGGCCTCACTGCAGTAAACATGGTTAACCAACTGGAACCCATACCGGAAATTATCATGAGCACGACAAAAAGCACACAGGCACCCACAATAAGTACCTTTTTTACCAGTTTCATTGATTCCACTTTCTTTTTCTTTTCTCCCATGCTTTTTGTTCCTCCTTACTACATCATTGTCTAACTGACATAAACTATTCCGCTCGTATTGGTATAATAATAACATATATAAGAAATAAATACTACCTTAACGTTAACCCCTCTGCTGCTATGATGGGCAGTCTGTAATGGAGGGATGTATAGGGTGTGGAGAAGATATCCATTCGAGTCGATGTGGAGCGAGAGGGAGACCATGAGAGCAGAGCGGGAGATTATGTTCCAGATGGCATCTTCAGGACACAGGTTCCTTCCGCCTGCAGGAGGATCTGGCCGGATGCTGCTGCACTGCGAGGCGAATTCCGTGTTGATATTCGGGAACACGATGATGAAGTAATCGTAGTAGCTGATCTGCCGGGTGTGGAAAAAGAGAATGTGTCGCTCCAGCTCATAAACCCGGGAACCCTGGAAATCCCGGGTGAACGCGAAAGGAGAAAAAGAGGAAAAATCCGAAGGCTACTATGTCCGGGAACGGACGTATGGATCAATGCAACGGATGGTAGTATTGCCTGCTGACGTCACAGAAAAAGAGGCAACAACCAGTTCCAAAAACGGTGTGCCGGAAGTCAGGTTCAACAAGTCAAAAATCTCCCCAAAATCGCGTATAGACATAGAATAACACTTTTTTCTCTCCTGCTTTTTTTTCCGATGACTTTTAGTATTCTTTTCGCTAAAAGCTGTAGTGATGGATAAAAAAAAGGTCAAGGACTATATGACCTATGATGTCGTCAGTGTTGATGTCCACGGCACGGTTAAAGACGTTATTGAAAAAATCCAAAAAACTCATCATGACGGGTTCCCGGT
>Ga0209777_10003397_pt1 | contig 19793 bp, 20 predicted proteins | sample FrelakmetHBP12HB_FD_187147 | JGI IMG/M metagenome (GOLD analysis project Ga0209777, IMG submission 187147) | Freshwater lake sediment microbial communities from the University of Notre Dame, USA, for methane emissions studies -HBP12 HB (SPAdes)... | ecosystem: Environmental > Aquatic >...
CGCATCAAGTAATAAAACATGTCCCTTGAGGTCGCTTCCTAAAAGCTCTATCGGGTCGTCAGAAAAAGACCAAGCCAGGTGGAGGATGACATCTATGCCTTTGACCGCTTCTTTTATTACAGAGAGTTCCTCTATTTCCCTTTTGATCAGTTCTAAATTTTTATACCTCGAGGGTTGGAACTCATCAGCCTTTTTATCCAAAACCCTTACGGAATGTCCCTTCTCTAAAAGAGATAGGGCGAGGGGGTTACCTACTGAGCCAGCTCCGCCCGTAATCAAGAATTTCATGATGACTCTCCTATGAATTGGCAGATAGGATGGAGGGCGGTCCCACTCCTCAGCTACAAGAAGTCACTGCCGAGTAAGGTTCCGCCCCCGGAAAACAGATTGCAGTCGTTCTCAGTTTTTCGCTGCGGCGAAGCTGGCCGCCGTCACATTGCCGGTTTGAGCTTGGCCTGCGCCATCCGGTTGGCCACCAGTGGCTTCAGGGCCAGGATCGCGAGGAGCGCCGCGGTGAGGTCGCAGCCCACAGCGATCCAGAAGACGGGAATCCAGGAGCCCGTCATCTCCAGGATGACAGCGGCGCCCCACCCGGCGAAAATGGAGGCCGTACCCTTTGAGGTGTACTGGATTCCGTAGTTGGTCGTGGCGTACTTGGCGCCGAAGATGTCCCCGATCGCCGCGGGGAAAAGGGAGAAGATCTCGCCCCAGGCGAAGAAGGTGAACCCCGTGAGGATGACGAACCAGAGAGGTTTGTGCACCAGGTTGAGAAGGGCGATGATAGCGCAGCCCTCCAGTCCGAAGGCGATGGCCATGGTGTTGTAGCGTCCGATGTGATCCGAGACCCAACCCCAGAACGGCCGGGTGAGCCCGTTCAGTATCCGGTCGAGCATCAGGGCCATGGAGAGGGCAGTGATGCCAAATAAGACCACCGTCTTATCCAAACCATAAGTCGTGGCAATGGGCTTTAGCTGGGCGGTCACCATGAGGCCTCCGAATGCCACCAGGGCCATCATGAAGTACATGAGGTAGAAGATCCCAGAGTGGAGCATCTGGGTTGGAGTGTAGCTCACCTGTGACTGGGCGGCGGCTACGAGAGCCACTGGCTTCCAGTCCGCCGGCTTCCAGCCGTCGGGCGGAGCGAGCATGAACTGGGAGACCCCCATGACGACGAGGCCCTGGATGATACCAAAGACGATGAAGGCGGACTGGTAGCCGCTCGAGCCGATCATCGCCTGGATGGGGAGGACGGTCAGCGCCGTGCCGAAGCCGTAGGAGCCCGCGGTCATCCCGGCGGCTAACCCGCGGCGATCCGGGAACCACTTCAGCGCCTGGCCCATACATGCCCCGTAGACCGCGCCAGCGCCGACGCCGCCGAAGCCGTACCAGAAGTACAGGCCTCCCAGGGAAGTCACCATTCCTGAGCCGATCCAGCTCAGGCCGACCATCAGGCCGCCCACGCTGACGATCAGTCGGGCTCCAAGCTTATCGATGAGCCACCCCTCGAAGGGGACGAGCCAGGTTTCCAGGAGAATGAAGATAGTGAAGGCGAGTTGCACGGCCGAGAGCTTGACGCCCATGGCCTTGCTGATGGGAATGGTGAAGAGAGTCCAGGCGTACTGGAGGTTGGCGATCGCCATCATCATGACGACGCAGCCGGCCAGCTGCCATCCCCGTTTGGGAACACGCTTCTCATCTATTGCAGTCATACATATTCCTCCTTTCTTTTTCTGCTGTTAAGTTAAAATGATAAGAATTCGGCACTTGACAAGAACCATCCTTTGGTTCGGCGAATGATTAGGCCTTTGACTTTGATCTAGATTTAGGTGTCGGAACCGGGGCCTCCACTGCAATGGCCTTGATCCTCTGAATCTTCGCGTCCACAAAGGCCTGCATCTTCGCAATATGCTCCGCTTTGAGATGCGAGAAGCGTCCCTGAAACTTCATATATTCGCCGACCGGTTTATACTTCTTTGGAATGCGGGTGTATTTATATTCACCATTTTCCCACTCATAAAGCGTCCACATCCCTGTTTCAACGGCGAAACGGCCCATCTCTAAGGTCAACTTCTCGTCAAACTTCCAACCCTTGGGACAGGGTGCCAGCATATGGAGAAAAGTGGGGCCGTCATAATTGAGGGCCTTGCGCACCTTGTTCATCAGATCGAGGGGATAAGACACACAGGTCGTGGCGACATACTTCACGGCCGGATGGCCTCCAATCACGAGCTGAGGAGGATCCTTGGGAAAAAGGGTTTTGCCCTCGGGAATGAGTTTTCCCGGAGGGGTAAAGGTTGTATTCGCACCGTAAGGAGTGGTGGGTGAAGTCTGAATCCCCGTATTGGCATAAGATTCGTTATCGTAGCAGATGAAGAGAGCGTCATGACCGCGATACATCAATCCTGACATCGCCTGAAGGCCGATATCGACGGATCCGCCATCCCCTGCCATACAGATGACGTTTGGAAAAGGTCCATCATATTTACCCTTACGTGCCAACGTTTTATAGGCGGCCTCAATTCCGGATGTGACGGCCCCGCCATTGGTGATCTGGGAGTGGATCCAGGAGACCGCATAGGGAGTGCAGAGATAACTCGAATTCGCCACATACATGCAGCCGGTCGGTCCAATAAAAATCGTATCCTTACCTGCCGCCTTTGCAACGAGGCGGTAGTTCAGGGCCGGACCGCAGCCGGAACAGGTCCGGTGTCCGGGCAGATACATCTCCTCTCTTGGTGCCCCACGGAGAGATTTGATTGGTTCCAGGATTTGCTTTTTATAATCAAATGCTTGCATCATTGAACACCTCCTTAATTTATCGAAAGGGATCTATATTTCTTCTTCAAAACCAACCCAGTAAACAAGCTGGTGGGTCTTTTTATCTTTGGCCATCTGCGTGAGGATTTTAGCCATGTAGTAGAAATCCTCGAGCATGATGACATCCCCACCCAAACCGGCCATAAAAGAGGTAACCAGTGGTCTTTTATCCAAATCGTAAAGAGAGGTCCTGACTTCATGAATCAGATTTCCACCTCTCGTTGCACCACCGTAAGAAGTGCTGCTCTCTACGCAACCCACTACTTTCACCTGAGAGAGAGCCTCCGCAATTTGCTCGGTGGGCCAGGGCCGAATCCATCTCGGCCTTACCATCCCTGCCTTTACTCCCTGGCTTCGGAGATGGTTGATTGCTGACTTGCAAGTATTGGCATGAGCCCCTTGGATGAAGAATGCGATTTCAGCATCATCCATCTTATATTTTTCAAGGTAGGGGTCGTAATTTCGGCCGAAAATTCGATTAAAATCATTAATCGCCTCTTCGATCACTTTCGGCACTTCCAAAAAAGTCATTGCCCTTTGAGCATCCATGGGTGCTCCTTGATCAGGCCGGATTTGTGGGCCATGTGAAACAGGGCAGAGAGGACTTAAGGGATGGGGTGCTTTATAGGGAGGTAAGAATTCCCTCACCTGTGATAGCTCTGGTAAGATGACCTTATCTGGAATATGGGAGAGGAAATAACCATCCTGGCATACAAATTGAGGCAACATGATACGAGGATCTTCTCCCACCCGGTAATTGATTAATGTATTATCGAATACCTCTTGGGGTGTTGCAGCCCAACCCATTAACCAACCTTGATCCCTTGCAGACATGGCATCGGTATGTTCTGAACCGAAATCACCAGGGGGATCAAGGGTTCTATCTGCAATGGCCATTTGAAGGGGATAACGTCCACCCGCTGCTGGGCTGTAAACCTCAAACGCATAGGTCACTCCAACCCCTGAACTTCCGGTATAGGCACGGGCGCCAGCCGCTGATGCTCCAAGCGCTACCGAGACTTGGGCATGTTCACCCTCACCATGAACAAATTCTGCATCCAGTTCGCCGTTAGCAACCATTCTTGCAAGTTCCATCATAATCGCTGTGTAGGGGCGGATGGGGAACGAACAGATGACTTCCACCTCTGCAAATTTTGCTCCCTGCGCTGCTGCAGCGCAACCGCTAAGCATTTTTTCTTGAGCCATAATTTTCCTCCTTCTTAAAAAGGTTTTTCCAAACGGACCACCCCGTCCTCAAAGTCAAGTTCAGGGACAGCAGTCAGGGCGTCCGCAGGGCATTCATGAATACAAATCTGACAGCCTTTACAAAACTTCCAGTTCCATTCCATCTTGTCTTCCTTTTCATTATAAGACCAGCAGGAATCTGGACATGAAATGTAGCAGGTAAAACAACGGGTGCACTTCTCATGGTCAATCACCGGACGAACAATCCGCCAGTTTGAAGTGATAAAGAGCTCCTGCTGTTTCACTGGAGCGGGTGTGATCGCTCCAAAGGGAACTTCTCTATCTTTTGGGACTTTTATCGCCATAATCTTCTCCTTTCTCTATTCTGTTCTCTTAATTCGTATTCGTAACTCTTAACTCTTAACTCCGAATTATTATCCTCCCCAGAAATATTCTGCACGAGGTTTACGGAATTTTTGGATTTTCACTTCATTAAAACCACGTTCCATGGCTGCTACGTTAGTAATAATTTTTGCAATATTCTCTTTTTTCACCATTCCAGTCACTTTAGCCATGGCCCCAAGAATGGGGGCAGCGAGACCTGCTCCTATACCCGCCGCGTCCACACCCCCTTCTGAACCGGAGAAGTCTACTGTGCGTATTCCAGAGATTCCATCCGCATCCACTATGGCGATGGCACCTAATACATCGGCATTGGGAATAAATTTGAGCATGTAGTCGATCGGGCGGTTCGTATTGATAAGCAAAAGGCCACCGTCAGGCATGCCTCTCAGCACATTAATTCCTTTGACAATCGTGGGTTCAACGATCACTACCACATTAGGGTGAGCGTTTGTATAGAGATATTTCATCTCGATCTCTTCATCGCTGATTCTCGCGTATTTCCGGGTTGTAACGAGCACACGATCGGGAAGGTCTTCATAATTATCAAAGGCCTGGACAAATTTGCCCTCTATCTTTGCCGCCTGAGCAAAAGCATTAGAAATATCGCGCGCCTCTTTATCCATGACCACTCCTCGTGTCCAAACAGTGATTTCCGTCACTTTAGCCATAAATAGATACCTCCTTAAAGCAATGTTGGTCAATCAAACTGACTCATTGAATCTAAAACTTGACAAGGTAACGTAATCTCTTTAATGACGAAGATGACTTTTTCCCACCTCCTCTCTTTTTTTGAGTATGATATCCTCTATCTCCTTTAAGTGCTGACGCATGGCCTGCCGGGCGGCTACAGGATTACACCTCTTGATGGCAGAAAGGATTTTCTGATGACCCTGGAGGGACCTTCGTTTTCTTTCTTCTGGTTGAAGATACCTTTCACGGGTTTGTCCCAAAAGGTCGAAAAGAGCAAGGAGAAGACGTTCTAACACCCTGTTTCTTGCTATCCGGGCCAAACAGTGATGAAAATCGGAATCCGTTCGAATTGGGTTCATACCATGGGCCACTTCTTTTTTTTGTTCCTTAAGGATTTCCTCGAGCTCAGCGATTTCTTCAGGGGTTGCATTTTCTGATGCCTGCTGGGCAACTTCAGGTTCGATGATTTTGCGGAGAGAAAAGATATCGATCAGATCGTCCTTCTCATGAAAAAGGGAAGTAGCTAAAGGCTGTACAAGGGCTTCTTCATTAGAAGCGATGACGTAAGTTCCATTTCCCTGTCGTCTCTGAACAAGTTTCATTGCTTCAAGATAAAAAATAGCCTCCCTGACAGAGGCGCGGGATACTTTAAAGGTATCAACTAACTCTCTTTCTGTCGGAAGCTGGTCACCTCGCTTCAATTTCCCTTTTTGGATAAGATGATGGATTTGTCCTACGATGTCCTCATAGACCCGCTTTTTTTTAACCGCCTTCAACATGACGAATCACCTCTTTTTCTTGCACCTCTTTTAATGCTTCGTCAAAATGAGAAGCCGTGACCAAAAGCTTTTTTGACTTGCTCTTACCAGAGTCATTGATCAACTCACCAATGGCGAGCATGGTTGCTCTCCTCGCCATGAATGCGATATGAGAACCCGTCATTCCAACTGTGCATTTGGCTAACTCTGCAAGGTTTACATCATCGGCTAAAGGCCTCTCTTTGGTGTGAACCCGAAATATCTCTAACCGCTCTGCCTCGTCAGGGATAGGGAATTTAAGAATATAATCAAGCCGTCCGGCCCGCATTAAGGCAGGATCAAGTAAATCTTCACGATTCGTCGCCCCCAGCACAATGACCTGAGAAAGATCACTTAGGTTATCCAACTCATTAAAAAACTGACTGGCCATGCGTTCGACCGCCCCGCCTTCACTTCCATAGCCACGGGTTGTCACGAGGGCATCTATTTCATCAAAAAACAGGATGCAAGGCGCCGATTGTTTTGCTTTTTTAAAGATCTGATGGAGAGTTTTTTCTGATTCTCCAAGCCATTTTGAGAACAGGATGGGACCACTGATGGAAATGAAATTCAGGCCCGTTTCACCCGCCAAAGCCTTTGCCATAAGCGTCTTCCCGGTGCCCGAAGGTCCGGAGAAAAGAACCCCTCTGGGAGGGAGCACTTTACCTTCGTGAAAAAGCTCTGGAAATTTGTGGGGCCAATCTACAATGGAGATGAGGGTTTCTTTAATCCTCTTCAATCCACCGATATGGTGCCACTTCACCGCAGACCTTTCGGTATAAAATTCACGCGTAGCTGTGGGTTCAATCTCACGGAGGGCTGTTAAAAAGTCCTCCATCGTGATCTCCAGATGATCTGGGTTGACAAGCATGGCATCGAGATGATTTCCGCCTTCGAGAGAAAGATATCTTCTTAAAGCCACCATTCCCGCCTCTTTGCATAAGGCCTCTATGTCCGCTCCGACGAAGGCATGGGTAATCTGGGCAAGACGTTCCAAATCGACATCAGAGGCCAGAGGCATACGGCGACTATGAATCCTAAGAATGGCCTGGCGGCCTTCGACATTTGGAACGGGAAGAGCAATCTCACGGTCAAAGCGACCTGGTCGTCTGAGAGCGGCGTCGATCATTTCCGGGATGTTGGTGGCCCCGATGACAATCACCTGCCCACGAGAGACCATACCATCCATCAAGGCCAGGAGTTGGGCAACCACTCTTTTTTCGACATCTCCTAAGACCTCTGCGCGCTTTGGAGCGATGGCATCTATTTCATCGATAAAGATGATGCTGGGAGCATTGCGGGTTGCATCTTCAAAGATCTCCCTTAAGCGGGCTTCACTTTCACCATAAAATTTATGGATGATTTCTGGTCCATTCACCCGAATAAAATGGAGTTTCGTCTCGCTGGCGATGGCGCGGGCAATGAGGGTTTTTCCTGTCCCAGGAGGACCATAAAGGAGTACACCCTTGGGTGCTTCGACACCTAATTTTTCAAAGACCTCTACATAACGTAGGGGAAGCTCGACCATCTCGCGAATAAGCTTTAATTCTTTTCCAAGCCCACCCACATCCTCGTAAGAGACATGAGAAGGTGCCTCCATAGAAAAATCTGGTTTTTTTATAAGGAATTTGGTTTTTTGGCTAATCAAGACTCCCCCTGATGGAGAAGTCGCTTCGGCAAGAAAAAAACGGTCTTTCCCTGTTAAAAAGGGGACGTTGATTTTATCCCCAATCATAACAGGTAATCCCTGTAGGATTTTCGGAAACTGCTCCAGCTCGCCTTCTTCTGGTATGACGTTTGTTAAATCGAGAGGGGTAATGAGGATCGTTGTGGCGATTTTATAGGGGATTTTTTTTATTCTTACAATTTCCCCCAAATTCACCTTGGCATTTCCGCGGGAGATCCCGTCGATCTGAATTATTTTTTTTCCATAATACTCTGGGAAGGTTCCGGTGATCCTGGCGACTGTCTTTTTCTCTCCACTCATCTCGATCAGATCGCCGAGGACACCTCCTAAAGCCTTAATATCCTCTGGATCGAGGCGCGCCAATCCTTTACCAACATCTTCGATCAATGCTTCGCTTACCTTTAAATCCAGGGTGATCGCCATGAAAAGAACCTATGTCATAATTGGTTAGAAGATCAGACCATATGACAACTGTTTTTAACCAAAATACTATACCTTTGTCAAGATGGAGTTTACCGTTTTTATTACAACATGGTTCTCCACTACTGGCTATATTTTAAATGGGATGGACGTGCAGGTCTGCCTGAATGGAGTTTGGGGTTTGTGGATCTCCAACGTGGTGCTGCACTCGACATCGGGACAATACTGATGGCGAGAGTAAGAGCCCATGTTTCTTTTAAAACTTGCCTGTCCCGGCTCAAAAAATTATTTGCCCTCTTCGTCATCCTTGTTTCAATTTATATACTGGTGAATTGAACTGGGTTCGCCACAATAATTACTCACCCATGACCTGGACAATTAGGTTTCTTTCCCTCTTCCGGTTATCAAAATCGATGAAGACGATTTGTTGCCAAGTTCCCAGGCTCAATCTTCCCTTGATCAGGGGAATGGTGAGGGATGGTTTCATCAGCGCTGCCCTCACATGAGAAAAGCCGTTGCCATCGCCCCAGCGTCTATCGTGGTCATAAGAGATATTGGAGGGGACAATCTTTTCTATTGCCTTTTGTAAATCTCTGAGCACACCTGATTCAAATTCTATCGTTGTCACCGCACCAGTAGATCCAGGACAGAACGTGGTGACCAATCCATTTTCAATTCTTGAGCGGTCTATCACTGCATCAACATGATGCGTAATGTCAAGGATATCGCTAAAACCTTTTGTGCTTAAAGAAATCGTTTCTGAAAAGATCATGCCGCTCCTCCTTCAGCTAACAAGTGTCTTTAGCGAAAGGTAAATGATCTTTTCATCCATTGCAAGCGAAGAGGTTATTAATCAAAATCCTCATCGTCAAAAGCTTCGGAGGCTGTTCCAAACATTAATATTCTGCCTCTTCCATTCTTTGAGCATTCGTCCGTGTCTCCGTCTTGGTGATCAACGCGTTGAAGGACGACCCTTCCTTCTTTGACAGAAGCCTTTAGCCTGTCACCCGTAGAGATCCCAAGCTCCTGGCAAATACTATCTGGTAGGACAACTTTTTGATTCCCCTCGACTTTTACTAACATGGGTTCCTCCTTTCTCCATTTCTTCTGCATTACTCCAGGCCTTACTCGTTTCCGCCTTAAAAAAGAAAGGGGCTACAACTCAATGCCATAGCCCCTTTCGCAAAACGAAAAAGGCATGGGAAACTATTTGAAGTCGCCCATGCCTTTCTTATTGATTTTATTAGCTCAACGAAAAACTAAATCGAATCATCCTCCCTTATTAGCTGGGCAGACCCCTATCTTGTGATCTGCCACCACCAAAATTCGAAGATAATTTTAAACATGTTGTCTTTTTTACAATAAGTCTTTTTGGTTGTCAAGGCTTTTTTTATACACTCCGTTTCTATTACTTTTGCTGAATCCTGTGTAGAACTTTCTTCCAGCTTTCCGTTTGAAGGAAACTACCGGATACATTTTCTAAAAGTTTTAAGAATACTGAATAGGGCATGGCAAGGGTGAGGATATCCTTTTCAACCATGGGTCTTGCAGAAACATCAAACATTCCAATGATGGCACGAGGTTTTTCTTTATCGGCTTCCTTTAGAGGATAAGTAAGGATGGTACTGCATCCAGAACCAAAGGGAGTGAACACTGCGTCGGTACTTTCCAAGGTATAGTTAGTCAAGGTGAAGAGGCCTGAGAGAATGTCCGGTGACGAAAAAAAGACGACCACCTCTGGTTTTTCCTCTCCCCCTTGAAATTGTTCAATGGGTTTGAAGACACAGTAGGTGGCTGGAGCAGGTTTCGGTTTCATCTTCTTAAAGTATTCTCTGGCAAGGTCCGGTGTCTTAATGTAGCGTTCCCCTTCCATCTCCCCCGGGATCCCGCAGGAAAGGAAATATTCAATATTCGGTCTTGGAGACTCCAAAAGTCCCATATAGTAAGCTCCTCCCGGACATCCAAAATGCCCTCTGTCAAAATAGACAACCTTCCCTTTCTTTCTTGCATTCTGAAGGAGCCCAATCATACATCCTGTGATTCCTTCCATCGGGGTGATCCCTTCGGGTTTATCGTTTGTGTAATAGATTCCCAAAGGAGATTCTTTTAATCCCAAAGTTTCTCGAAATCGTTTCCATGACTCTTCAGAAAATAGATTCATCTTCCACTCCTTTCACCCCTAGCCACATTCAGATGGGTCGCACTTTGCTGAATGAAAGCAGGAGAATCGTAACAAGTAATGCCTTACCCCCTCTTCCGGTATTCTGTGGGATGAACCCCTTCCTTCTTCTTAAAAATCTTAGCAAAATGACTTGGGTCCTGATATCCGACCTCGAGACAGATGTCTATCACAGTCATCGCCGTGTTGTTTAGGAGGTTTTTGGCAATCGACAAGCGGACCGAGGTCAGGTACTCTAAGAAAGAGATCCCCATCTCTTTGCGAAACAGATGGCTGAGGTAGTAAGGGCTGATCCCCACAGCCTTAGCAAGATTATTAAGCGTCATGTCTTTACTATAGTTAGTCCAGATATATTCCTTCGCCCTTGTGAAGATCCGGGTATGCTGGATATTCCGGTTCTGGTAGATGATTTCAAAGAGTTGTTCGAAGGCTTTAATTAGGAAGTAATAGAGGGTCTCCTGGGAATTGTCCTTTGAGAGATTCTGAATGCACTGATAGTTGAATCCAAGGATCTCTTCCAGATTGGCTCCAGCCTCAACGGCCGCTCTGGCGATGATGAAGATGATCTCGAGGACCCTGGCTTTAAGAATGCCGATATGCTCGTGGCTCCTGAAGAGGGCGGTTCCAAGCAATTCGTCTAATAAAGCTTTTGCCTTCTTTTGGTCCCCAAATTTGATCAAATCGATCAGTTCTTTTTCTTTAAAGAAATCATCCCTCGAATGGAAGCTCTCTAATGGATTTTCTAACTTTTTTCTCAGAAAGAGTCCTTCAGCCAGTAGGGCCTGTTGTCTGGTCATATCATATTTCTGCCTTTGGGAAGTCGAATCTATCCTGCTGAAATAATTTGCGACCATAAAGAGGAGATCCGCAGCCGCCTGAACTCTCCTCTCAGAGAGAACGGGAATTTCGGGAACAGTTTTCATCAGCAGGAATGGATCAACAGAAAGATCTTGGACCTTCAGGAAAATATCCTTCACAAAGATAGAGTCAGGGTGCCTCAACAACATTGGGCCGCATACAAAGGCATAAGCTTCCTGGCCTTTATTTGAAATGGCTGCGGTAAATTCGATCATATCAGCATGGCACTGGAAAATGTAAGGTTCCCCTATTTCAGCAGCGATTCGAGCAGCCCGACTGATTTCTTTAAGACAACGCCTTTTCCCTAAGGAACGGTTTTGAATCATTTCACAAAAAGGATGCCACCCTTTATCGACTATTGAAACATTCTTCTTTTCGTCCAAGGGGATCAAACAGACCCCCAGTTTCATTGCTTTCTGAAAGGAGTCAATAATTCTAAAGAAAAGAGTTTCTTCTACTGGGATGGAGTAGATTTTGTTACGTTCCCTCCACTTTCCCAAAGACCTTCCCATTTCTCTGTCGCCAATCATAGCCTATCCGCCTGCAACAATTCCTTTGCCTTTTTGACCCCTTCTATTGCATCCATTCCAAATCCATCGGCGCCGATGCTGTCTGCAAATCCTTGGGTGATCGGAGCTCCACCGATAATCGTTTTCACCTTCCCCTTCATTCCTGCTTTTTGCAAAGCAATAACCGTGTCCTCCATGGCATGCATCGTCACCGTATAAAGGCATGAGAGAAGGAGAAGGTTGGCTTTCTCTTTCTTTATGGTTCTGATAAAATTTTCAGGTGGAACATCAACACCAAGGTCAATGACTTCGACTCCCGCAGCTTCCATAAACATGACAACGATGTTTTTGCCGATATCGTGTATGTCGCCCTCAACCGTTCCCGCAACAGCCTTTCCGATATATTGACTCCCCGGGACCTTAAACAAAGGGTACAGGGTATTTAAGCATAATTTGATGGCCATGGCAGAGACGAGGACGTTTGGGATGAAATATTCGTAGGTTTTCCACTTCTTCCCGACCACATCCATCGCCTTCAAGACGCCCTGCTTGATGATCTCTGAAGGAGGGTATCCCTCCTTCAGACATTTTTCGGTAATGACATTGATCTTCTTAATGTTCCCCTTGACGAGGGCACATTCCAATTGTCGAATTGGATTCATTGGAATTGGGATTCTATTTCTTTTTCTAATAACGGGAAAGACATTCCTTCTATAAACTCTTTTTGAAAATCAGGATGTTTTGCCAATTCAATATATTCAATTTTTTGTGCAATCCGGTTGGCTTCCCCTCGCTCTTTCAACGAAAGTAAAGCCATCTTTGCCCCTGTGCCTGCGGCATTTCCAATGGGTGTAATTTTTGTCTTTTCAAAATAGGGTAGCAGTCCGATTTGAATTGCACTTTTAGGTTTTACATAGTTTCCGAAGGCCCCTGCCAAAAAAACTTCGGTAATTTCTTTAAGTTGGACTCCCAATGTCCTTGCCAAGATTTGAATACCCGCCCATATCGCGCTCTTCGCTAATTGAAGCTGCCGGACATCTTTTTGGGTGATATAGATCCTCTTAGGTTTGCTGTGGGTTTTTCCTTGCCAGAGAAGAAACGCTGATTGGCCTTCGATCTTTATGAGTCGACGAGCAGGGTTCTGATGGCCTCGTTCTATGTTGTTTAAGAGTTGACCATCCCGAGCAACAATCCCTCTTTTTCTCATTTCAGAAACTGCGTCCACCAGACCTGATCCGCAGATACCTATTGGAACTGAGCCATCAATGGTGCGGATACGAACCTGACCCCCGTTATTGATGGCGACGGCGTCAATGGCTCCGCTCGTGCCAGGCATCCCATATTGAATTTGTCCCCCTTCAAAAGCCGGTCCTGCGGCGCAGGATGCAGCGACAACTCGATCACGATTCCCCAATACAATTTCCCCATTGGTTCCAATATCAATTGCGAGTTGGATGACTTTACTCTTGTGGAGGCCGGTCGAGAGGACAACTCCCACTGTATCACTTCCCATGAAGCCTGCGATGAGAGGGGGAAGATAAAATTGTCCTTCTGGATGAATGGAGATCCCGATCTCTTTCGCCGGGAATGCGAGAGCTTCCCGAATGACAGGGGTGTAAGGGAAATGGGTGAGGTTCGAAGGCCGAAGACCCAGTAAGAGATGGTGCATAGTGGTATTTCCCACTGCACAAATCTCATAGATCTGTTCAATTGAAACTCCGGCTTTCTTTGAAACCTCCTGGACGATTTCATTCACGGTCATTATCAGAGCATCCTGAAGTTTCTTCAACCCATCGGGGACCGTGATGGAGTGGAGAATTCGGGACACCACATCTCCACCATACGTTGTCTGAGGATTCATCATGGCTGAAAGAGACATCTGGTTCCCCGAGGTAAGGTCATGGAGATATCCAACGATCGTCGTCGTCCCAATGTCCAAAGCCATTCCATAGGCGTGGCGACCAGTATCTGCCGCTTTCTCCATGTTGACGCATCGTTGATTTATTAAGATACAGGAGAGGCGATTTTCCTTTAAGTCCTCATTTTCTGAAAGCTGTTGGAGAAAGTGTAAGGTAGGAGATAATTTCGATCTGTTTGGAGGTCTTATTTTGGATCGAATTGCCTCCCAGTTCAGGTCTCTTCCGAATCTTTGGACAGAGATCCGGATTCCCTTCTTTTTCACAGATGGGTTTACTTTTATAGCCTTTGGGGTGCCCTTCACTAAAATTTGGATATGTTTTTCTAAGGAGGTGGCAGGGATAAGAAGTTCAGTGGATTTTCTAACTCTGGCCTGGCAGGCTAATCGAACTCCTTTCTGGAGTTCCTTGGAGCTGATGATTTTCATTTCAGATTGATTCGGAGCAGTGAGGCCGCCGTGGCAAAGGACCCTGCACTTCCCGCATCGGCCGACCCCTCCACAATCACTCCTGAGATGGATTCCTGCGGAAGCAAGAGCTGATAAGAGATTCGTCCCCTTCGGGACATTCAGATCCTTTCTAAAAGGTTGAATCTTCAATTTCATTGGTGAGTTTTAAAATGGGACCATTTGTGAAGGAGAAAATTTTGGAAACTAATATACCAGAAATTTAAAAAAATGAAAAGGGGGGATTGTTCCCCCCTGCGAAGTTAAAGTGAAGATTGAGTGTTATCCTTAATGATGATTTTAAAGGTACTTTCCTGGTGCCGGTTTGTATTTCCAAAGAGCAGCGCAGATAGCCGAGGAGACAAACGCAGCTATAATCCAGAACCAAAAGGCGGCCACCCACCCAATCTTATCAGTAAGAAAACCACTGAATACACCAGCCATGCCAGCACCGATATAACCGAAGAAATCGATAAAACCGGCGGCCGCACCTGCTGCCTTTCTGGTTCCAAAATCCATGGGGACTGCTCCGATGAGAATGACCTGAGTTCCCAGGACGCAAAAGCCAATGAATCCTAAGATGATGAAACTTAATAACCACGCCCCGTGGGGGACACCGTAGTAAAAGAAGATTGCTAAAAACCCCAACGCGCCCATCAGAATAGCAGCGATAGGGGCGCGACGGGATTGGAAAAATCTGTCGCTTGCCCACCCCGAGAAAACTGCCCCGGCGATTCCGAAGGCAGGTATTGCAACAGCCGTATACGCCGCTTTGGCAATCCCAGCCTTTTGAACCTCGAAGAGGTAGGTTGGAGCCCATAGGAGGAAGCCGTACCGAATGATGTCGACACAAAAGAATGACCATGAGATAGCCCAGACCCGTGGATTGGCTACTGTCTGTTTCAGGGTGAATCGGAAGCCTGCATGCTCTTCCTTCTCCTTTTTGGGCTTGATCAAAGCCTTGATTTGTTCTACCGTCTTGCCTTTGAACTCTCCATACTGTTCGTAGACTTCGATGGGAGGCAATGCCGCATCTTCCGGCCGGTTCTTACCAAAGAGTAAAGGCAAGAAACCAATTACAGCAAGGATAATGGGAGCGGCGATAAAAGCCCCTCGCCACCCATACTTGGCTATTGTGTACCCTGCTAAAAGCCAAGCCATCACATTTCCGAATTGATAACATGCTCCATAAATGCCCATCCGTTTTCCACGGGCTTTTGGTGGGAACCACTGAGAGAGCGTTTTGATGCAATTGGCCCATCCCCCTGCCTGAAAGAATCCGTTGAGGGCCCAAACAACTCCCAGGAGAAAAAGTCCAAGCCCTGCCACAGGCCCTATGAGGAGATTCATCAGGGCAGAAAGCAAGATAACAATAAATAGGTAATGTCTTGAGGAGAATCGTTCTGCGAATTGCCCATGGATAAACTGTCCAACTGCATAAGCCCAGAACAGAGCGGTTGCCACTGCACCCAACTGGGCCTTTGAATAGCCGAACTCTTTGATGATCCCGGGGATAGCCACTGAGAAGTTCACCCTGCAGAGATAAAAAGCCCCATAGGTAATCCACAGGACAATGAATACTTGATTGCGCCAACGACTATATCCTTTATCCCATTCCGTCCAATGAGCCTTTTCCTCTGCGGTCATTGCTGATTTTTCCTGTATCATTTTCTCCACCTCCCCAATTTAAAATTTTATTATAAGATTTTTCTGTAAAAAACCTTCCTCCTTTCTTAAAGATTTGAATTCTTGGGTTCCTCTTTAGGCCAACCTCCCCTCGCGATAGGCCCCGATATATTTCTGGCAAAAAGGATCTCGGTTGAGAAGGGCTTCGGTGGCCTTCAATAGTGCCATCAGTCTTTGATCTAATGGGTTTAAAATCGCAGCCTCCAAACCAGCCCCAAGGGATAAAATGAGGAAAGCTTGATTGATTAAGCTTCTTCGTGGAAGCCCATAGGATATATTACTCAAACCTGAAATCGTTTTCGCCTCCGGGAGCGCCTGTTTCATCTCTTTTAAGGTTGTGATAAATAGCGTGCCAGTTCTTGTATCAGCAGATAAGGGCATCACAAGAGGGTCGATATAAAGACTTTGTAGGGGAATACCATAACTTAAAACCCCTTGACTGATTCTCTCGGCAATTTTTACCCGACCGGCTGCGTTGGAAGGGATACCACTCCTGTCGGATGGTAAAGCAACGATAAAACATCCATATTGCTTCGCTAATGGGAGAATCACTTCCCATCGGTCAGGGTCTCCACTGATTGAGTTGATGATGGCTATCCCTTGATGGTGTCTCAGTGCTGTCTTAAGAACAAGTGGATAGGCAGAATCGATACAAAGGGGGAGCCCTGTTACACCCTGGACTAAAGGAACAAGCCACTCCATATCCTCTGCCTCTTCCTCAGGATAGACACGGAGTCCAGAATTCACCTCAAGATAGTCAGCCCCGGCGAGCATTTGACGTTTCGCCAAATCCTGTATAAAGGACTCGTTTCGCTGAAGGATCGCCTCCTCTACCTCCTTAATGGAACTATTGATTTTTTCTCCGACAACTAACACCGGTTATCCTTTCTATTTTAATAAGATCCGAACTCATGATAAGCCTCAAACAGGGCAACGACATTCTCGATGGGGGTATCCACCTGGATATTGTGAGCCGTGCAAATGATGTAACCACCCCCCTCCTTGGCCGATGTCATCGCATAATTCACCATCTCTCTAACATCCTGTGGTTTTCCGAGAGGGAGGGTGTGTTGAATGTCCATCCCGCCTTGGAAAGTGATGTACTTGCCGTACTCTTTCTTCAACTGTTTTATGTCCATGTTGGTGGCACGGGGCTGAAGGGACTGGAGGATATCAAGGCCGCATTCGATGAAGTCCGGGATGAATTGTTTCACATCTCCACAGGTATGATACATGACAGGAATGCCATACTGGTGAGCGATATCGACGTAGGTTTTGAAACCTTTCTTGAAGTAGGTCCTCCACATATCGAGACTGATCAAGGGACCTGTCTGGCCACCGATATCATCGCCCATCATAAAGACATCAATTGCCCCCTTTGCCGCTTTGAAAACTCGATGGTCATATTCGACGAAATAACTGATAATGTGATCTCTGATAGCCTCAATGATTTTCGGATTGATTGCCAGGTCGATAAAGGTCTGCTGAATCCCTCTTAGATACATGATGGGTTTCAATTGCGCAGTTCGATCTAAGCGGTCTCCAACATTGATCACGGCATAGTCAGGATGGTAGACATCGCAATCCTGCTGAACCTTGGAGTAATCCCACCAGTCGGGGCTTGCCCAGCGGTCATATCTCTCAATCTCCTCCAATGTGGTCATGCGCTCAAGGGGGGATTCGGCAACCTCCGAGTAGGTTCCCTCGTGGTCTGTTCCCTTTCCATAGGTGACTACCTTTCTCCGAACACCCCAGAGATCTTCAACCGTTCCATCAGAATGTTTTTTAAACGTTTGACCCACATAGCTCGGACCATAATTGTTTCTGAAATCGACCCCTAAAAACTTGAGCAGTTCGTCGTAATTTTCACAACCAAAGTATTCCATCGTCTTCTTTTGAATTTCAGGTACCATCCAGTTATCGATTGGGACCCGGTCGGGTTCTTCATGGCGAATCGCCATCATCGCCCTCTTCCTGCAACTCATTTTTTCATTCTTGGCACGAAACCCATTAACCCGCGTTCTCCGTTCTTGGAAAATCTTATCCTCCCTCATGATCTCCTCCGCTCTCTTGGTATCTATTTTCTGTTACTTTCCTAACCATTGCCTCGCCTTCTTTACGGCCGAGGGTGCATCCGGAGCATACCCATCCGCTCCGATCATATCTGCGAATTTTTGGTCGATTGGAGCTCCCCCAATTAATATTTTGACCTTATCCCGTAGATGAGCATCCTTCATGGTCTGAATGACATCCTTGATTGCCAAACGGGTTGGGGTATAAAGACATGAGAGAGCAAGAATATCCGGTTTTTCCCGTTTAACTGCCTCAAGAAACTTTTGTGCAGAGATATCAATCCCAAGATCGGCCACGTTAAATCCTGCCCCTGTAAACATCATGGATACGATGTTCTTACCTACGTCATGGACATCACCTTCCACCGTACCGATGACGACTTTTCCAAGGGGAGGTGTATTACTCTTCTCCAAGATGGGTTTTAGCAAGGAGAGGCCCTCCTTCATGGTCATGGCAGCCAAAAGAAGTTCAGGTACAAAAATCTCCTGGCACTCGAACTTCTTACCAATGATCTCAAGGCCTTTGATCAGTCCTTTATCAAGGATCTTCATCGGTTTCACATTATTATCCAGGGCAGTTTGGGTCAGCATCTTCACGTCCTGAATGCTTCTGCGTACCACGGCATCTTCAATCTGTTTGAGGATGTCCATTTTTCCCTCCTTGGATTCAATTTTTTAAGTAACCATCAGAATTATGGGCCAACGATCATGGCCGATTCTATTAAATCGATCCATTTTCGAATCTTCCCAAGCTCTTCTTCACTGATCATTGCATGGGGTTTCCCTGCCATCTGTTTCAGGATTTTGTCCCACTCCTCCTTCGTCCTTTTCTTGGCAAAGATTCGCTGAAGACTGTGACATCCTGAACATTTGTTCATAAATGTTTCCATGTCCTTCTGGTGAAGTTTCATAAACTGTTTTTCAACGTCCTTCTGTGCCTGAGTAGGAGGAACCGGGTAGAAGAAAGTGAACAAAAAGCCGATCGTCAGTATCATCACGAAAGCAATTTTTCTCATTGGCCTACCTCCTCTTAAAGTTTTTTGGTATCTGTATATGAAGCAGGCTTTTTTGTCTATGGCAATTTTGCTAAAATTAGGGGTCTATTGCTATATAATTTATTCACAAGGGGGAAAATTAGCTAAGAAATTGTTGAGGGAGAAAAGGAGGAGTATTTTAGAGGGCCACTTGACTGCTTAACAAGATGAAAACCGCTAATTTATATCATTCTTGGCCGCATTCGGTGGGGTCGCCCTTTAATTTGGATAAGGCATGGGGAAGGGCTGGCAGGATCACACTGAGATTTTCTCTCACACTTTTAGGGCTTCCTGGTAGATTCACAATCAGGCTCGAACCTCGAATTCCTGTGATGGCTCTCGAGATCATGGCATGGGGTGTCTTTTTCAGGCTTTCAGCCCTCATAGCTTCTGAAAAACCAGGGACTTCTTTTTCAATGACCTCCAGCGTAGCATCGGGTGTCACATCTCTGGGACTTAAACCTGTTCCTCCTGTAGTGAGGATGAGGTCAGCTTTCAATTGGTCTGCGCTCTTTTTCAAAGCTTCGGCAATCTTCTCTTTTTCATCTGGAATGATTTCATAATGGACAACTTCTGCAGGTAAGTCCCTCACCATCTCTTGAATGGTTGGGCCGCTTGAATCTTCCCGCTCACCTTTAGAACCACGATCACTAATAGTTAGAATAGCCACTTTAAACATCTTTTCGTCCCTCGTGATTCGTTGTTCGTGAATCGTTTAACTGTATTCTTTCAACCTAAAATTACGCAACCCAAAGCCTGATAAAAATTGGACATTGGTTATTGACCATTGATCATTGGTAAATGACAATCTCATCCTTCACCTTCACTTCACCTTCACTTACCACCTCGGCAAAGATCCCTTCTTTGGGCATCACACAATCCCCTGCCTGGTAATAAATGGCACAGCGCTCATGACACTCTTTTCCAATTTGAGTAACGCGTAGGATCACAGAATTCCCAATGCAAATTTCTGTTCCAATAGGAAGGTGAACGAGATCTACGCCTTCCGTGGTAATATTTTCCGCAAAATCACCATGACCTACATTGAGACCTTTGGCTCTCATCTTCTCAATGGATTCATTTGCTAAAAGA
>Ga0209777_10003398_pt1 | contig 19792 bp, 24 predicted proteins | sample FrelakmetHBP12HB_FD_187147 | JGI IMG/M metagenome (GOLD analysis project Ga0209777, IMG submission 187147) | Freshwater lake sediment microbial communities from the University of Notre Dame, USA, for methane emissions studies -HBP12 HB (SPAdes)... | ecosystem: Environmental > Aquatic >...
GACAATAGCCTTCGAAAGAGTTTCCCGATACTTGGGTGAACTATAAAACGACATGTCAGCGTTCTTTAATGCTTTCTTGACGTTCGCAGAAATACGAGCACGAAGTTCAGGAGTGGGATTCAACCCACCCATTCCTCCATCGTTCATATTGTACAATCGAGCACCCAGCGCCCGTAAGTAAACAATCATCTCTGTTTCCGCTTCTAAGCCTCTTTCGAAAGTTTGCCACTCTTCAATTTGACCAAATGAGAAGTTCTCAATCCCGTACTTACGAATTGCACGTTGCAAGTGAATGTTTGACTTTAAACCTACTTTGTGTTCATCAAGTCGATGAAGATCCTTGTCAGAAACACCAACGTACACGTATCCATCGATCAAATTCTGCACGATGTACAAATACGCTGACATTAACGTCTTGTGTATACTCGAGTGTTCTTTCGGTAAAACGACGCAAATGCTAGACGAGTTCTATTCCCTTTACCGCTGGGTACCTTCAGAGTGCGAAACTTGTTCGATAGTTCTTCATTCACATCGTAGCCTCGATGATGCATCTTGTCAATGACAACGTCAACCGGTTGACAATTAGCATGATGACGCCCCCACTGCAAATGCCAATCAGGTCCACCGGGAACCTTCTCGTCGAGGCGATTGAGCTTGAACTGTTCAGGTCGATACGTGCCCCAACCGCTAGCGACGCTGAAGACAACGAGGCGTGGGCTGGCGTTGAGCATGCAATCGAGGAAGTTTCCCTCCTTGTCGTTCGCAACGTGTTCCATCGCCTCCAACGACATCACGACATCACCAGACCTGACGAAAGCGTCAACGGGAAGGTCCTTGGGAAGGACATCACCCAGCATCAACTTGGAGAAGTTCTCCTTCTTGACACGGAGGTGCGCCTCATCAGCGTACCCATCGCAACCCCACACTGGGATGATCCCCTCGAAGGGCTCGAGCCAGTCGCCCTGGCCGCAGCCGTAGTCGGCGAGCGAGGTCGCCTTGAGGTCGTTCAGGACGAAATCCTTCCACGCAGGAAGCCCGTGCGCGAAGTACTGCCGACCTGCGTTGAAGAACTCACCATCGTAATCAGGCATCTGTACCATCGTCGATCTCTTTCTTTCTCCACGGCCCAATCAGCTTGGGTCGATGTTCACAGTTTGCATTCTCACACGGTTGCGAACCTCTGCGTCCGGCCGTGCAAACATCATACGTATAGCAGACGCTGCAGATCCAACGTCCATCTGACGTTGGTGCATGATCGTACCAATCGTTGCCCGTCCTGCAGTCTTCACAGTCGCAGAAGCTCACTTGATGAACTCTAGGATCTCGTTGATCTCACGATTGAGGTCCTCGTCGTCAACGTTGAGGTTTAGAACCTTGCACCTCGTCAGCTTCGCGAAGTCGAAGTACGTGTCAGTGAGCTCTTGTAGCACGTCAGCGTTGATCTTCGAGTCAAGATCATCAACGATGCCAGCGTAGCTCGAGCGGTAGCAGATGACGATGACAGTGCCCAACGAGGCCCACATCTCGTCCATGTGATCGAGCATCTCGTGATCCGTCTCACGATGCATCACCTTTGAGTACACCCATTCGCATGGATACGCACGATCAAATACGAGGCTGTACCCTGTTTGCCGCAGCACGTCGAATAAACGTGGGTCAGCGTGGCGCAGCTGTTGGATGAACGCCTCACCCCTTGGGAGCTTCGAGGACAGGTACGTATCGTGCTCGCTGGTCGCCTTGAAGTAAGGCACACCGATGCGGCGAGAGAGCTCCTTCGCGATCTGTGTCTTGCCGCACATGTCAGCGCCGCAAAACATGATGATGCGTTGACCGTCCATGCATTCCACTCTACCACACGGGCAGGACAAGTTCACTTGAACACGATCAAGGCGTCTTCGATGTGCTTCTTCACCTTGCACCCACCGCACTGGCACTTGCCCACGCTGCCGCTGGCGAACATCGCGTGCCAGGGTCGCAGGTTGTGCACCGAATCGCACTCGGCGAGGGCACGCTGCAAGCAATCTTGAGCTGAGATGATGTTGCTCATGAAGAACGCAGTCAGCTTCTTCGCGATCGGTCGACAATCCTTGCACACGCCAGGATCGCAGTGCCACTCGGCAGGATCGTGAGTGAAGTAAGGTTTGCCGCACCCGGGACAGGGGTACATCTTCTCTGGTTCACTCATGCGATCTCCTTCATCTTCCAAATTGTGGACGAGTAACCGAAATCATCACGTTTCACCTCTGCGCAGAACATCTTGTACGGCTCGGGGAGCTCCTTCGACCCCCACAGGTTGACGCGGATGGGCTTTCCTGTGGGACCCGCGGCGAAGATCTGCGCGTATGACTTGCCGTTCTTCGTCTGCTTCATCGAACCTGACGTGGCGACCTTGCCTTTCTTTCCCGACAGGACCGTCACGAACCACACGATGTTGGAGTCACCCACCTCCAACGTCTCGATCGATCCCACGTTCTTCTCTTCGAGCTTGTCGAACAAGCACTGGTCGAACATCATCATGATGTCAACGGAACCGAAGACCTTAGCGTGAAGCTCTGCGAGCTCCTTGCTGGTCCATTCATCAGTGAAATCGTCAGCAAGCCCACGAGCGAGGGAGTAGAAGTTCTTCATGCCCTCGTACGGGTCCTTCACAGTGGAACGTTTGATCAAGGTCGCGTGGTCACGCTTGACGTCAACGATCTCCTCCACACCCTTGCGCTTACGTGTGATGGTTTCAACGTACTCTCCCATCAAGGTCTCGTACATGTGCTTGTAGCTCTTGAAGACCTTGTCGGATCCCACGCACCCGAGGCTGTCGAAGGCGCGAACCATGATGAGCGACTCCATCGCCTTCCTGTTGAACTTGCCCAGGCGGTACGATCCGTCCTTCTCGAACAGGAGCTCCTCGATCGACTCGAAGGGTCGCAGATCCATGATCTCTTCGACCGCAGAGTTGCCCACGCCGTTGCACGATGTCATGCTGGGCATCAGCTTCTTCCCGGGAAACGACGTCCAACCCAAGCCTGCGTAGTTGATGTCGATGGGGACGATCTGGTACCCGAGCGCCTTCGCCTCGCCGAACGCCTTCGCACGTTGATCTGGGGTGTGAGACATCGACTCGAGGTAAGCGCACAGCCAGTGCTCCTCGTAGTACGTCATGAGCCAGGCGCACCAGAACGAATCGATGCTGTAAGCGACAGCGTGACTGTTGGAAGTGAGCATGCCGTTTGCAAGGTAGAACTGATGATCAGGATGATCGACTTCGATGTCGCAAGTCTCTTCTTCGCCCACTTCGACAACAGACACAATATTAGTCATGTACGTTCCCACTCCTTAACAAAGTCATCGAATGACTGACATGGTTCAACGTGATCTTTCATCCCATACGTTAGGAGATCAAACATGCTCATTCCTGAGCGTTCAGCTAACTTAGCTACAACGAGCTCAAAAGGCGTAGAGAATGTGGTCACGTTGTACATCGAACCAATGTAATGAACTGCAGGTTCAAGATCGGAACGAACGATGCTCAGCAGTTTGTTCTTGCAATCATCAAGTAGTTCACCAGTGTTAGCGTTCCATTGGTCGTACGAGACACGAACAAGCGTGTAACCCATCAACGGCAATGTAGCATTGAGCTCAGCATCCTTCGCGTGCACACTAGCTAGCTGATCCCACTGCTTCACATTGTTGAAGTGGATGTACCCATCGACCTCAACGACTAGCTTGCGGGTACGTGACATGATGTCGATCTGTCGCTTGTGTGACTTTGTCAACTGAAACAGCTGCGCATTCATCAAGCGTTGGTTACCTTTGAAGTCGTGTTCAGGAAACTCACGTTGAAGAAATTCGAGCGTCATCTTCTCAGGCTTTGTTGTGCGGCAACCGATCATCTTGGTCACTATTGCTTGGAACTTCTCAGGTTCACGCTCTCGCCACGCACGTAGGTTCTCTGTTCGCTGTGCTACGATCTCGGGCCGTGCAGACGTCAGCTTCGCTGTGGTTGATGACGTCTTCCGTCCATCTTCGGACTGGGCCCATGCGACTATCGTGGTCTGTGCTAGTTCACTGCGTCGTGCTCGTTCAGCTGGGTTCGCCATGATAGTTCGCTTGACTGAAACACCCATCGTTGCTCGGTACTCGCTAAGGTCTTCACCCTTTGCCTTCGCACGTTCGATCCAGTCACCGTTGACCTTACCCACTCTAGAGGCTGCAGCACGTGCAGCTTCGCACGTCAACGACCCATGTTCAGCTTCGTAGGCTTCTCGGGAAAGACAGTGCACCTCGCTGACGTGCTTTGCGATCTTGGTGCCGATGAGACCACATATAGCACACTCGACGTAATCAACGCACTTCGTCAGCCCACTCAAACACGTTGCATCATGCTCTTCACGGAAGACCGTCTTCAATGAACGATGCTTCTTCTGGTCAGTCACCTTGCTGCGACACAAGCAACAGTTGAACCTGTAGGTCGCACCATGATTGAGAGCTTGCGCTCGAGGATCTCGCTCAACGCTAACATCTCTCCAGTTTCTTGCGTCCTGAACTTGTGATCGAGCGTGCACCTCACCTTCTCTCCCGTGTTCAACACTACCTCGACAATCTTCTTCTTGCCGTTGTGATGCACCTGCTTCACAGGAACGAAAATGTTCTGCTTCGTCAGCTCGTCCCGAGACATCACCATGTCCCCCGGAAGCACATCCTTCATCTGCTTGCGGCATGAGTTCATTGTACCATCCTTCAGCTCGTAAGTATCGACCTCAGTGTAAATAGTGACACACTTATTGAACCCGTATCCCGAGAAGAAGCAGATCGTCTCGTACATCTTCTTCGCCGTCGCGGGCGGGACGCCGTTCTTGATGGCGCCGTTGATGATGCTGTCCTCCAGCTCCTTCACCTTCTTCTTCGCAGCTTCACCTCCCGAGATGCTGCGCTTCATGATGGCACGACGAACCTCGTCAGTCTCTGCCATCGGGAACCCAGCGACCTTGTTCGCAAGGGCCATCACAGATTCTTGAAAGACCAACAGTCCTCGTGTTTCCTTGAGTGTCTCGTTAATGAGAGCGTGTCCCCAATCATAGGCTTCATGTTCATGCTTCATCCAAAGCTTGTCAACATGAGCGGCAAGAGGTCCTGGGCGATAGATCGACGTGAGAGCTGCAATATCTACGATTGATTTTGGTTTAGCACTCTTGAATAGTCTTTGCGCGCCTTGGCCCGTGCAATTATGTACAACTACGCCGCTTGCTACGAAGTTGTGATGATCACGTACTTCGATATCATACACGTGATGCTTACCAGCGGGTTTCACAGATACCAAACGTGCCATTAGTCCATTATCCTTAAAATGCTCGGGTAGTTTACTGCTTGAGAATCCCAAACGCGATGCACTTCAAATCCCTTTGTCTTCGCCGCTGATGTATAGTCCCGGTCAATGCAATATTGCTTCTTCATTTTGGGTGTGAGGTCGAACAACTCTTTGTTACCGTGCCAATAATCACCATCGAACTCAATGACAAGATTTAGAGACGGCACATAAAAGTCAAACTCATGATTGATACCTTCAATGCGATGTTTGTGCACCACTTCTTTGCCATACAATTCTTGTAGCTTCACCAAGAACTCTAACTCTGGTTTCGAATTTCGTTTCTGTGGTGCATGATCGGCAATCGCTATCTTCACTTTGCTTGAGTGTTCTTCTACATACGCAACGTCATGAAACTTCAGGTGCATCGTCAAACTACGTTTGTAGTTGAACACACGTCCACACTCTGAACACGCTACATCTCTTGGTTCATTGTCGGCATTACAATACGCCGTGTGTGATCGAAGAGAGACGTTGGTCTCGAACTTCTTGTTGCACTTCTGACACTCGTAATCGCCATAACGAATGATCTTGTCACGCGTCTTTGATGCGTTCTGATTAGCGACATGTTCAGGTGTCAGCTTTCGACCCTTGTATGTTTGTCTTCGCCATTCTGCAGAACACTTACGACTACAACACGTCGATCGTGGATTGTATGTCACATACTGCTTGTCACAAATCACGCAGTTCTTTGTCAATGCTTTACTCATCTTCTAGCAACCGCTCCTGAAAGATAAGTATAGAACGTAATTCACTTGAATTCGTCATCTTCAGTCAGATATTGTGCCTCGACCCAACCACGTTGTGTCAAAATCGGATGATCGGGCGTGCAAACAAGCGTTCTTCCATCATCGAGCGTCAATTCGATGCAATCTTTGATGCCTTGATCGAACACATGATCGACTGTTGAAGTCACAAACTTGTTCGTACCTTCGTCAAAGGTCTTCACCTCATCACCAGGCTTGATTTCTTTGATGGGTTTCTGTGTATCATCCGCCATTGTGACTGGCGTCGCCTCATCAACGCACTGGAAGACGCCCGCCCACTTGCCTTCGCTGTACACTTCGTAGGGCTTCGGATCGTCGAAGTTGATGACGTCCGGAGCGAGGTGAGTGTCGTACCAGCGCTTGACATCATCGAACGTGGGATGCGGGTTGCCCTCCTTCTGCAGGATGAGCTCGATGGTGCGCTCGATGATGCGCATTGTCTCGAGGCCCAGGAGATCGTACTTGATGAAGTTACCGATGTACTCGAGGTGCTTGAAGTTGACGCCTTCGACCCAGGGCGCCTGAGGTTCGCCTTTGCTTGCGATGAGGGGCATCTTGTTGGGCAAGTCGTCTGCGATGAGGACACCTCCCGCGTGGCGACCCAGCGACCTGTTCTGCTTGAACAGGATCTTGATGCTCTCCTGCACCTGCGGGTACTTCTCCATGAAGGCGATGAACGACGGGCTGTACTTCATCGCATCGTCGAACACGAGGACGAAGAGGTTCTTGTCGTCGCCCTCCTTCATCGTGGCCTTGCGGCACTCGTCCTCCACGGTCCTGGTGGCCGCATTAGTCTCTTCAAAGGGCACACCGTAAAACTTTCCGATGTCCTTGACAAGGGTCTTGAGCTTGAAGGTGTTGTAATTCGAGATGGGCACCACGTTCTCGTACCCGAAGAACCCACGGAGCTGATCGAGCACCTTGTCGCGGTCTGACACGTCAGTGTCGATGTCGGGCGATCCCTTGCGGTAAACGCTCAGGAATCGGGCGAAGGGAAGGTCCCACTTGATGGGATCCATGTCGGTGATGTACAGCACGTAAGCGACGAGAGAACCACCGCCTGAGTTGTGGACTGCGGCGCCCTCTACGTTGTAGGTGTGGCTGTTCGCCACGCAGAGATCTACGACCTCACCCTTGTACGGAACGACTGTCTTGCTTTTGAGCTTCATGGTATGCGTTGGCTCTCTTCCCGTATTCCTTCAGATCTTTGTCCAATACTACCCTGTACGAGGTTCCATTTGCACTGCAGTGTTTCGCAAGGGCATCAATCTTCGCCCGATAAGTTGTTGGTGAAGCGTCGATCCAACGTTGGCCTTTCACCTCAACGATTGACCCGTCAACATCGAAATCTGGATAGTAGTCGTGTTCGCACCCGTCCTCAGGGTCAACGTACTGGACGTGCAGTTCACAACGAGCGACCTTCTTCCCGTTGTCAGCGCACCACAGCAAGAACGCAAGCTCCAGCTTCGAGTGGTACACAATCGCACCTTCATGGATGCCTGTGTGTTTGTAGACGCCCTTACCGCTGACCCGGTCGCGGTAGCCTATGTCTGAGGCCCACTTGTCACGCATGATGCGGGCCATATTGGCTTGGTATGCTGGGTCACTGACGCACTTCAGCTGAGCATCTCGCATCACCTTGCCGTGTTCCCCTACCCACATGGCACGCGAATTCTCTCGATGCTTCTCGAGTGTCTCAGGCTTGTTCTGGGCGACGGACTGGGACGCTGAGTTCTTGGCCCGCCACTCGGCATCGTAGAGGTACCTGTCTACGTAGCATTGAGGACACACTTGAACCTTGTGACGGCGGGCAAACAGTTTTCGTGCGAGGCCGACGTATACTGTCGGACAATGGATACACTTGATTTGCACCAGCGCTTTTGTCGAGTGCTTTCCCCACTCGTATTCATCCCAATCATAACCACATACGACATCGAACTTGCTCGCAGTCCTGCGTCGAAGGAAAGCGATCTCGTTCATCTCAAATTGAGGTTGAAGCTGATTCCACAAACGTCGAGTAATGATCAGCGAACAGTCAGACTTCAACGCTGCACTCACCAACGTCATCTGTGTGTCTGTCAACCCGGGTTGAGGTTTATCGCTCCGGCGACGTGTCTTGAAATTGTGATTTGCCATCCTTCATAGGTATGGTATGCGGCTCAGGTAAACTATGATCCATCACATCAACACCAAATGTTAGATTAGGCCACGTTGTTTTTGATATGTGATCGCATATTCCCTGACTTTATCATGCTTGCTCTTCGCAAGATAGTTCAGAATATCGTCAGGAGTATTTGGATTGAACGTCAAAGATTGTAAGACGTTTACGTCATCACTGTTGGCAAGTTTTCTTAGCGTATTTGTTGGACACGATTTATTCAGCGCGATTTCTAATTGACAAGCGTTACTACTTAAGAGCTCTTCGAACGTAGATGTATCAATTGATTGATTGTTAGCCAAGTTTCGCTTTGCACGCTTGTCATTACTGTGTGTGATCTGCGATTGTAGTTCTATGGGAAGTTTAAGATTGTTAGCAACGTATGTTCCGTAGCCATCGTCTATCATTTGTTTGAGCAGATCAACGGGTGTATTTACGTTTATTGCAATTTTGATGATTGCTGCTATCCCCGTTGAGTTCTTAGGGTTAGCTTTTTTGTACAATTTTCGAAGTTGAAGATCAGGTGCTCGATTGACCTTATCGATCATTGCCTCACGATCAACGTTTTCCTGATCTTCAGGCTTAAGTTTTTGTTCGAACGTATCAATGTGATCGTATGCTTTGGCAGAGAAAAAGACTGCTTGCGCAGGTTCGTGGATGTGAATTATTCTGTCACCATGATCAACTACACCATCAATGCCCACTGTTCTCCACAATTTGTTCCACGCGAACGTATCTGACGTTTTGCCAGCTTTCAACGAAGGAGATGTGCGCAATATGTTCGAGTGTTTCCACAACCATCCCATGGGGGTTTTCACAGAAACATATTCTCCGCCGTACGTACGTTCATCAGCATCATCATATTCGATCTTGTTGATCTTTGGTAAACCAACCACAGCATTCATCGAATTTGCAATCTCAAGTGCGTGATCAGCAGAGATATTGTTGTCAACGACATTCGCTGAATTTCGTATCGCAAGTATGTGAACATACTTGCGATTTGATGCAAACATTGCTCCCTTAAAGGGCTTTGACACGTCGAGTGTAGAAGGATCACCCATTCCTTCATCATCAACGATTTCTTGTTCCTTCCAATCTAACATTGCATCTGTTACGGGATATGCGTACACACCTACCGGTGTTCCGAAACTACTCTTGGGATTGATGCCGACCTTCAAGAGATCGGAGAAAGTCATGAAATATCCCTTGTTAGTGTACTCCTCGAGCTGCTTTCGCAATAGATCTTGAGCTTCCACGAGATTCATCGTGATGACAGCGCGAAGTTGTCTCATGGAGATAAGCATAATTTAATTATACTTCAACCAACTCGTCTGCCTCTGTTAGGTGCTGTGCCTCGACCCACCCACGGTTCTTCGTCAGGAACTTGTGGTCCTTGGTGCACTTCACCTTACGACCGTCGTCGAACTCTAGTTCCAAGATGTCTTCATCGACTTGGTACCTGAAGACCTCGAGCACTTTCTGTTCCTTGCCTTCGGCATCCTTGATGACGTCGCCTGCCTTGACTGTACCGATGGGGGCGTGCATGCCGTCTGACATCAGGACACGAGTCTCAGGCGTGAAACAGCCTCTCCCGGGCCCACAGAGGCAAACTTTTCGAGCTAGCTCCATGATCTTCTGGTACGAGACGAAGTAATCGGCGTTCTTCATCGCCTTGATGACGCCCAATTCCTCTCTGAGACGATCGATGTACGCTTGCTTGTTGTGCACACCGCGCTTGAACATTCCCACCTTGCACAGGTCCATCAGGTGAGCGAACGATGTCGATCCCTCGGGGACGAGCAGCTTGTTGGGGAACTTGGGCGACCGATCGGGAGGAACTGCGCCGATGAGATCATGCGCGATGTCGTGGGTGCGCTCGATAGCGTCTGCAACGAGCTCGTCATCGTAGAAGCTGGTGCCCTCCTTCGACCTGAGGTACTCATCCCACATCTGCGTGGCGTTCTTCGGGTACAGCTCGCACTTGAGCTCATCGCGAGACTTGGGAAGGGATTCTGGGTTGATCTCTCGACCCATCCAACCCAAGCGCTTGTACAGCTCACGTTCCTTCCAGAGCTCGGGCCTGTAGTAGTGCGCATCACCGGTGACGATGAGCTGCTTCTGCAGGTTGGATCTACGTGCGAACTCGAGGATCGCACGGTTGACGAGGTTCTGCGCTGGGATGCGGTTGAACTGCAGCTCGAGGTAGAAGTTTCCCTCGCCCACTGCGCTGACCATGCTGTCGTAGCAGTTCCCCACCGAGGTCAAGCACCGTTCGAGCAACGCCGGATCGTCGAGTAGCTTGTCGTTGAGCTGGTCGAAGTCGACCTTCTGGATCTCCTGGAAGACGTTGAACGCGATGGGACCACCCATGCAGGCCGAACTAGCGATGATGTTGCCGTCCTTGCCCGCTTCACGAAGCACGTTCCAATCGAAGCGTGGGAACCTGTAGAAACCGTGAAGGGCTGCTTTCGAGCACAACGAGAAGATCTTCAGCAAGCCCTTCTGGTTCTTGGGAAGGACGACGAGGTGATGACGCCTGTTGACCGGGTTGAAGTGCTTGTTGGACTTCGTCTCGTCCTCATCCTCGATGGTGAGCGCATTGTTCGTCTCGAAGTCCTCAGTCTCGTCGCTGGCGTCTACGATGGCGACGATGGGTGTCCTGATCTCCTCACGTTTCTTTGAGAGCTTCTTCGCAGCAGCTTTGTCATCACGCGCTTGCTCCGAAAGGGCTTTGTCCTTCTCCCATTGGATCAAGTCAGGATGGTAGTAACCTTCCACGCCGGGGACGAAGAGGAACTGCTTCTCAGCGTTCTTCTTGTTCCAATCTTCGACCCAAAGTTGAGCATGGGCGTAAGAAGACATGTTGCCGTGCTCAGTTATTGCGTGGCCGTCGAGCCCGTTCTCCATGCACCAAAGAAAGTAGTCTGACGGGTACCCGAGTCCATCCATTGCCGAAAATGTTGTGTGGTTGTGAAGGCCGAAGAATCGATTGGGTACTCGTGACATGCTTCCATTCTACCACCATCGAGCCACCGATTGCACTTAACGACGAACGGGCCCGTAGGCCCGTTCGTGCTTCTTCTACGACTGCATCACTTCAGTGATGATTCTGCAATCTCGATCCCAGGAAGGAGAAGGGCCAACGATGTGATAGATGCGGTGATGATGTCAGTTCCTGTTGCCGCTGGCGCGAACACTGCGGCGATCTGGGGTAGATCAAGGACGAGCACCGGAAGCACGACAGCGAGCCACGTGGGTAGCTTCCCCCAGAAAGGCTTGAGCACCTTGATCAACCTGCTGATTGCAAGAGCTCCGGCGGTCACGTCGGCGGCGATGTCAGGGATTGTGAGTGCCATGCGTCTATCCTCCTACGAATATGTAGGACTGCACGCGTTAGATTTGAGGATATGAACGTGGGGTAGAGAGCGTTTCGATGAGCTTCAACGCATCTGCCGCGAACAACGCCAACATGCTGACCGTGCAAGCCAGCAGGAAGCAACTGACGATCGAATTTGAGAAGAAAGATCCGTAGATCGCACCCACCCAAAACCCATTGCAAAGCGAACAATCATGCATCGGAAGCAAGGCACGCATCCGCACGAACAGTGAACTTCGCACGTAGATGATCGTGCAACCGATGAGACCCAGGACTGTCGCTACGTCAGACATGGACAACGTACAGCTGCGTCACGTTGTCTTTCGCGGGGGAAGGTGTGACGACGCCCGCAGCTACCGTCGTGGGGGCAGCAGCGTGAACGGGCGTCGCCGTGGGTGCAAAATGCTCCCTCAAGATGCTCATGAGTTCGCTGATCTGTGCGATGGTGAAGTGTATCTCCTGCGGGGGCTTGACATCATTGTCAGTGATGTCCATCGTGCCATCAGGGTTCAACATCACTGATGGGCAGCAACCACCACCTCCACACGACAACTTCGTCCCACGGTACCCAGTTTTTACGTTCGACATGTTCAAGTCTCCTTCTCTCTCAAGCGACGGCACGCTTCGGCACGTACCTGCGATGCAGCACAATGATCTTATCGTTCAACTTCTCGTTTCGAGCTGACAATGCGTCAGGACGACGCACGTTTGACGTTGAGAACAATCTCAACGCTTCTGAACGACGACGAGGTTCAAGATCTATCACCTTGACGTCATGACCGCAAACGACGTGTTGATCCCTCTTGAGGAACCTGAACGAGACGATCATCTCTGCACCGCACTCGCACCTGCACAACCACTTCCTCCTACAGGTGGAATGATCGGCTCGCAATACAGTCAGAACACCATGAACAGTTCCCGTCAGGTCATCAGTTCTGATGCACCCGCATGAGGTGCTGTTGTACGTCCTCAATGAGCACGTTGTGATGTCCTTGCAGGTACCGCAATCGCACTTGCAGTGCCACTGCGTCTTGCCGTTCGCGTTGTTGGGAGCCCTGCTCAAGACCAACCACAACCCGAACCTTTTCCCAACAAGATCATCAATCCTTTTCATCTGTCCCCGGCCCCACAATTCGTTCATCGTAAAGATGCGTGGGCTCCGTTCGTAGAGCCCACGCACCTGTTCTTACCCGTTTGAAGTCATGCCCGTGTCGGAAGCCTGATCAACCCGTACCGGATCTGCTTGTTCGGTTTGACCGACTTGCTCGGCCGTGTCGACCTGACTCCGTTCCTCTCATGGAGTGACTGGTGCTTTTCCTGCAGAGTAGTAAGCAGCGAGTTGCTGCTCAGCACGTGCTGCACGATCGCGCTGGTCTTGCAGAGCGATGCTTCCCACCAGGTCACGCGTCTTCTGACCGTCTGCGATGATCAGCTTCTGCGTCTCGCAGCAACACGCTGCGGCTTGCGCTGCGGCGATGGAGGCGAGGTTCTGTGCCGAGAGCTCACGGGCCGATGCGATCGTCTGCGCCTGCAGAGCTGCAGCAGCAGCGAGCTTCTCGTTCTGCGTGGTCAGTTGGTCAAAGTTGCTCGTCGCCTGAACAGACGCCTGGTTCGCGTAGTTCGAGGCTGCAACGGTCGACAGGTTGAAGTTGTTCGTTGCCTGCGTACCGAGCTCACGAACCTGACCCTCGTGCTGGGTCGCGTTCGCAGAGGCATTGACGGTCGCCTGGTTGGTGAGCTGGCTCGACTACGACTGCAGCTGCACCTGAACTGCTGCAGCGTTCTTCGCTGCGTCGACAGTGACCGCCATGGCGTTCTTCGCAGAATCGACGAGCGCCGCGGCTGCGTTCTTCGCAGCTTCGATCAAAGATTCGCTCTTGATCTCAAGGGCACGATCAGACGCATCCTTGAAACCGGCGAGGCCACGAAGATCGCTCTCCTTGAAACCAGCAGCCGTGCGCAGATCGGTCTCCTTGAAACCACGACCAACCTCTGCCTCGAGGAAGCGAAGATCGCGGTGATCGTAATCGCGGTGTTCATGGTGGTCGTGGTGCCTTTCGGTCACAACGGCGGTGCTTCCAGTCGGGATAACGGTGACGTCACTTGTTGCCATGTTCTTAACCTTTCAACACCGACTGTTCTGTCGGATGTTGTAAATAACAAACGCGGCATCGTTAACACATTTCGTGTCATTCATGGACATTCGTGAATATATAGCACTGTGATATCCATCGTAGAGCTTTGCTCATGTGTCACGACTACTGTATGTAGTTTTTGAAGTACGCGATCGTCTTTTCTAGACCTTCGTGCAGACCCACCTTGGGTTCCCACCCCAGCAAGTCTCGAGCAAACGTGATGTCAGGGCATCGTCGTGAAGGATCGTCGACCGGCATCGCATCGTGCTTCTCGACGAGCTTGCCACCGTTCAACGTCAATGCGATCCTTGATGCGAGCTCGTGGATCGTGAACTCGATGGGATTGCCCAAGTTGATGGGCGTACCCGGGTTCGTGGGAAGTTCTGCCATGGCGACGATCCCCCTGATCAGATCATCAACGTAGCAGAAACTACGCGTCTGCTGACCGTGACCGTAGATCGTGAGAGGTTCGCCCTTCAACGCTTGCCTGATGAAGTTGCTGACAACGCGACCGTCGTAAGGGTCCATGTTGGGCCCGTAGGTGTTGAAGATCCTCACGAGCCTGGCATCGACGCCATACGTGTTGCGATGATCGTAGCACAGAGCTTCAGCAGCGCGCTTGCCCTCATCGTAACACGAACGCGGTCCGTACGAATTGACGTAACCCCTGTACGACTCAGGTTGCGGTGATACGTTGGGATCGCCGTACACCTCGCTCGTGGAGGCTTGCACGAACACAGCTTCATTCCTGCCCGCAACGTCAAGCATCAAGTCCGTTCCTAAAACGCACGTCAGCATCGTGTGCAATGGCATGTCCTGGTACCGAGGCGGTGATGCAGGACACGCGAAGTTGTACACGATGTCAAGCTTCCCGTTGATCTTGATGTAACGATCGATCGAGATGTTCGAGAGCGTCGGTTTTGTGATGTCTCCATCGTAGAACGTGAATCGTTCGTTCGTCTTCAACGCTGCGAGGTGCGCAGACTTGGGATCTGACGAGCAGAAGTCATCGATGCCAAGGACACGATCTCCCGCGTCGAGGTGATGTTTCACGAGGTGAGAACCCAAGAACCCAGCTGCACCTGTGACGAGAACATTTCTCATGTGCTTAAAAGTACCACCTTCGAGTCTCATGTTCACCCTAATCGGAATGCGTTGATATTTACATGCATGAAGCGCACCATAAGCGAAGCCACGGTGAAAAAGATCTACGAGATGCTTGCGGAGCGGTTCGGAGAACCCATCGGAGACGTCAAGGATCTGGGCCCGGGAGTGGCTGACGAGCGTGATGGACATCTCCATCGAGGAACGTCATCAAAAAACAACGGGTGGGGCTCTGAGCTACACGAGGACAAGAAACACGTTGATCCCAAGACGCACAAGGCTTGTCCCATCTGCAAGGGCACCGGCAAGGTCCTGAACCAGCGTGGAAAGAAGATGGCGTGTGTCCTCTGCAAGGGTCACGGAATCCTTCGCGTTGCATCAGAGCAGGAACCTGAGAACATCAACGAGACAACGTGCCAAGGATGCGGATCAATGATGCCCATGGAGGGCGTGGCCTGCGACCAGTGCGGCATGATGCCGATGAGCATGGACGAGGCTGATGATCTCGACCAGATGAAGATGGGCATCGCCGGCGGTTACGGTGATTCAGGTGGTTACGGGTCGAGGGGAGTTGAGCGTTGCGAGGATTGCAACCGACCACTTTCACCCGGTGAAACGCACGGTGGACGAAACGTCTGCGGGAACTGCGCCTTCAACGTGACGACTGATCGTCATGACCTTGACATGTACGGCGGCGGGAGCGGCACGATGGACGAGAGCGAGGGAGGTGGAAGGCACCCGGGGCATGCGTCGTCTTGCACGTGTCCCGATTGTTCACGACCCGTGTTGCACGACGACGAGGGCCTTGACGAGCTCGATCAGGTCGCACCTCCAGGTCGTGAACGACAGGTCAAGGCCTTGAAGAAGGTGAAGGGTGTGAAGAACCCGTTCGCTGTAGCATGGGCGAGCTACAACAAGGGCAAGTGATTCGAATCACATCCCCAAGGCTGCCTTAATTTGTTCAGGTTCGGTGACGCGAATAAGCGTACGACCGTTGTTCTTAAACCATTCATTCTGTTCAAGATCAGTCAACATCTTCTTGTGAATCACAACGTCTTGTTTCGTCTTAAATTCTGCAACTTCATCTAGGCTCCTTCCCGTACCGTGCCAATAGACACCATCAAACTGTACGTAAGTATCAATACTTTTGACGTAGAAATCAATCGCCCAACGTGTTCCAGGAATCACCGTTTGGCGTTCAACGTTGTTCTCACCGAACATCTCGCACAAAATCTTGTAAAGATGATCTTCGGGTTTTGACTTTCGAAATGAGTCATTGCGCTTCATGGTCGCATGACGTCTAGCAGCTGCTAAAGACGATCGCTTGTTGATCTGAAACGAAAGTAAATCACGAGAACTCGACACTCCATATCGTTTAAGCATCGTCTGTTCACTCTTCATTCGTACTATTGGCGACGCCCATGCCTTTTCTGCGCCATAACGCTCAAGCATCGTTTGACATATACGCAAAGCTACGTCAGGTCTTTGTGCAATGTTATTAACGCCACACATCGTAAGATCGGCCTTGATCTTTGCTTGTATCTCATCCGCACGAAGACTACAAATATTGCCATAACGTTGAACATTTGTCGCTTGAGTCTTTGCGATCACATCGGGAGACTTGAACGCATTATCAACACCGTAATGTTCTAAACACGTTAATGCTTTTTTCGCTTGATGTCTTCACGTTGACTGGGATTTTCAACGCCGTAACGTTTAACATGTCGAAGACGTTTTGCAACATCAAACTCGCTACCAAGACGTTGTGCATCACTCATACATCTATGACAGCAGAAGTGAAACTCACCCTTGCACAATTTGCCATGACGTTCATATCGTTGATGACAATGATCGCATTCATAGACATGAACGGTGATCGTCGTATTTCGAATGCTGCTCTGATGTTTTACGCAAGTACTTGAGATGTGCATCTGTACCCAAACAAAGGTACAACACGCTCATGAAAATCTACATTCCCAAGGCATCACGTTGACATCGTCGTTTGAGTAAGTAACAGATCTGTTCGTGTTTGTCCGCGATACCTTGCAGGAGGTTGTCGATACCGTTCGTGGAGCATCCTTCGTCTTTCAACGACTGAAGCATCGCATCGATGACGCACATGAACTTCTGCTCTGCTTCCAGCGATGACTTTGCCAGGTCATTGGCGTTCGGGATCGTCTGAGCTGCACCCGAGGTGAGAACGAGCTTCAGGATCTGCTTGCACTGCAGCGCAAGGTTGACGTTCTGCTCACCACCCACGCCGATCGAGCGTTCAGCGACGTCGTCGATCTCTGAGACGACATCGTTGTAGAGCCTCTCGAACAGCAGGTGATCGCCGTAGTAGGAATCACCTCGAGAGATCCAGTGATGCGTCTGGTGCAACATCGCAAGGAAACGAAGGTGAACGAGGATCACCGACAACTGCGCGTACGGGATGCCCACCCACTGCTCGAGGGCAACGTCATGGACGAACCCAACGTTGGGTTCAATGACCTCTTCACCGTCAACCTGCGGTTCGATCTCAGTGTCAACTGTGATCCATTCAGCCAACGATCTCATCGTTCTTCACTTCAGGATGCAGGAGAAGCCGATCTTGTTGCAATCGGAAGGGTGCGTCGTCCATTCTAATTTCAAGGGCTCTCCCGCGATCTGCTGACGCTTCGACCAGCTCTCGCAGAACATGTCGAGGGCACGTTCGTCGATCGAACGGAAACCATGGTTGTGAGGAAGCATGCCGATGATGGGCACCAGCGTCTGCTTCGCAGAACCCTCGCCCAAGCGGTACTTGCGGATCGCCATGGGAAGCATCGACTCCTGAACCCTGAAGAGCTTCGCCGCTCGACTGACGAACGCCTCACCAGCGATGCCGCTGTGCACCAGCGCTGCGACGGGATCAACGTCCTCGACCAACTCGGGTAGGATCCCCTCACGAAGGTTTTCCTGCTTCTCCTGACCTTCCAACCACGACAGCGTCTCTTTGAGAGCGTTACGTTCCATATAATTGTCCTCTTTTTCCCTGATCAGGTCCTTGATGCTCTTCAAGAGCTTCGTCTCATCGATCTCAATGAGAGACGTTGCCTTGACGCTGCTGCAGTACCGCCTGACAGCCAGCTCTTCCCATGCGTACTCGATGTTCTGCCCGTAGTTGTGAAGGAACCTCTCAGCGAGGTTCTTGTACCACGCTTCGCTCAGTTCAGGTCCCGGTTGGGTGCGGGTTGCATCGCCCAGGCGTTCAGCGCCATCGACAGGGTCGATCCCTATGGGCTTCACCTCTGGTTTGGCGACGCCAGCTTCATGAAGCTTCTTCTGCCTGAAGATGCTGCGTAGTTGGTCGTCCTTGGGAAAACGTTTGATCATCTCACGGATCGAGTTCAACGACAACCTCCCGGCGACCGCTGCGCGAACGTCTGGGTTGCGATCGTTGATCATCTTCGCAAGGAAATGTTCCGGACACACACGAGCAGCGAACTTGCGAACCTCCGGGTGCGTGTAATCAAGGAAACTAGCGGTGACCGAGGGTTTGAACGACAGGCGGCTAGATCGACCCGTTCGATCAAGGACGTCAAGCCAATCGTTCGCGCTAGCGACGACCGACTCGAGCTTCCCCTCAACGATCACGGCAGGACCGAAAACGCGGCTAATCTCAGCCTTGAGGGTTGCTGCAGCCCTTTCTTCAACCAACGTATCTTTGACGACCTTCTGTAGCGCGTCCAACTTAAGTTGCATGCGGGAAGACTCCTAAAGTGTAAGTAGGTGTCAATGAGGCCATGACGTAGGCTTATTGATCGGGTGCGACAATCCCATGATCTTCATCCATGCGATGATCGAATCCTTGATGTCATCAGGCACCAGGACGCTGCGCTTGTGAAATGCAGGATCGTCTGTGAGACACTCATCGTAAGTCTCCTCAGGACGGGTGCCTCCCCAGCAATCCAGCGCTTCACGAATGAACTCGCGAAGGGCGCCCAACCTGATCTTCATGCGACCGCAGAAATGTCCTCGAGCGGGAACCAATCCTGACGTTGCGGGTCCCACTCCATCAGCTCGGTCGTCGGCGCTTCCTGGAACGCTACGTGAAGCTTGTTGCCGATCTTGAACCACAACGACCTGCGAACGATGACGCGAGGATCGTCGAACGGGTAGTCCGGGTACGTACCCGGGACGATCTCACCCCACGCTTCCGTCGAACCTGGGAACATCGCTTCGGCCTCGAAGGACGACAGTTCCCTGTTCTCATCATCGATCTTGCCGATCTTGTGCTGACGACCTCCTCCGCTCTTCGATGCGCGGAGCTTGCCGCTCAAACCACCGACCTCAACAAGGATGCTCTTCACCAGCATGCGTAGGTGTCCCAGCGTCGTTCTCATGCATGTAACTATACGTCAGGATCATCGAGGCGTGAGATAAACAGCCCAATCATCGTGCCATACGTCCGAACGTGCAGCGTCCCAAAAGTGCAATGATGACGGGATCGCAGGCTTCCTCAGGAGCTGCATGCCAGCCTCCTCAGGCGTCATGTTCGCCTTGCGCTTGTTGCAGTTCTTGCATGCAGCGACGCAGTTCAACCATGAATTGGGACCGCCTCGTGATGCAGGCATGATGTGCTCCACCTGAATGTCCCTCGCGGTGAGCTTCACACCGCAGTACTGGCACGTCCAGTTGTCCCTGTTGAACAGGACCTTCTTTCGGAACCGCGGGGGCTTCCACTTCTTGTTGACGAAGTGTTTGAGGCGCATCGTCGCCGGGACGTGGATCGACGTTGACGGAGAGTTGTACACCTCGTCCCACTCAGAGGGCAACCCCGTCGTGAACGATTGCACGACCTCTGCACGTCCCTTGTAGAACAGGATGATGGCATCCTCATCGCTGATGAAGTGCAGGGGCGTGTAATTC
>Ga0209777_10003399_pt1 | contig 19787 bp, 29 predicted proteins | sample FrelakmetHBP12HB_FD_187147 | JGI IMG/M metagenome (GOLD analysis project Ga0209777, IMG submission 187147) | Freshwater lake sediment microbial communities from the University of Notre Dame, USA, for methane emissions studies -HBP12 HB (SPAdes)... | ecosystem: Environmental > Aquatic >...
CCCGGTCGATGTAGCTGAGAACATGAAAAAGTACGGCGGGTATATTCCAGGGATCCGGCCGGGTAAGCGAACAGCCGATTATATTGACAGGATATTGACCCGTATCACCTTTGGCGGGGCCTTGTACGTTTCGGCCGTTTGTGTCTTGCCTTCTCTCCTGGTCCATCGTTTTAAGGTTCCTTTTTATTTCGGTGGAACAGCCTTGTTGATAGTTGTCGGGGTGGCCATTGATACCATGGCCCAAATTGAATCGCATATGTTGACCCGGCATTATGAAGGATTTATGAAAAAAGGGATGGCCCGAATTAAAAGATAGTCATTAAGGTCAAGGAGGAAATAAATGAATCTTATTTTATTGGGACCACCTGGGGCTGGTAAAGGAACCCAGGCCAAGATGATGATTGATACTTATCAGATCCCTCAAATTTCAACTGGTGACATCTTAAGGGCAGCTTTAAAAGAGCGAACCACTTTAGGACTAAAGGCTAAGGAATATATGGATAAAGGCCTTTTAGTTCCCGATGAAGTAGTCATTGACATTATCCGGGACCGGCTCAAAGAAGCTGATTGCCATAATGGATATATCTTGGACGGCTTTCCCCGAACCGTAGCCCAGGCCCAGGCCTTGGACAAGGTTCTGGCTGATATGAATTCGGCCATTGATCATGTTATTTCCATCGTGGTCGAGAAAGGAGAATTGATCAAACGACTGACCGGACGAAGGACGTGTCGTCAATGCGGCCGGGGCTATCATGTTATTTTTGATCCTCCGCTGAATAAAGATAGGTGCGATAAATGTCAAGGAGAGCTTTATCAGCGGGATGACGATAATGAGGATACGGTTAGGAACCGATTGGATGTTTATGATTCTCAGACCTTTCCTCTCATCCAATACTATAAAGAAAAAGGCCTTCTCCGGTCGATTGATGGGCAAGGGGGGATTCAGCAAATATTCGATAGGATCGTTAAGGTCCTCTCTTAAGGTTGACGATGATCTTCTTGAAATCCCCGGAGGAGATCGAAAAAATGAGTGCCTCGGGGAAATTGGTGGCTGAAATTCTATTGGAGATTCGAAACCGGATCAAACCAGGAGTAACTACCCAGGAATTGGATCAGTTGGCTGCTCGACTCTCTTTTAAAAAAAAGGCCCGTCCGGCGTTCAAGGGATATAACGGCTATCCTTTTAGTTTATGTGTTTCGGTTAATGAAGAAGTTGTCCATGGCTTTCCTTCCAGACGGCGGCTTCGAGACGGAGATATTGTCAGTTTGGATTTTGGTGTTTACTTTGAGGGCTATTACGGAGATGCGGCCTTGACCCAGGCTGTAGGGAAGGTTTCCCCACTGGCTGAAAAGTTGATTCGTGTCACCCGAGAAGCCCTATTTAAGGGATTGGAACAAGTTCGAGCTGGAAGTCGATTAGGGGATGTCTCCTTTGCCGTTCAACAATATGTGGAGGGTCACGGCTTTTCAGTGGTTCGCCAATTTGTTGGACACGGTATTGGGAAAGCCCTTCACGAAGACCCTCAGATCCCCAATTTTGGAGAAGCGGGATGGGGTATCCTTTTAAAGCCGGGAATGGTTTTAGCCATAGAACCCATGGTCAATGCTGGAGGCAGTGATGTGGAGATACTGGCTGACGGTTGGACGGCAGTGTCTAAGGATCGAAGTTTGTCTGCCCACTTCGAGCATACGATAGCCATTACGGAGAATGGCTGCCGGATTCTGACCCAGGCTGATCACTGCGCAACCCTTTTTTAAAAGGAATTATGCCTAAAGAAGATGCGATTGAAGTTGAAGGCGCGGTAATTGAAACCCTGCCGAATGCCATGTTTAGAGTACAACTGGATAACGGGCATCGGGTCCTGGCCCACATATCCGGAAAGATGCGTATGCATTTTATAAAAATTTTGCCAGGGGACCGGGTGACGGTAGAGTTGTCCCCTTATGATTTTAATCGAGGTCGGATAACGTATAGGTCGAAATAGAAAATGGGGGTCCAATATTTTTCGTTCGTCGTTAAGCGTTCGACGTTCGGCGACAAAGGACCAGAAATCTGATTAGAGGTTATCATGAAGGTAAAGGCATCAGTCAAAAAAATATGCACTAAATGTAAAATTATTCGGCGCAAAGGGGTCTTGCGGGTTCTTTGCGAAAACCCTAAACATAAACAGCGCCAAGGATAAAAAGGGGGGACTGGTTTGGCCAGAATATCGGGAATCGATTTACCGAAAAATAAACGAATTGAAGTGGCCTTGACCTATATTTATGGAATTGGTCGGGCCACGTCTAAAAAGATTTTAGGGGAAGTCCAAATTCCTTTGGACACCAAGACCGACCATTTAACAGAAACGCAGATTGCCCAAATCCGAAAAGTTGTTGACAGTACCTGTCGGGTGGAAGGGGACTTAAGACGAGAAGTCTCTACAAGCATTAAACGTCTGATGGATTTAGGGACGTACCGAGGACTCAGACATCGAAAATCCCTTCCGGCGCGGGGACAGCGTACCCATACCAATGCCCGAACCCGCAAAGGCCCGCGTCGGACACTGGCCGGTAAAAAGAAAAAATAATTATCTGGGGGAATTATGGCCAAAGAAGTAAAAAGGACAACCAAGAAAAAAAAAGAAAAGAAAAATATTCCTACCGGGATTGTCCATATTCAGTCTACGTTTAATAATACGATTATAACGATTACCGATCCTAATGGGAATGTGGTCGCCTGGGCCAGTGCGGGTACTCAGGGGTTTAAAGGGTCCAGGAAGAGTACTCCCTTTGCCGCCCAGTTGGCTGCCGAAGAGGCTGCTAAAAAAGCGATGGAAAACGGCATGCGCTCGGTGGACGTCTTTATAAAAGGCCCTGGAGCAGGTCGTGAGGCGGCATTGAGGGCCTTACAAGCTGCTGGTTTTCAGGTCAAATTGATCCGGGATGTAACCCCCATCCCTCATAATGGGTGTCGTCCTCCCAAAAAGCGAAGAGTTTAATTCCTTAATCATTAAACCAGAGGAGGAAAAGGTTGGCTAGATATAGAGAATCGGTCTGCCGATTGTGCCGACGAGAAAACTTAAAAATGTTTCTTAAAGGGGACCGTTGTTATTCGGATAAGTGCGCTTTTGAACGCCGAAGTTATGCCCCGGGACAACATGGTCAGGGTCGCGTCAAGCGTTCTGAATACGGTATTCAGCTGCGAGAAAAACAAAAAGTTAAATGGATGTACGGGTTGCTCGAATCTCAATTCAGGGGGACCTTTGCCAGGGCTGATCGCCTGAAAGGGATCACCGGCACCAACCTGTTAGTTCTTTTAGAGAGAAGGCTGGATAACGTGGTCTATCGCATGGGATTCGCAAATTCCAGAAATCAAGCAAGACAGTTAGTTCGACATAATCATTTTTTAGTTAATGGCCGAAGAGTCAATATTCCTTCTTATATGTTGAAGAAGGGAGATACGGTCTCCCTTAAAGAGAAGAGCCAGAAAATAGCTTCAATTAACGAATCTATGGAAGCGGTTGCCCGAAGAGGATTTCCACAATGGTTAGAACTCGAGAAAATACACTATTCTGGAGTCGTTAAATCTTTACCGAATCGGGAAGATTTAACCATGCCCATTCAGGAACAGCTTATTGTCGAACTCTATTCCAAGTAATTTTTGTCATTACTTGGGAAAAGTTAAGGAGAGATTATGTATCGGAACTGGCGAGAACTGATAAAGCCCAAAAGACTGGAAATGGATCCGGAGGGGCACAGTCGATTCTATGGGAAATTCGTCTGTGAACCTTTGGAACGAGGGTTTGGGATTACCCTGGGGAATGCCTTGAGAAGGGTTCTGATTTCATCACTTCAGGGGGCGGCCATTGTCTCCGTTAAGTTTGAGGGAGTTCTTCATGAATTCTCCACTTTCCCGGGAGTGGTAGAGGATGTCACTGATATAATTTTAAATATTAAGGCGGTTCGTTTAAAAATACAGGGGGACGAACCGAGGAGCATCAAACTCAATGCCAATCGGGAAGGAGTATTGCGGGCCAAGGATCTCATTTGTGATCCTCATGTGGAGGTACTAAACCCCGACCTTCCCCTGGCTACACTATCCGGGGATGGTCAATTAAAGGCTGAAATGATGGTAAAAATGGGTAAGGGGTATGTTCCCTCGGAGAGGAATAAAGTCGAGAACGCACCAATTGGGACTATCTTTTTGGATTCGGCGTTTTGTCCTATTAAAAAGGTTACTTATGTAGTTGGGAACGCACGGGTCGGCCAAATCACCGATTATGACAAACTGACCTTAGAAGTCTGGACCGATGGCAGCATTACCCCGGAAGATGCAGTGGCCGTAGCCGCAAAAATCTTGAAAGAGCAGTTGACCCCTTTCATTAATTTTGAAGAAGCGGCCGAGGAGCCGGAACGGATTGAAGCAGCCCATCCGGGAGAGCAAATTAATCCGAATTTATATAAAAGTGTTGAAGAACTGGAACTTTCCGTCCGATCAGCCAACTGTCTGAAAAACGCCAATATCCGCTATATTTGGGAACTGGTTCAGAAAACAGAGGCGGAAATGTTAAAAACGAAAAACTTTGGGCGAAAATCGCTAAATGAGATCAAAGCAATTTTGGATGAAATGGGTTTGCATTTAGGAATGAAGTTGGATGGGTTTGTGCCCCCCAAGACGGAAGATAAGAAGGAAAACGATTATGAGACATAATTGTGCCGGAAGAAGACTGAGTCGCACCACCAGTCACCGAAAGGCTCTGCTGCGTAACATGGTTACTTCCCTCATAGAACATGAACGCATTGAAACCACCGTGGCCAAGGCCAAAGAACTTCGAATCGAGGCCGATCGTATGATTACTCTGGCCAAGCATGGAGATCTTCATGCCCGCAGGCAGGCCCTGGCCTTTATTCAGGACAAGAAGGTCGTCCATAAATTGTTTGCAGAAATCAAGGATCGGTTTTTGGAAAGGAACGGCGGTTATACCAAAATTACAAAATTGCGCTATCGCAAAGGGGATGGGGCTCCAGTGTCAGTCATCGAACTGGTTGGACGAGTCGAGGAGAAAAAGGTCAAAAAGAAAAAGAGTAAGACCAAAGAAGCCATGAAAAAAGTTAAGGGGATGATACCAGGGCAAGGAAAGAAAGAAGAAACGGCTGATAAAAAAGCTGATGAGAGGAAATGATCAAGTAGAAGCCCTTATTTATGAAGCTATTCGTCGTTCCAGAAACGGATTGACAGTATTAAAGATTTAATGATATAATAATTAAAATCGATGATCGCGGGGTGGAGCAGTCCGGTAGCTCGTCGGGCTCATAACCCGAAGGTCGGAGGTTCAAATCCTCCCCCCGCTACCAAGTAAAATCAAGGGGTTATATAAAAATATAGCCCCTTTTTCTTTATTATGAAAAGTGATTTCCAACCTTAATTCCAACCTTATGGTATATCCCACCTTTAGGGGGGTCAAGGTAATCCCCGACCCCCATTTTCGATAGGGTCCCTTTACCCCTTGGACCCGAGTCGGCTTTGGTTTTTGGTTTTTTCGCCGTCCTTTATGTTTAGACTTTTTAACAGGAGATCCCCCGGCTTAAAAGTCAAGGCTGCAGATTCCTCTCGGAGTGCATTGGTAAAATGGCATATTCTAAACTTAAACCCAATCTCTCCGATAGATTCCTTGATAGAATCCATAAGGGCATATACTCGCTGGTAAGCGTCCCTATATATTGCATCAAAGATAGTGGTAATTCCGGCATTGTCTTCGGGAAGTTTATTCATTAGGTCATTAAAAGCGGCAAAGCCGACAAGAATATCCTCAAGAGCATTTTCTATTGACCGGGTGTTATATCTTCCCTCATTTTTGGGATCGTATTCCGGTCTATGCTTCCCAAGTGTTTCAAGTCTATTAAAGATAAATTCCCCTTTTTCGTTTTTTTGAACTTCGATACGTCCTTCCATGATCTTTCTCCCTTCCTGGCCTATTTAAAGGCCCTGTAATCGACGATCTGATAATTGGCAACCTTCCATATGTCCCTTGGCCCGATTGTTTAAGCCGGCCTATGTTCTATTGAGATTTACCTCCTTTCAAAAGCAGGCTGTATTTATTGGCTTGAAGCCAGTTCCCCAAAACCGAATTGATTTTTCTTATCTGAGCCTGGATACTCATACCGGCCAATGGACCCTGGTTTAAAATGTTATTTTGGATATAAAGAAGCTCCTTGAGGACCTTTTTGTCAATCAACGATTTTTTCATAATTGACCTCCGATTTTTAAATGTGCCCTCATAAACATGAGGAGTTTTTCCAACCCTTCTTCGGGAAAATTCAAGATCAGTAAAAGAACCTTTTCTCGTTTTGACTTACATTTTTTTAAGGCCCTTAACAATTCTTTTTCCATGTCTCCCCCTCCAATCGGCTTTTTATACTGTGTTTAAAATTCTTTGAAGTTTCCTCCGCTCGTTTCGGTCATTAAAAACCTTTTGAAAAAACTCTTTGTGCCGATAGGCCCACCGGTAGAGCAAAAGATTAAATTTCCGGTCTGCTTTCCCGGCTTCTTTGGCCGCATTTGATAGACGCAACACGGCCCGGACTTCGTTTCGATCAATCCCTTTCTCTTCCATGGTTTCTCCTTTCTGTTCAAAATAAAAAACCCCGAGATTTTCCCAGGACGGTCACCGTCCCCCGGGTCCTCGCGGTGCCCGGAATCTCAGGGTTTTGGATTGATTTAATTGTCATTGTGACCTCTTTGGGAAATAGGTTTAAGTTAAATATATAGGGTATATAGTCTATAAACCCTGTTTTGTCAATATGTTTTTTGTTGACTATCTAACTGCTATAATTTATAAGAAATTCATGCCTACCGATAAACCCAAAATACTTTTACTTATCGATGAAAACCTTTTAAAAAGGGTTGACGACTTCCGTTTTGAGAATCGTATCAATACACGCTCTGAAGCTATCCGCCGCCTTATTGAAGAGGGCTTGAAGAAGATCAAGAAACAAGAGAAAAAATAAGCAGAAAGATAACTAATAATAATTATTTTGCGCAATTGCGCAAAAAAGAAAGACAATATGCCAACAAACGCCTCCAATAACCCATTGATCAACGAAAAAGATATTAATAAACTTCTCGAACATTTAGAAAATATGCATCAAACACAACAGGAATTTCAGTTTATAAAGACTATTATCGATGTACGATCTGCCGAAATGCAATCAGGTGCAACCTTAAAGCTTCAAGAATCGATAGAATCATTCAGCAGGGAAAATAAAAAACTATCAGGAAGAATATTTGTTTTAAATTATCTTGTTGCTGTCGCTACCGTTGTTTTGGCTATTATCGGCCTTCTGAATTTCTTTTATAATTGTCTGTAAAGATTCATTTAATTTTCTCAAGACAACATTTAATTGCATACGTGTTGCAAGCCCCTGAGGATAATTTCTCTGTCCCATTACCCTTACTGCCTCCGCTACTCCTGGATCAACAAAAGCCAATTCAATTTCTACGGCACGGAGATATTCATTCTTAATAATTTTCAATTCATCTAACTCCGACATATTTTACCCTTTCTTATATTTTTTAGTTCCAAGCCGCCGTCGTAAGGAAGACTTCATTAACTTTGGTTAACATTCAACCTTACTGACAAGCGGCCCCAGGCGCCATTTTCGGCGCCGATCCCCTGGTCCAACTACCTTTTGATCCTTTGGTATTATTACCCGGCCCCCTGTTTCTCCTGTAAAGCGGGATCAATACAGGCAGGGGACCGGGGGTTGACCTACACCCGGTAAAGGTTCGCCAACCTTGCAGAGTTTTTGGTATGGATACCCTCGCACCCCTGCATAATCGAAGCGCCTTTGGCGGTGAATTAACAAGCCCGCCCAGGTGCGCCATACCTGATTGAAGCCCTATGATACAGCTATTTTCAGGAACTTGACCGCCTGATGGTTTTTGATTCCTCCAAAAACTCTTTTGGTCAGGTAAAATCGGACCCAGCCCTTTTTGGTGTATGGGTCGCGGAGAAGCCTCCGCCCAACCTTATGGTCACCGATGAGATATGCCCTTTTCCAGTCCGCAATCGCAATCGGGTAAGCATCGGCGCCGATGTCCGGCATATTGTCATCGATTTCGACCGGCATCCCCAAAAGGGTATCGGGGGCATTCTCGGTGAGTCCCTGCCGCCAGATATAATCACCGTTGCCGTTTTTGAAATTACTAATCACTTCCTGTGTCGTATCGTTCATGAGCCAAATGCCATTTCTCCGATAAACCGGTTTGAGGGCATACTTTAGGCTTCTCAGCTTGTCCGCATTGTTGAGCAGTGTCGCATGGCCCCCAACGATATAGCCGATTTTCCCCCACTCCCAGCTTGCATTTGCAACGGTTTCATAGGCCGAAATACCCTTGGGTTTCTTGACACCATTCCCGTTGATGAAAGCTGCGCCCTCCATCGTGGTCTCGACATCCAGAAGCTCGTCCTGCAGCCAACTTTGAACATCAAACGCGGAGTCATCGAGAAGCGTCTGTGTGACCTCGGGAAGCATATACATCTCGCTCCACGGCGGATTGAATTGCTTCAGTTCCGGGGTGTCGGTCTCGGTGCGCTCTTCCATTTCCCCGACCCATCCACCACTGGCACCTCCGCTCGATAGGAGACTCTTGTAATCCCCGGCCGCGGTCACTATTTTTGCAAGCCGGCGCATAGCCACGGTATCAATTGCGAGCTTGTCGAGAGTGCGGTCCAACTCTTCGGGGACCATGAACCCACCATCCGGATCGGAAACGGTCGATAGGCCCGCTTGCACTTCAAGACCACGTAGCCCGTCCGGGTCGCTCCCTTTCCTGGCCCAGGCCAAAAATTTTTCTTTATATTCCCTTGCCTCCGGCGAAAAACCGGCGCCATGGGAAGACGATCCGCCGCCGGGAAACTGCCCGCGGGCTAAATATGTTTCAAAATGATTAAGATTATCCTCTATCTTTTTTAGGCGGCCATCGTAATCCGCCCTAAAGCCCTCAACCGACACACCCAATTGTTTTATCGTTTGAATAAATTCTTCACTCATGATATTAACTCCTTTGATTTTTTTTATTTTTAGTATTGCTTTTTACTGCTCCGATTCATTTTTCCGCATCCCGCGGATCTGTGAATTTTTCGCCATACCCTTTGATCATCAGCCCCCGGCGTCCCGCTCGGCATAGGCTTTTTGTCTTCCGGTATGCTTCCCCCGCCTACATCCCGCAGACAGAGGCATCGGCTATATTGAAAACCGCCTCGCATGAGACGGGTTCAATCATCGGTTATCCTTCCCCGGCCCCCCTTAATCCAGCCGTCAAATTTATAGACCCCCAATTCCTTCGCCAGCGGGATTTCATCTTCCGTCAATTTCCCCATGAAGTCCCTGACCTTCAGACTTTTGATATATTCAGGCGTGATGTTTTCGGGAATCCGCCGTTTTGAAACTCTTAGTTTACGTTTGTTGTTTGTTGGCATCACTTTCCCTTTTTCGCTCTTTCGATTTTCCGTTCCCGAAATTTAAGCCACTTCTCGAAATCCATATCACAGTGTTCGTACTCCCTCACGAGTTCGTGCTCCTCTGGAGTTAGTTTAGATGGACAATCTCGTTGTCTCCCTTCCTCTAAAAAGGCATCGCAACACAACCCCTCAAGGTAGGAGGCCGTAATGTTCAAAGGGATATGATTTTTTGAAACCCTCATTTTCCTCTTTCGGTTCGTTGCCATTTTATCTCCCTGGTGGTCGCCCTGGACCATCTCTTAAAGGTTCAATGTCCATATTGAGTTGTCTCAATGCTTGCAGGTAAGCCGACCTTGCATCTCTCTCACAAGCGATTAATGGGTGAGGCTTGACCGCTCCAAAACGGTCTTTTATTACAAGACCCACTTTATCAATACTGGCCCTTGCCTTTTGCGCCCGATCAAATGCCTCTAACCCGGCCCTTAAAATTTCTTTTCCTCCGGCGTCATCAATCCCATATTCTTCTGTTAGTTTTTTCCAGATTTTCTTCGCCTCTGTGGACAAGTGAGCCGGTGCTTTTTCTAAACGTTTCATGACCATAATTTTTTAAAGGAAAACCTCTATTTTAAGTTCGTATGCCTGCCAATCCGGTTAACATGCAACGATCCGTGGAGATTATAAATACCCGTTATCATTACATAATCCACTTAACCCCTGGCGTTTGTAGTGCCTCACGCTGATTCAATAGCCATCGCTCTTGTCTTACAATCAAGGCCTGAAGCGCCTTGACCCTCTTAATGATACATACAGGATCGCCACCTAATGCTTCCGCCCCAATCTCACTGACCAGCTCTTTCATCGTTTCCTTGAATAGTTCATTCGTCTGCCAATCACGGCAAAGCATTGCCAGTCCTTCAAGTCTTGCCTCAAATGTCACCGATAAAGCATTCACGTTGATCTCCTTTGTTCGTTTTTCTGACCCCATTGCCCTCTGTTTCTTTTCTGACCTTTGCCTCAATCTTTCTCAAAGCCAGGGCATATTGCTCGGGTGTTTTATAAAGCTCAGCCAATACCGGAAACCTTGACCAGTGTTCAAGGATCTGTCGCTTTTCTTGACTTAGCTTCTTTCTTTGATTGCCTTTAGCCATTTAATTGCTCCCTTATAAAAACGTTACCAGTTCGTCCTTATGGCTTTCACGACCATCTGCTTTGTTGCGGCAATAAAGGCATAATCTTCTTTTTCTTTGGCCAATTCTGCCCGGAATAATTCCATGTCAAGGCTGCTCTCAATAGCAGAACGTAGTTTCCTCTGGAGTAGAGCAACGGGTGCAGCGTCCAACTCGGCAACGTGTATCCCATGACGTGCAACAAACTTCTCATAGTTGGGTGATAATTTCTTTGCTTCCATATCTGACGGCAACTTATGCTTTTTGACATCGGCCCCGGAGATCGCAACTTTGTGTGCTATGACATCAGACAATCCGAAGTCATCCCTCAATGACCGGGGGAAACTCGCTGCTATCTCTTCACCGTCAGGATCGAAGTCACTGAGGATTAGGAGAACAAGGCGCTCCTTGCCCGATTCTTTAAAACGCTGTACCATCTTCCATCTGGGCGTTAGGCTGGAGTAACCCTTGCCCGTGGTGCACGGGATACAGTATTCGTCGGCAACCAGTTCGACGTGCCTTCGTATGCCAATCTTTTCGACAAGGATCTCAATATGGTGCGCCTGGCCCCGGAGAAGATCCCTGGCATAATGCCTGAGAAAGTCCTGAGTTTCTTCCTTGATGTAATCAGCCGGGTGCTGATAGGTTGCTAAAACTCTGATAGGCCTTGAATCGTCTTCAATAGCTGCATGGGGTATGTCGCCAGTAAGTCGTGCCCGTAGCAGTAGGTTCGTTAATACCTTATAGCTGGCCAAGTCGTTTTTATAAGTCGATCCAGGTTTCTTATCGTGGCGCAATGGAGGATCATTCAAAAGCAGGTAATGGACCCGGCGCACTATTAATGGCCAGTATTCTTTTTCCGAATCAATGGCCCTTTGAGCTGCCCGGAGAAATGCCATAGTGGTGATCCGGGCCCGTCCTTTAAAGTCTCCCAGGGTTACATTGTCTTCAATATCAACCTGGCGTCGTTTAATCCTGTCGATCAATAATCGCTTATAGGCTTCGTCTGGATTAATTTCGAGCATGGCCTCACGGAGGCGTTCGGCGGGGCTCTTATCCCTCTGTTTATTATATATGGCAAGGAGGTTTAAACGTTCATCAGTTGTCAAATCAGCGAAAACAACATCCTCATCAATAAGGCACGGCACCTCTGATAGACCAAGCCAATAGGCTGCAGCCAGCCGGCGGTGTCCATCAAGGAGCCAACCGTCTGCAGAAATTTGGAGAGGTGTCTGGATACCTTCTTTTTTTATTGAATAATAAAGATTTCGATCGTCTTCGTCGGCATTAGGAGAGAATTTTTCATAAAGCAGTGCGTTCTCGGGTGCCTCCTCAATCTCGGCTGGTGAAAAATAGGACAAGTCCGATTTTTTAATTTCTCCCTTGATTTTCACTATGCGCTTTCCTCTTTTAAATACCCATGTGAGGGGTGTTCTCTGTTTTGGGTCCTTTTAATGCGAATAAAAAAACCTTTTCTATATATGGCATATTCTAAAAGGGGTGCTATTATTAGCACCATTAAAAAGGGTTAAAATAGGCCAAACAAGTGCTATTTTTAGCACCATCTAAAGGAATATTTGGTTCCCGACGGTGCTATTATTAGCACTACTCACGGTGCTATTATTAGCACTTGATAGATGATCATAGATCATTGATCTTTTCTCTTTCTCCATGCCTCTATGAATTTATAAACGTTGGTCCTTCGATAGAGGCCCCCAAAAGATGATCTCTCAATAAAGCCCAAATCCTCAAGCTGTTTGATGGAATCGGCAAAGGTATGCCTATGCATATATTGTTCAGCCTCGGAATAAGGAAACTTGACCTCAAATTGGTCAAATTTACGGCACTGGGATTTTAATAAAATATAGGATATTCTTGAAGCATTGGTAAGTTGTAGAAAAGCTGGGCTTTTAATCATATCCTTCATTATCGGCACAAAGGCCCCGTTAATCTTTTGGTGTTTCCGTCCCACCACTGCCCCCACATCGAATCCACCCCAGCTTGATATGCGAAGGGAAACCGGGGTGGGGATCTCGGCTTGTCGGCCTGCAGTGCCTATCCCTTCGCTTTTTTAAGTTATGCGGTCGTGGCCCGTTCATCAGACCGACATCGCCTCGGGATCAATTCGGTTTTTCTGCATGTACGCTTCCACATCAGCCGGATCGTACCTAACCGACCGCCCCGCCTTGATATACGGGATTCCCTTTCTTAAATGCCGATGGTTCCTGAGGGTCGGAAGTTTATATCCTGTGATTTCACTTACGGTTTGCTCTTTAACATATTGCTTCATACATAAACCCCCTTATCGTATTTTTTATTTCTTCTTACCTATGGAAACGACAAGATAAGGGGGGGGCTTATATTTCAAAAATTATGGTAGGGAATGTATAGGGGAGGGTTAATCTTCTATTTCAAGAAAATCTTCATAGGTCTTCTTTGACATGATTTCTTCTATGTTTTCAAATAATTTTTCCCGTGTGTAGCCTGATCCGGCTAACTTTAAGTATGCAGCGCATGGGAGAAATTCCATGACGCCCTTTTTAACCTTGTAACATTTTATTTGATCGTTGCAGCCTGCGCACATTTCCGAATTGTCCTGTTCTCGGGTGTAGTCTTTTTCATAAATGAGTTTATAAGCACGACGCCAACGTGCCTTAACTGTTGATTCGGAAATTCTCAGTTTTTTTGCTATCAGACTGAAGCATCGCCGTTTATCGTAGCTTTCATAAAGGTCCCAAACGGCCAGCAGTTCATCAACAATAGAAAGCCATTTCAACCGAGACTCGTTTTTTTTGTCGTTTTGCTCAATACCGATAAATTTTTTGTTTTCATCAAACACCCATACTTTGCTCAACGCTTCATGATGGAGGTTAAGCTCATGGGTGACGATCTCCTTAACCTCGGCCATGATAGCTTCCTTTGACCTATCCAAGTTCACAACAACAACCAATGACCGGGAAGGGTCAGGAAAGATAAGTATATTCAGTATATCCTTCGCATCCTTAAGGATTTGCTCTCTGTATTTTGATGTCTTCTCCTCGTAGCTATAAAGTAAAGGGTGCGTTTTAAGTTTTCGCAAAACCTTACTCCATGATTGGGAAAGGATAAGGTTACCATTAATTACCGCCGGCACGGCCATACTCTCCTTTATAGTCGCTTCTGCCTCTTCGTCAGATATTCCGTATTTTTTGCAAAACGCCCGGAAAGAAGAGCCCCACATCTCTTCATACGCCGCCAAAGCTTCAGGGTTCCGGCGCAGAAATTCCCACTTCGCACGGCTCAGTTCTATCGTTTGATCTTTGGGATTAATTTTTTTAGCCATTTGACACCTCGGATTCTTTCGATCCTATTGCCTGATCAATAAGATTTCCTGCCAGGTTCGATGCGCTCCGTAATGTCTCGTCTCGTAAGTGAGCATATCTCTGTGTCATCAAGGGTGACTTATGAGTTAATAGTTTTTGCAGGGTGTACATATCCACTTGGCCGCTTGATGCCAAAGCGGACGCAAAAAAGTGCCGGAGCCCGTGTAGTGGTCTGAAGTCTTCGGGAAGGCCCGCCGCCGTCTTTATGGAATTAACACCTTTTGAAATGTCTGTTAGCCGCTTGCCGCCTTTGCCCGGGAAAACATATTCAGATGTTCTTTCAATGGAATCAAGAACGGATCGCACCGCCTCATTGAGTGGGATTTTCTCATCCGTTCCGCTTTTCGGATCTTTGAGATATATAAAAGATTTGTCAAAGTCTATGTAGTTCCACTTTAAGTTAAATAACTCCCCGCGCCTCATACCGGTCAATAAAGCAACTTTCATTAAATTTGCTGCTGTACGGTTTTTTGATTTGTTGATTGCCTCGAGTAATGCGTTTAGTTGATCCGTGTTCAGGTCTTCGGTAATAAGGTTGTTTACCTCCGGCATCTCAATCTTAAAAAAAGGCGTCTTGCATAATTGTTTTTTTCCGGCATGGTTAATAATTCGTCGAAGCAACTCCAGGACATTTTTTACAGTAGCGGGTCTTTTTGTTTTTAGAAGTTTAATGCGGATACGGTCGATATCCAGGGGGACCAATTCGGAAGGTTCTTTCTTTCCCAGGATGGGTGCAATGTGTTTTTTGAATCGACATTCATCTGTAATAATGCCCTTTAGTCCAGGGTGATTTTCTTTGTATGCTTCCCATATTTTTTCGATAGTCCATTTAATTTTCTTTTTCTCTTCGCGGATTTCCTTCTGTGATTTCCTCTTGCCTTCAAAGCGCTCCCCCCGAATACGTGCCGCCTTTGCCGCTGTCATATCATCTTTATATTGTCGCCCGACTTTTTCCTCCTGGTTCTTGCCGTCCTTCTTAAAGATGATGTAAAAAACTTTTTCAATTCCCTTGCCGCCGATCCTCTCGGTCTTTCTGAAAAAAACTCCTGGATAATCTGTTCTAAATCGTTTCATATCAAAGCTCCTTAGAAACCTGAAAATTCAAAATTCCAACCGTATTTCCAACCTTAATGACAATCATACAGGTAATTACAAGTAAGTCAATAAAAAAGGATGAGACGAAATATCTTTATATTTATGGGTATTAGATAATATTAGATAAAATTAGGTAAAAAGCGGTAAGTGTAATTTATGGGGCTCATAACCCGAAGGTCGGAGGTTCAAATCCTCCCCCCGCTACCAAAAATAGTAAAGGGTTACAGGCTTACTCCTGTAGCCTTTTTTATTTTGGAGTAGTTCCTGGGCAACTTGAAACTTTACTCAAGAGGTGGCACCTCATTTAAAAAGAAGTTTGCCTTTAATCCCCGAGGGGTATATAATAAAACCTACACGGACGATTATGAGACACCAAAAAAGGAGGTCTACCATGAAAAGGATACTTTTTTTCTTAGTAGTCCTATTACTTGTTGGGACCGATTCTTTGGTCTTGGCACAAGCATACTATCGCTATAATCCTTACAACCCTTATAGTCATCAAGGTAATCCCGCTGCCATTGCTCAACCTCCGACACCGGCCCAGGAAAAAAATATTTATGATCGGGATTTGGTCACGAGTCCCTACTTTACTAATCCTTACGACGTAATGCCTCTAAGCCCAATGTATGAAGATCGGGATTTTTACGACAATTCTTACCGCAGAATACCTCGAAGATGGTATGACAGTCAGGCAAATTATCCGGGAACATTTGAAAAGAACATTGAGGACCCCAGAAAGATAGCAGATCCGTATAAAGATTTTAGGCCCTATTCCCAAGGAGAGCTAACCAATCCCTATGTCGGGATTACCGCTATCCCTCAAGGTCCTGGCGGGCAAGCTATGACCCAGCAACTTACCCCTCCGGAATTAAAACAAATAGAGTAAAAATAGTGGGGAATGGAAATCAAGGAGAAAAAAGGGAGAGTGGTTCACCTAAGGGTCTTTAAGGTTTTTCGCCAGTAATAACCGGGCGGCATTACGTATCGAGCCAAACTTTAAGTTTCCTCAGCCTCGCTTACAGTCTTGCGCATTCGGTTGAAAATAGGCAGGAGCGGGAGAAGGAAGATAACGGCCACAGCCACAAAAATGAGCAGACAGATGGGTCTGGTGAAAAAGATCATCCCACTTCCTCCTGACATGAGGAGCGACTGCCGAAGCGATTGATCCATCAGCGGCCCAAGTACCATGGCCAGTACAAGGGGTGCGCCATCATATTTGAATTTCTTCATCAGGTAACCTAAAACCCCAAAGAAAATCATCAGCCCGATTTCTCCCGCATTGTTATTCAGACTATAGGCCCCGATTAAACAGAATAGGAGGATGAGGGGAAACAGGATGGGGTAAGGAATCTTCAGGATTTTGACCCATAGGCCGATAAGGGGAAGGTTGAGGATGAGGAGCATGATATTTCCAATATACATGCTCGAGATTGTTCCCCAAAAAAGTTGAGGATGGGAGGTGATCAGTCTTGGTCCGGGCGGCATGCCGTAGATCATCAGGGCCCCCAGTAAGATGGCCATGACGGCATTTGAGGGAAGTCCGAGGGTGAGGAGAGGAATAAAAGCCCCTGCGGTGGCCGAGTTGTTTGCCGACTCCGGACCGGCTACACCGGCGATAGCACCTTTGCCGAATTCTTCCGGATGTTTGGAGATCTTTTTTTCTAACCCATAGCTCACAAAGGAGGAGATGACTGCTCCTCCGCCGGGCAGGATTCCGAGAAAAAACCCGAGTACCGACCCTCGAATTATCGGCCAGATCGACTCTTTCCAGTCTCGAAGCGTAGGGAAAAGCCCTTTTAATTCCGTTTTGAAGATTTCCCGTTGACTCAACTTTTCTTCCACATTCAGGAGAACCTCCGAGATACCGAATAGGCCCATGACCAAAGGAACAAGTCCGACTCCATCTAAAAGGATGTCCAGTCCGAAAGTAAACCTCGGCTGGGCAGTGACCAAGTCGAGTCCGATGTTCCCGATTACAATTCCGATGCAGGCCATCATCAGAGACTTTAGCATTGAGCTTCCGGCCAAGAAAGTAAGCACTGTCAGACCGAGAACCATCAGGGAAAAATACTCCGGAGGGCCAAACTTAAGGGCTACGGCAGCCAGTGGTGGGGCAAAAAAAGCCAGCCCAATAACCCCCAAAGTCCCGGCGATGAAAGAACCGAAAGCGGCAATGCCGAGCGCTGGCCCGGCCCGTCCTTTTCGCGCCATTTGATATCCATCAAAGCAAGTTACTACCGAGGCCGCCTCACCTGGAATATTCACCAGGATCGAAGTTGTGGACCCTCCATACATGGCACCATAGTAGATTCCCGAGAGCATAATGATCGAGGCTACGGGGGGAACATGGAAAGTGGCGGGTAAGAGCAGGGAGATGGCGGCTACAGGCCCGAGTCCGGGAAGAACTCCCACCAGAGTCCCGGTCAGGACTCCGATGAAGCAGAAGAGGAGGTTAACCGGTTGTAAGGCAACTCCCAAACCAAAGAGAATGTAGTTAAGAATATCCATGGCGATTCAAAAGATCCCTTCCAAGATACCTTTTGGGAGTTGGACCTGGAGCCAGAAATCGAATAGGAGGTAAGCGCCTACCGAGATCGACAAGGACATGATGATGATTTTCACCAGGGGATAAGCCGCCTTAATTCGAAAAAGGAGAGATAGGAGGAAAAAGGTGCTGATTAAAAATCCTAAGTGTTTAAGAACGAGTGTGTAGACCATCAGGAGAATAAGCACATAGAGGACCTTCCCAACTTCGAGACCTTCCCATAGTATTCTAAGGCCTTTTCGGACTTCCGGAGCTCTGAATGAAGAGATAAACAGGACAAGGGAAAGGAGGGAAAGGATGGCCCCGGCAAAAAAGGTGATGAAACCTGCACCCGGCGCAATGAAGGTGCCGAATCCATACTTCAGAGAACCGATCATAATTCCGATTCCCAGAACAAGCCAGAAAAGGCTTGAAGTCTGATCGGGATTCCTCATTTGGAAATTGACCTTTTGTTTCTACTTTATAATTTTCTTATTTCTTATAGATGCCGATTCCGAGTTCTTTGAAGAGCTTTCTGTTTATTTCAAAATCTTTCTTGATGATTTGTATCAGCTCCTCGCTATCTTTGATGTCACGAGGGTAGCTGAGGCGATTAAGGACCTGTTTTACCTCATCTGTTTCCGCTGCCTGGCGGATGGTTTTACTGATCTTGGCGATCACTTCCTTAGGGGTGTTGGCTGGAGCATAAATCAAGATTATGGCTTGAACGGAAAAATCATAACCTTTTTCTTTGAGGGTAGGAACGTTCGGATAAAAAGGCATCCGTTTATCATTCCAGCAGACCAGGAGTCTCATCTGTCCGAAGTCCACCTGTTCCTTCCACTCCGGAGTCTGTGAAACGGCCTCTACGTGGCCGCCCATGACGGCAGCGACCGCTTGCGGGCTGGTGGCAAAGGGCACATGGGTCCATTTAATGTTCTCTTTCATGGCCAAGTATTCCATGGCTAAGTGTTGTCCCGTTCCAACGCCGGAGGTGCTGTAACGGATCTTTCCTGGATTGGCCTTGGCGTAAGCGATAAAATCCTCAAGGGTCTTCCAGGGAGAATCGCTTTTCACCGCAAGACCATAAAGGTAGTAGGAATAGCTTATGACCGGAATAAATTCCTTTAACGGTTCTTGGGCGTTGTAAGGAACAGGCTGGAGGTGAGGGATTCGGCTTAGTGTGGCCGAGCTTGTATTGGCCAGGGTATACCCGTCAGGCTTCTCAGCCTTGAGCCTGCCCAGGACCAAGGTTCCTCCACCGCCGGTAACATTCGAAACCACGATCGGCTGTTTTAAGATCTTAGAGGTGATATCGGCAATCGCCCTCTGACTAATATCCGTACCTGATCCAGCACCCCAACCAAGCCAGAGATTAATCGGCTTGGAAGGAAAGGTGTCAGCAGGAGTTTCGTTTGCAGAAAAAATCGAAAAAGCAATGATAAATAGAACAAGAAAAAATCTTCCTTTCATAATAGACCTCCTTGCTTCTGATTATTGATTTTATACTTTAAGGATAGAGTTATAGATTGAGAATATATAATGATAAGAGAATGGAGGTCAAGGAAGAAAACCACCTTGCCCCCTCTTCACTTGTGACAACTTCGACAAAAGTAATACCGACTTATTCGGGAGCGAGGGAAAGCCATCCTTAATTGAAGACCCTACCTCCACATATATTGATGGCTTGGCCTGTAATACCTCGTGCCTCATCTGAGGCCAGGTAGACGACAAGAGAAGCGATCTCTTCCGGCTCCAAGACTCGTTGCTGCAGACTTTGGCCTATTGCCTTTTCCATAACCTTTGCTTCAGGCACTCCCGTTGCCTTGGATATCTCCGCAACATAGCCATCAGGGCCGGTGAACATGTCGGTATTGACAAAAAAAGGACAAACCGCATTAACTGTTATTTTGGGATAGCCTGTGAGGGCTACCTCAGAAGCCAGGGATTTGGCTAAACCCAGAAGACCATGTTTGCTTGCGCTGTAGGCCGAATTAAAGGGGACCGGTAGCTTAGCTGCTGACGAGGCCATCATAATGATTCGCCCTTCTCCGATTTGTTGCATCAGGGGTAGGAGAGCCTTAGTACAGAGATAGGCGCCGAAAAGATTTACCCGAATGACTTCGAACCATGTCTCATCGTCATAATCCAGGAACCTGGATCGCTTGGAAATCCCGGCGTTGACTACCAGAAC
>Ga0209777_10003400_pt1 | contig 19786 bp, 11 predicted proteins | sample FrelakmetHBP12HB_FD_187147 | JGI IMG/M metagenome (GOLD analysis project Ga0209777, IMG submission 187147) | Freshwater lake sediment microbial communities from the University of Notre Dame, USA, for methane emissions studies -HBP12 HB (SPAdes)... | ecosystem: Environmental > Aquatic >...
TCGATGAAGTACCAAAACAACGACGATGACGACAACATGATTTACGCAAGCGATGTATCTAAGATAGATTTGTGGGCGGAGATCGTGAAGATGCGGGACCGTATCCGCGAACTAGAACATGAAGTAATCAAGTTGAAGAAGTTAGCACAGGGTGAGAAGTGAGCATCATTACAATCGATTTTGAAACTTACTACGACAAGGATTATTCCTTGTCGAAGATGACAGCCGAAGAGTACATAAACGATAAACGTTTTGAAGTCATTGGTATTGGGGTCAAGGTAGATTCGGGCGAAGCCGAATGGTTTAGCGGATCTCATGAAGAAATTCTTGAAGGAATAGAAGAAGTTGATTGGGCTAATTCTACGATCCTATGTCATAACACCATGTTTGATGGTGCGATCCTTGCGTGGAAGTTTGGGGTCAAGCCCAGACAATGGCTCGATACGCTCTGCATGGCCCGCGCTGTTCATGGCGTGGATGCTGGAGGCAGTCTCAAAGCACTAGCCGAACGATACAACATTGGAGAGAAAGGTAATGAAGTCATTGCTGCGATGGGCAAGCGACGGACGGATTTTAGCGTGGACGATCTACGTCGCTATGGCGATTATTGCCGTAATGATGTGGACCTTACTTATCATCTATTTGAAAAACTAGAAGTAGATTTTCCTGAGTCTGAGTTGACGCTTATTGATATGACTTTGCGGATGTTTACAGAACCAAAGCTGTGTCTGGATAGCGAGTTGTTGCAAGAACGTCTACAGGACATATTGGACGAGAAGTCTAATCTGCTACGTGGACTGATGGTGGGCATGGGCTGCACTACGGAAGAAGAAGTTCGCAGCAAGTTGTCTAGCAACCCAAAGTTTGCGCAGTTGATTGAAGCTACAGGGAACACGCCACCTACCAAAATTAGTTTGCGTACGGGTAAAGATACATTTGCGCTAGCCAAGAGCGACGCAGGTTTTATAGAATTACAGAACAGTCCAGATCCATTTGTACAACAACTGTGCGCGGTTCGTCTGGGTACTAAATCAACTATCGAGGAGAGCCGTATTGAACGCTTTATCGATATTGGCAAGAGGAATCGTGGTCGTCTTCCTGTTCCTCTTAAGTATTATGGTGCTCATACTGGCCGTTGGTCTGGTCAGGATAGCGTTAACTTCCAGAATCTTCCTAGCCGTGATAAGAAAAAGAAAGCCCTGAAAAATTCCATTATGGCTCCGGATGGATTTTATGTAGTCAACTGTGACTCAAGCCAGATCGAAGCCCGGGTACTAGCATGGCTCGCGGGGCAGGACGATGTGGTTACTGCGTTTGCAGAGAAACGAGATATCTATTGCGAGGATGCTACCAAAGCGTTCGGCAGGCCCATTACCAAAGAAGATGTAATGGAGAGGTTTGTAGGAAAGACCATGCGGCTAGGGTTAGGATACGGAACTGGTGCTACAAAGCTATGGCAAACATTGAAGCTTGGCGGCTCTGATGTGACCGAAGAAAAATGTACGGAGTTAGTGGGCAACTGGAGAGCCAACAATCCCAAGATCGTTGAGCTATGGCGGGATGGCGATGACCTTTTAAGGAAGCTAAGGGTATGGCCTAAAGATAAAGTCGGGGTCTCAGAAGGTCCGTTTAAATATGGTAAGGACTGCCTGACTGTTTACCCCGATGGTATAAAACTTCCTAATGGATTGTATATACGTTACCCCGGGTTGAAGCAAGTAGATTTTAAAACTGTGTATGAGTCTCGTCGCGGCACGGTCAATATTTGGGGTGGGGTAGTAGTGGAGAACGTTGTTCAAGCACTTGCCCGAATCATCGTGGGCGAGCAGATGCTTAAGCTAAACGAGCGTTACCCCGTAACGCTAACAGTTCACGACGCTGCCGTTCTGTTAGTACCAGAAGGCGAGATCAAAGACGGACTAAAATTCATAACGACTACTATGTCTACTCCACCGAAGTGGTGTATAACGCTACCTATTGCTTGCGAAGCTAAGTATGGGCGTACTTACGGAGAGTGTTGAATGGTCAAATGGTCTTTCAGTGGCTTAAAAGATTTCATCAACTGCCCACGGCAGTACCATGAAGTCAAAGTCCTACAGCAGTTCAAGAAGACTGTTTCTTCGCAAATGCAGTACGGCACGGAAGTCCACAAAGCATTGGAAGACTATGCAAGAGACAAAGTAGAACTGCCTGCTTTTTACAAGGGATATAAAAATTCTGTAGACGTATTGTTGAACATCCCCGGCGATAGATACCTAGAATATAAGTTTGCATTAAAGCAAGATCGGATAACGCCGTGTGGTTTCGACGATCCCGAATATTGGGTGCGGGGCATCGTAGACTTCATGGTGGTTGATGAGGACACTGCGTACATCATTGACTACAAGACGGGTAATAATAAATACCCTGATCTAAACCAATTGAAATTGATGGCATTAATGGCCTTCGCGCATTTCCCAAAAGTAGAATACGTCAAAGCGGGTTTGATGTTTGTAGCACATAACAGTTTTATGGATGAGTTTTATAAACGTATTGATATCCCTAAACTCTGGGCCGCGTTCGGAAGTGATCTACAACGCCTAGAATATTCTGTTAGTTCCAATATTTGGCCCACTAACCCATCGCCACTATGTCGGTGGTGTCCCGTATCTACTTGCGAATATCACGAGGATTGATCATGCCATATACCAAAAGCCCGAGACCTTACAAACATGAATACCAGATGCAAAAAGCACGGGGTGAGAATCCTGCAAGAAGCGAGCGTCAACGCGCTCGACGCAAACTTGATGCGAAAGGAATTGATAGAAAAGGAAAAGACGTGGCTCATGTCAAGGCGCTATCTAAAGGCGGGTCAAATAAAGACGGCGTTAGACTTGAATCGCCGTCTAAGAACAGATCATTTCCTCGCAAACCTTCCGGCGCGATGAAGTAGATTTTACGGAAGCTCCCATAAGGCAGAGAGTGGGGAGGGCGGCAACGCCAAGCGGCTTCATAACGCAAACCCTGCCAGCTTGTACGGGTCTAATCATGCATAAGATGACTCCAACCCGGTGCTGGCCGATTGACTCCCGTAAGGAGTTTTTAACAAGTAAGGAGTGACAGTGGAAATAGTAGACAACTCTGCGCTACGAATGGTCTTACCCGCAGATGTAGCAGATAAAATTTTACAGTATGCTGACAAGAGCGAGCTACTTACAGACATGGGTACGAAGAAAAACGTACTCGTCTATTGGGGGCAACGAGAGTCTGAGATTGCTGCGCAGTTACTAGATGAAAAGCAGCCGGTATATGGTTTACCGGATATCCCTTCTCCGATGTTTCGTGATTACAAATGGCCCGGAGTCTATAACCCGTTTCAGCACCAGCGGGATACCGCTGGGTTCTTGAGTTTGCGCAGACGCGCGTTTTGCTTTAACGAAGCGGGTACAGGTAAAACGTCCGCAGCTATCTGGGCTGCTGACTACCTGATGAATATTGGCGTAATCACCCGGGTTCTCGTGGTGTGCCCGCTGTCGATCATGTACAGCGCATGGCAGGCAGACATATTTAAAACAGCTATGCATCGTACCGCCGCAGTAGCGCACGGCACAAACGAAAAACGTCGCAAGATTATTAACGGCGCGTATGACTTTGTAATTATTAATTACGATGGTGTACACATCGTAGCTGATGCTATAAATGGTGGCGGGTTTGACCTGATTATTATTGATGAAGCTAACGCCTATAAAACCGTTAGCACACGCCGTTGGAAAACGATGGCAAAGCTGATTAAACCGTCCACACGGTTATGGATGATGACTGGCACACCTGCTAGTCAGAGTCCAATGGATGCGTTCGGTTTAGCCAAGATGGTATCTCCACATCGCGTACCAAAGTTCATGACATCATGGCGTGACGCAGTGATGTACCCCGTAACACGATTTAAATGGCTACCCAAGAAAGAATCCAAAGATAGGGTTTTCTATTCGTTGCAACCTGCAATACGATTCACTAAGAACGAATGCTTGGATCTCCCGTCGGTTACGTATCAGACCCGAGACATACCGATGACGCCGCAAGTAGTTAAGTACTACAAACGTCTTAAAGAAGAACTTCTAATCGAGGCGGCTGGAGAACAAATCAGTGCAGTCAACGCCGCTGCTAGCATGAACAAGCTCCTACAGATTTCCGGTGGTGCCGTCTATACGGATAAGAAGGACGTGGTGGAATTTGATATCAATCCACGACTTAGCGAACTGAAAGACGTGGTTGACGAAACATCAAACAAGGTTGTAGTATTCGTTCCCTATCTTCACACTATCGATGTAGTCACAGAGTCTTTACGGGCGCATGGAGTTACAGCGAGTGTCATCAAGGGAGATGTATCGGCAAGGGCTAGGGCTGAGATCATCGAGCAGTTTCAAACTCAAGTAAATCCAAGAGTACTCGTTATCCAACCGCAGTCTGCATCGCACGGCGTGACGCTTACAGCAGCAGACACGGTAGTCTTCTGGTCTCCAGTGATGAGTGTAGAGACATACCTACAGTGTATTGCACGTATCGACCGAGTAGGACAGAAGAACAAAATGACTGTAGTGCATCTCCAGAGTTCCGATATCGAACGTAGGGTATACGCAATGCTTCAAGGTAAGGTAGATAGTCACATGAAGTTAGTGGATCTGTATAAACAAGAGTTGGAGAGTTAACATGGCAGTAGATACAGGAGATCTAGTATCCACGTATATCGCTATACGCGGTCAACGTGAGAAGCTGTTGAGAGAGTACGAAACAGCAGACAAGCTGTTGGAAGCCGATCTTGCAGAAGTTAAAGCTGCGCTTCTAAGCGTATGCAACGAAATAAACGCTGATAGCATTAAGACCCCGCACGGTACAGCCATGCGTCGGTTGAGTGAACGGTTCTTCTGCAATGACTGGGAAAATTTCCGTAAGTTTGAGCAGGAACATTTTGATTATGATCTGCGCGAGAGGCGTATCCATCAGGGTAACTTCCGGCAGTTCATGGCTGAACATCAGCTTGACGGCTTGCCCCCGGGCGTTAACGTCATGCGCGAGTTCGATATCACAGTACGCAAACCCACTAGTAAGGATTGATCATGAGCAACGATCTCATTTTGTCGATTAAGAACGAATTAGCCACTCTTGAGACTGGCCTCGACGAGGACACCCGCGCAGTAGCTGGTGGCGGCGCTGGCGGTAGCAAGCGCATTAGCATTAAGGGCGGCGTGTTCCGCAAGTTTGCTGGCGGCAAGGAAATTGGCGCTATCGAAGACCGTCACATGAACGTGATCTTTGTGAAGCTAGCGCACCATGCCTCACGTACTTACTATGTACAGGGCTACAAGGAGGGAGAGAAGATCTCCCCAGCTTGCTGGTCTACGGATAGCAAGACGCCTGATGCTGATGTAAAGAACCCGCCCGCGTCATCCTGCGACTCCTGCCAATTTAGCGTCAAGGGATCTAATCAAACGGGAACTGGTGCCGCCTGCCGCCTATCGTGGCGTACTGCGGTTGTCCTGCCGAATGATCCGGCTGGTGATGTGATGCAGTTGGTACTACCGGCTATGTCATGCTTTGGCAAGGAAGAGGGCGGCAAATTCCCGTTCCGTCCGTATGTCCAGATGCTCGCTAGCAACAATATCAGTGCGGGACGAGTCATTACGAAGATGCAGTTCGATACCAAGTCCCCCGTACCGAAACTGTTATTTTCACCTGTTGGTACAGTACCGACTCCAGACGTGGATAAAGTTCTGGCACAGGCTCGTAGTGCTGCTGCGGAGTCTGCGGTCAAGCTGACTGTGTTTCAGACTGACGATATCAAGGAAGACAACGGGGCATTCCCGGCTCCTCCGGTAGAGCCTGATGCGTCTATGGAGAAAGAACCGAAGCTGCGTGAGTCGGCTAAACCCACTGCCGAGGCGTCTGGAGATATGTCCAGCATCGTCAAGAAATGGGCTGACAAGAAGAAGTAACTTATGCCGCGCACATACGGTGAGAAGTTTTTACAGGGACTAGCTGATGGTAATCCGGGCAGTACTGGGGTACGTCTAGGGCGGCTGTGCGTGGATTTAAATCTGCCTGCGGCGTATGTTGCCGCCGCGCTAGGCGTATCCAAGATGACTGTCTATGGTTGGTTTCGAGGTCGCGGCGTTAGCGAGAAAAAGAGCCGTACAGTCGAAGCTTTCATAGCCCTTGTAGAAGAGGACACGCGGAACGGGGTCTTACCTGCTAAGAACCTTAAAGATGCTAAGAGCTACGTAGAGGCTATGATCGGCATACCAATCTAGTTCTTCCGTTATATAAACTTAAGGCGGGGTCGCTCCCCGCCTATTTTTTCTGTGGCATCATGAAACGACAATTCTATGAAAACGCTTTACCGCGTCAAGGTGTCTACTGTGCATCAGCGATTGACAAGAACGGGATAAAGAGCCGTTTTGCAGAGACACTTGACGATTTATTTGAACTGATAGAAAAACTTAAGGGGTGGAATGCTAATGTTTATGTAACCCCCCATACTTTTGAAGGGTTTAGCCGCGTCGCCAAGGACGCAGTATTCAGCAGATCCATGTTTCTGGATCTGGATGTTGACCCTAACAATATAAACAAATACTCAAGCCAAGCCGATGCTATCGAAGCATTAGCCGCATTCGTTGACGCACATAAGTTTAGTACCCCGGTAATCATCAACTCTGGCACAGGCATACAAGTCTATTGGCTGTTTGATCGGGATATAGCTTCTTCTGAATGGAAGCCGGTAGCAGAAACTCTTAAACAATTTTGTTTTGACAATGGGCTTAAAATCGACCCTTCTGTCACCGCTGATGCTGCGCGGTTGATGCGTTGTCCTGATACGTTTAACTACAAAACGGATCCGCCTAGTCCTACGAGCGTTGTTAACCCCGATGATATTAAACAGTACAGTTTTGAAGAGTTTAAAAGACTACTTGATATAACGGGTACAAGCCTTAGCAAAGTTGCCGGGGATCTGCCTAGCACGACCATAGACGAGGATACGTTAGCCGTAGCAGCGGCGTTTCCACTGAAGGTTAATCCGGTAATTGAGACTTGTTTTGCAGATATAGCGCAGAAAAGCATATCGGATGAGGGTTGCAATCAGATAAAGTTTATGCTCACGAACCCTAACGAGGTTAGCTACAATTTGTGGCTAGCGGGGTTATCCGTGGCGGTACGCTGCGCGGATGGCGACGAGGCGATCCATTGGATCTCCGAGGACTATAGCGGTTATAACAAAGACGAGACGATCAAGAAGGCCAAGGAAACCTTAAAGGCTTCTGGCCCACAGTTCTGTACGACTTTTGAGAAAGAGAACCCGTCTGGTTGTATAGACTGTCCGTTCCGTGGTCAGCTTTCTCCCGCATCGCCTATTGCCTTGGGCAAGCGCGTCAAGGAACTACCCAAGCCAGAGCCGTCTAGTGGACTCCCGGAGTTCCCAGAGTTCCTGCGCCCTTACAGTTGGGGAATAGACGGCGGGATCTATTACACGTCGCCTCCTTACAGGGACAAGAAGGGGAAAGTCCATCAGGATGATCCAGTATTAGTTTGCCGTAACATATTTTTTCCTACGAATCGTATGTTCAGTCCTACAGGAGAAGGAGAAGTCTTAAGTGTGCGGGCGATGCTCCCCCGAGACCCGGAACGGGAGTTTGATATGCCGCTGCGGTATATCGCTTCAATCGATAAATTCAAGGAGATAACAAGTAGCAACGGGGTAATCCCCGCTGACGTTAAGAACAACACTTTGTATTACAGGATGGCTGAATATATGAGCCGATGGGGGGAACATCTAATGACAATGCAAGCTGCCGACATTATGCGGATGCAGATGGGTTGGACAGATAGTAAAGACGCGTTTGTGATGGGGTTTCGAGAGGTACGCGCCGATGGGTCGTTTCACCGATCCGCTGCCTCCACCTCCGTAAAAATGATCGCTAAGTGTCTTGAGCCGGTAGGGACATATGAGGCATGGCAGAAGTCGGCTAATGCGTTGAGCCTGCCATCGCTGGAGCTTATAGCGTTTGGTGCGCTGTGCGGATTTGGTTCGCCGCTAATGACCTTTACCAACACCCCCGGGGTTACGGTCTGCTATACCGGTCAGACGGGTATCGGTAAGTCTGCTGCGCTGTACGCTGGCTTGAGTGTTTTTGGTCAGCCTCGTGGCTTATCCACTCAACAGAATGGCGCTACCGGCAATGGGTTGGTCGGTCGGTACCTTAACTTAAAGAACCTGCTGTTCGGGATTGATGAGGTTCATACGTTCAAAGCCGAAGAGGTTTCTAGCATTTCTTTCCAGATATCTACGGGTAAACCGAAGATCCGGATGCAGGCATCCACTAATGCCGAGCGGGCAGTTGAAGCAGGAGCTGCTTTGATTTCTGTCTGGAACTCTAACAACGATGTTCTAGATATGATGCAATCCAACAAGAAGAACCCCGAGGGCGAGATCTCTCGTATTGTTCAGTTCATGATGCGTAAGCCGGAACTATTTATAACAAACCCTGATCTTGGTCAGGAGATTGTAGAGCCTTTTAATAATAACTATGGGCATGCAGGCCCGGAGTTTATAAAGGCGGTTTATAACGTGGGGTTTTCTTACGTCATTAGCCGGATAGAGCATTGGAGTAAGAGGTTTGACGAGTCTTTTGGTAAGGATACTTCTTACAGGTTTTATAGAAGCCTAATTGGAACTACTTTTGCGGCGGGCGAAATAGCTAATGAAGCGGGGATCATCAAATACGATCTGGAGAGAATCTACAAAGTTGTTGTAGCGGAGATTTTGGCGTATCGAGACAAGACCAATAACAACAAAGCGGATTTCCCTGAGATCCTAAATGAGTTCCTCAACGCTAACAACAATCTATTCCTTAAAATGGATGGGGCTGTAGTAAAAGACGAGCCGTTTCACAAGGTAGTTATTGGTCGCAAGGAACTTGATAAGCAGCTTACGTTTGTATCGAAGACCGCTATCAAGAAGTTCTTTGCAGAGAAAAAGATTAGCTCAGCACAGTTCGAGCATGACATGCGTGAGAATAAGATCCTGCTTCGTAGTGAGAAGAAGCGGCTAGGCGCTGGATGGTCTGGGGGATCTGATATTGGAGCAGTGAATGTATATGTCTTTAAAATGGACGTATCAGAGCTAAAGAGTGTCTGAAGAGCCAGAGTTCCTTCTACCGTTTGAGTTTATGGAGGTCGGCAACAGTTTTTTTGTGCCGACTCTCCGGTTGCCTCATATGGTCTATACCATTGATACCCGGGCTAAAGCCGCGGGGGTTCGGGTAAAGATCTACCCTACAGTTCACGATGGCTATATAGGTGTACGGGTCTGGAGGATATCCTAGCGCATGGCATCTTTATATATCTCAGCCATGTTTGCCATAAGCATGTCTCGTTCCTGCTTAAGATCTTCTGACTCGGCTACCCTTTCACGCGGGGTCATGCTAGACGCACTAATTTGATTAAGTCTTGAATTGACTTTATTCAGGGCGGCTTTGATCTTCCCATAAGCCCCCGCGACATCCTCGGCATTGGGGTTTTTGTCCAAATACCTTTCTAATCCAGCATCGTCTCCCGTATTAATATAGGCGTCGATCCGGGCTTTCATGCCTTTAATTTGCGGTTCTATATCGGAGAACTGCCGCGCGTCGTAATTGCTACTACGCCCTATAAAATTACGCAGGGGGTTTAAGTCTCGGGTGTCGTAATCCCGCTGCCCAGTTATTCCTAAGTATTGGTTATATCCACCCTGCATCAAATTGCTAACACCTTCCATATAGTTATTAGCGAAAAATTGAATAGCACTAGGAGACATATCGACCCCTAAGGTTTCTCGTATATGCTTAGCGGCATCTTTCCAGACCTCAGACGTGTAATCACCGCCCGTATACGCATTACCGTATTTACTTAAACGATTGTTATAGATCTGCCTTCCATAATCATCTGCGTTCCACGCCATCTCCAATAGAGGTCTAGCAACGGACGGAGAAACAGATGAGATCAACCACCCCAACGGATGCTTCGCAGCAAGGTCGCTGCTGGCAACAGGGACCGGCAGGAAAGACTCCGCAGCCGCGCTTCCCATATTACGGGCTGTCTCGGCCATTGTGGTATCCCCACTAAACAAAGCCTCCATCTGAGCGCCCATAGCGGCAAACGCCCCCGCACCAAACCCCCAAGATAAGTTTATAAAGTCGTTACCTTTGCCTACAGCTTTTTCGTAATCATCCCCAAAAATAATATTGGCTGGCAGACGCATGTGCCGAACCCATTGCGAATGATCATCCGTAGCAACCTTGTTACGTCCTTCTGAATCGTTTTGTGCCGATGCCCTTGATCTGGCATACGTGAACATCCCGATACCCAATGCAGCCATAGCCGTAAGGGCTGCGTTCATTCGCAGTTTGTTATAGTTATCGTTAAACGCTTTTAGTTCTTCCGGAGCCATTTTAAAGTTAGCTGCTTCGGCTTGCTTTACTTCGGCATCGTACTTAGCGTTAATCTGATTAATCTTTTCAGCATCATCGCCAGCAGACCGCAGCGCCGTATCTCGCATTCGATTTACTTTATCTATAGCTTTTTGCGCATCCGCATATAACGGACTGCTCTTTAATCGGCTTTCGGCACTTTGAAAGAGTGGCCTAAATGCTTCTACGCTGCGAATACCACCGGTAGCTTCAGCTTTAAACAACGCAAACCATGAACTTAACGGGCGGCTATATTTGCCGCTCTCTTCAAGATTAAGCAAATTCTTTGTGTAGGCAGCGGATTTATAGCTTGCGTCGTCGTAGCTAGCCCCTGAGCGTAGTTCTGCGTTTTTGATAGCCACGTATGCGGCTTCGCGGTTCATGATCTCGAACGTATTATTCCAGACCTCGAAGACATGCTCTATACCTTCACGTGTCTTAACGAATGGCTTGCCTTTCATTTCACGAGCAAGCTGCTGCGTTTCAGCTACGTTGGAGTGAGCCAACTTAAATGACATGAACGCGCCCTTGTCATTGTATTCAGCGACGTTCTTAAAGAAAGAACTGTATTTTCCTAAGTCCCTTAATTTTTGTGCGTCGCCGTTAGCAATCAGATGTGCGGCAATCGCTGCTTTGAATGGCGAGCCTGTAGCTACGCCCATTAAGGATCTTACTACCGTTTCAGCCGCTGCTCTTGGGCCATACTTACCGGCACTGATACTGCCAGCGTTGGTAAGAAAATGTCGTTGCCAGTTACCGGGGCCGAAAAACGGGTTGTATCGCGTAAAGCCCATAGATACTAGACGAGTAGCCTTACCTACCGCCTTAGACCATGGGCCTTCTGTAACTGCGAGACCCTTGACAGCATCCAATGCTTCAGGATTATCAATACGAATAGGTTCAATCTTTCCGTCTGGCAAGTAATGAAACACCACTTTGCGTTTGGACTGGGCGCTGACTTTTTCGGCAAACTCGGAGTTGCGATCTGCTACGTCAATCGGTTTTAGGATACTACCAGCAATAGTTTTATCCTTTACCATATTAGCTACGCGGTTCAAGAACTCAGACCTGTTGGCGCGATTGACCGCCAGATCCATATCTGCCATGCCTTGCGTCAACGGATTATCGGACTCCCCATACCGCTGTTCTTGCGCTTGAATCAACTTCTCAACTTCGCCACTCATCTTAACGTCGTTAAACGGATTCATTGACTCCGACTGACTACCCTTCAAACTAAAATAGTTTTTACCTCGATTCTGGAAGTTAACCGCAGTATCGACATGCCCACCCCAGTGCCCAGACAATCTGTTTAGCTCAATACGTTTTTCTTGTATAGCTTGGTGAGCAGCCATGACCTCTCGAATAATTGGCCCAAGTTCGGGGTCGGCCAATTTTTCTGCAAAATCTTTACGTAAATTGCTAAGCAATTCTTCTTTGAATGGGCCAGATACGTTATAGACAGGATGATCTTTGTCTAATGGATTACCAGCATTCGTAACGGCAGGGTTGTCTGTATGCCCCGCAGCATTTTTGTAATTATCCGTAAGATGATCCAGAAGTTTACGCAGATCGGTTTCATCATAGCCATACTTATCTTTATGGTACTTACGGACGGCTTCGTTCGCGTCTGCCTGAGATAGCCCTTTTAGCTGTTCAACTGGAGGAGTATCCGCCTGAAGGCGTTCCAAAACATCAAACGCTTCTGTGCGTCGATCCGCAGCGGAAACAAGCTCTTTGCGACTACCAACCTTAAACTTTTTGGTGTTATCTAATGAAACATTCTTTCTAAAATAATAATCTCGAAGCGCAGGATCGTTCAGGGCGATCATCCACATTTTGAAGTCGCCACCAGCCTCATTCCATTTTCGCCCAGCTTTTTTCATATAGGCACGAATTGCATCGTGCATACGATTCTTAAGCGGAGTTGAGTGTTCAGATTCTTTAAAAGGCTTAAGCGTAAGAGCACTATACGCATCGTTGAATCCGGTTTTTAATTTATTGCTCAAGTCCAAGGCGGTTTGCAGTTCAGAAAAGAACGCCGCATGGTTCTGGAAATTTTTGACTACTTCACGGTATGTTGTACCGATATGTTCTTTGCCCCAGTCTTTCATCTGCCTAACAAAAGAATGCGCATCGACCTTCTGCTTTTCTTTGCCCGCTGCATCGGCCTTAGCCTCCTCAACAGTCGGGATCGGTTTCTCTTCAGCAGGAGTCTTGGGCACTTTTATACGAGTGGCCGATAACGGTTCTACACCTTTAACTTTTGTGGGTTTTTGCAGGATCTCGCTAATTGCATGTGACAACTCTAGGAGCGCATTGCCTTCTGTCTTGGTACTAGACAACTTTTTATGAAGATTCTGCTGAGCAATAAGTTTGTCTTTAAGATCTTCAAGCTCTTCTTCATGGATATCTATTGCAGCTTGGGTAGTATGCTGCTCTTCTGGATCTGTCTCTTCATGGGTAGCGCGAGCATCCTCTAACTGGGATTTCTTATTGGCAATATCCGACTCCAATCCGGATATACGCTCAGCGGATTTATTGAAGTTGGTATTCTTATTAAGCCCAAACAGATGCGCCAAAGCTTTGGTAAATTCAGACCATAAAGATTTGAACTCCCCGCCCTTGCCGTGTTGGTAACGCATCTCGTTAAGCGTATAGACCGGTTTAGGAAGCCGTATCTTGGCGAGGTCTTCTTGAAAAGACGTATTGGTCATCGCGTACGCGGCAAACTCATGTACGTTTTTAAACGCTTCGGGATACTTAAGTTTTAACGGGCGCCCCAGTACTGAGCTATTAGCTGCACGAGCAAATATATCGTGGATATGCTGAACGGCTACTAATCGGTCTTCATGTCTCTGGAGTTTGTCACTAGCAAACTGCTTGGCTTCAGGAGTCCCAGCATTCTTTAAAGCTTCTTGAAGCTCGACTTTTTTGGGAAACCCGTTTTTAGACTCAAGTTCAAAATCCCTGAGTGACTTAACCGTAGCAGCATGAATAGCTTCATGCAAAATAGTCTCATCCCCCATCCCCTCTTTGGTTACATGGATGGTATTAGAAGATGGATCGTATTCGGCTAACTTACCCCGCGCTTTAATACTATCTATAGCGCCAGCATCATGTCCTTCTGCACCTTCGACATTAAGTTTTACGCCGCTAAAATCTGTGGGCGCTCCTGCGCGTTCATCATACCCCGACGGCCCATCACGTAATAGCTTGGCTAGAGACTGATAAACACTTCTAGTGCTTTCAGAGAGCTTATCTCCACCGCTAAGATAAGATAGGACTGCGTTCATGTCCCCCGACATCAAGGCGGTTTTTAGATCCTTGGCAGGTTCCTTGACCGGTTGACGCATCTGTTCAGGAACAACAGGTTCAGACGGCGCGAGTTCAGTTTTAGGGGCAGTGGTCTCGGTTTTGCCTAGCTGTGCGCGAGCAGCACCAAGTTCGTCTTCTAGTGACTGTATGCGCTCGTAGTCATTGTCAGCATGGGCCGCATCTAATTTAGTATTTAGCTTTTCAATATGAGCTTGAAGGTCAGCGCGATCTTGATCTGAACCTTCAACGGGGATTTCTTGAGCTTTCTGCTCTTTAACTTTTGTAGGCTTAGTTACAGATTCGGGATCAGGTGCCGGTTCTGAAACCGCAGTGGGGGGCGTCTCTATTTCTGGCGTTACCGACGTAACGGCAGATTTCACCTTCGCAAGAATATCTAATGGGGCGTCTTTGGTCTTAGTGAAAATACCAAGACTATGCGCAATCTTTCGCAGCTTCGTAGGATTAAGAGGAGTACCACTCTCTACAGATGTAATAAAATCCTGTGCGGCTTTAACTTTAGGGTCAACGGCTTCTATAGGAGCCGTAATAGGTTCTACTGGAGCCGCGCTGACTCCCTCTCCAACATTAACCGGCTGAGCAGCAGGCTCAGTAATGTCCAATCCTGCATCGACAGGTTTTGCAACTCTTCCTCTTTGGGGTACTGCTTTTGATACAGGCACTCCAACGCCCGCTGGAGGCTCGCTTGTGACAGGCGGGGGGACAGGCTCGACAGGGGGTACTCCAACTCCATTAATGGGTTGCGTCGTGACGGGCGTTGCATCGGGGGATACCTCAGTCGCAGAGAATAGATCTTCCGCAGGGGGTGGGGGAGCAGGCTCTTTTCTTTTTCTAGGGACTTTTACAGACGCTTCAGCCGCGCCCTCTGTAGTAGCAGCTTCTTCTCCTTCCTCGCCTTCTTCACCCTCTGGCTCTATAGTTGGCTTTGTTTCGCCCGCTGGGGGGGCTACTGCCTTTGGAAAACTTTTTGGGAATGCGGCACGAACAGGAGCCTCGCCTGCCTTTCTTAACCCCGGCCCTAGCAGCCATTCCTTATGAGATGCCGCGCCTAATCCAACATTGGCGAGAGTCTGCAATGGATCATAAGGCTGACCACTCACCATTTGCTGGCCGACATCTACGCCGCCAAGAAGTCCTGCGCTGACCGCTGCTTCTTTTCGCGCCGCTGGAGAAGTAAGTAATCCTTTAATGCCCCCGATAGAAGGGCGTACACCTAACAAGTTCATACCAACCGAAGTCAGCATAGCTGTATGAGGATTGGCTTCCTGCTCCGCTGCTTGAGTTTCTTTATCTAGCCCAAGGGCTTTTTCCTGTTCCGGATGTGCTTCAAGATATTTTTCCTGAAGTTTAGATGCGCCCGACGCCGCAGCAATACCCCCGATAATTGCACCGGCAATACCGCCAATAGCTGTACCCCATCCCGGAACAACCGTACCTGCTTCAGCGCCCGTAGCAGCACCGGCACCGGCACCCGTCAGAACGCCAGCTAGAGCACTACCGCCAAAGCCACCCATGAAGCCCGCCGCAGTAGGGAGTGCTTCGCGCTCTGCTGTATGCCTTACGGTCTGAAGTACACCCGGGGCTTCTTTCTTCGGTTCTGGCGCAGCTTCTGGGTAGTACGTTTGCTGTACATGAAACGCGGCTAAATTTGGATCTGATCCAGCAGGTACTTGTACGTTATAGACATGCCCGTCAGTCCACGTAACTTTATAAGTTTCTGTTTTTTTGCCAGTATAGTATTCAGGCTTAGTCGGATCTTCGTAAACGTCTTTAGGACTAGCACTAGTTAAGCTACTAGGTTCACCGCCCATACGCGCATTAATCTGCTTAGCGTATTCTGCAACGGTTGGCGCGTTCGGGTTTTTAAGATCTCGTCGATCATTAATAGACCCATCCGGGTTAACAGCACCAAGACCGCCATAGTACCCCGCTGCAATCAAAGAAGGATCTTTCGTTCCCAGTCTATCTGACAGGTACCGAATATTAGCGACGCCTGCTTCCAGATTGTGCCGAGGATTAGCCCAATCGTAGTTGGGAGGAATGTAGCCAGTTTTTTTAAGCTGGTTGAACGTTTCTTCAGTAATCTGCATCCCGCCCCGTGCGCCAGCATAGTTTGGGTTATCAGTTTTAGCTTTACCGCCGCCAGACTCTTGCCCATAGATAGCATGAACTAGAGGAGCAAATTCCTCCATACGCCGATCTGAGATAGCGTCATCAATACTATAGGGCTGCTGTGGCACAGTTATTGTACCTTCTCGCTAGTGACTCCGGGGATAGGCTGATAACCGCCCGCAGGTCCGGCATACGTAGGACCACCTCCCAACTGTACAAGCATACGTCGAGCAGACTCTTTCTGTTCTGCGGTGACGTTAGGGTCTTGACTAATATAAGTTTTATATGCTTTGTTTGCTGGAGTTCCCGGCGTATTTATTTGCGTATCAAATCTTATTTGAGTATCCCTATCTTTCTCTTCGCCCCGTTGAGCCAAAGCAGCTTGTTGATACGCTGCCCTTTGTGAGTATTCATCTCGTAGCTGCGCAAGCCTTGCAACAGCTTCTTCGTGGCGCAGACCATACTCTTGCCCAAACCTTTCTGCGGCTTCCCAATCTTTAAGGTCTTCCTTGCCATAATTAAGCAAAGATTTGACATTCTGGCTTCGACGAGTCTGTTCGGCAAGCTGCGCATCGACCTCCTGCTTGGTAATACCCTGCATGCTTGCCGCATAATCCTTGTTAGCGGCCAATGTAGCTTCTGCTGTAGCCCCTTTATTAGCGCCCAACGAAGCAAGAAGGCCAGAAAGCCCACGTCCCGCATACCCCGGCATATTACCCATCAGGCTTGCCTGTTTAACTTGCGCGGCCTGTCCCAAGTCTTGAGCAGCTCCCAATGCCTGTTCATGCAACCTGCCAGCAACGCCACGCTGGGATTCTAGTTTGGCATTGATGGCATCATAGGCGGCTGGAATACCAAATTGTTTTTCAAGTTTTTCCAAATTATCAACATTGTCGTCAAAGTTTGGACGAGTGCGGTCCGTAAGATTTATAAGAACACTTTTACGTTTTTCGTCTACGTTTGTATTAACAGCAGGCGTATCGTACGAAGTATCTTCTTGAAATCCGGTTGTATTAGAAACAGCAGCAGGCGCTACAACACCGGGGGTATTGGGTACATTGAACCCTTTAGCATTGTTTAACGGATTAACTGAATAAGGATTAGCTGACGCAGGCTTTCCAATAAGTGCGGCAGGAACCGCTAATGGAGATTGCTGAGCGCCTTGAATAGAACTATAAGGACTAAAGTCAGTCCTTCCGTAAAGGTCTGCAAGATACGAAGTAGCATCACTTACGCTTGTACCAATTCTTGAAGCCAAAGCACCCATACCGGTTGGGTCATAAGAAAGCCCACCATCTTTCATATGCTGCACCGACCCTCCATCGTCAAACGCTACAATGCCCCCGGCAGCATAAGCTTTGGGACTGCCTAGCCCTTTAGTTGGCAGATCTGCAAGACCGCCTTCGCGCATCTTAGGCGGCGGGGCCTGCTGTGGTGGGCCTTTGGGTTGAGGGGAACTGCCCTGCGGCATGGGCGCACCGGGAGGCGCTGGGGGCATACCCTGCTGCGGGGGAGGCTGAGCAAACATTGCCTGAAGCTGCTGAACATTAAGCCCCGGCTGCTGCTTGGCTTGAGCATCCTGCAATACTTTCTTAGCAGCCTGTACGGCAACTGAATCCCCGCTAGGCTGCGGCACTGGGGGGCTATTCTTCTGAATGTTTTGCAACATCGCGTAAAGAACCGGAGCCGGGATATTCCCGCCGTTGTACATACTTTGGATATGCTGAGCGATTTGCGCATCAGACATACCTTGTCCTTTAAGACCGTGTACTTCAGCATTCATATCGCCCAACTGTTCGATATCAGAAGGACTCTGCTGGGAATAAAGAGATTGCATACTCATAAAATCACCTTAGTTCCTAGTCGCAGCCCTGCCAATCAAACTACCCAATCCGTGCTGTTTTGGCTTGATTTCGCCGCCAGCCTTGCCCCCAGTAGTACTAGTGGCATTCTGCAATAACCCGCTAATCTGGCTGACTAAGTTTGGCGATGAAGCAGAGTTATACACATTGGAATTACTAACCGGTACTCCACGAACAGCCGATATCAATTGGTTACCTTGCATCCATGGGTAGTTTTGTTGATTAGCCCACTGCTGATACTGAGCGTTCAACGTATTCTGATTCTGGTTATACCCTACATTGCCCGCACCCATCTGGGCATTTATAGCGCCAACATCTTGGTTGAACGCCTGATTACCCGCCTGCCCCAACACCCCTGCTGCGGCAAGAGTATTTTGGTTAGCAGTATTAAACTGTCCTTGCGCATTCTGGAAAGCATTCTGCAAACCCGTAGCCTGAATATTACCAAGCTGATTTTGAAGATTTCGCTGCGCTTCGCCCTGCACTAGCGCCTGCCGAGTACCACCAAGCCCACCAGTCTGTGCAGCAAGCCCCGCCATTTGGGGTAACTGCCTTGCATAGTCGCGGATCGCTCCCTGCTCTTGGTTTTGGATAACATTCTGAATATAAGGGGACATGTACTGGTTAACATTTGCCCCAGTAAATTGATTTGTACCCGCTGCGCCAGCCATTGCGGCTGCTTGATCCGTGTAGGGGGAACGAGTCAAGGCCCCCGCGTTTTGCATCGAAGTGGTCTGTAGCGGATTAAGATCAGCGACTTGTTGCCCGCCATAAACCTGCATAGGCTGGTTGGCAAGTGTTTGCAGCTTGTCCAGCGCAGACTGCGCATATCCTTGTAGCTCTGCCGGGATAGACCCCTGTGTAGAACTCTGCGTAGTGGGGGTTGTACTGCCACTGCTACCACCGAGTCCCCAATTATCTAAAATACCCATAAAATGTACTCCGCTAAAAAGCTACTTGGGTAAGTGCTTGTCTGGGTTAATTTGTGTACCTTGCGCCTTACGTCCAGTTCTCGCTAGGCGGATTCGATCCATCATTTCGTAGAGCTTTTTTGATCCGGCTTCCGTTGAACCGTTTCCGAGATGTGAGACCACATCTGCTGGTACAACAAATTCGCCGTCAGCAAGTGCAGCGCGTTGCGGTTTATTTCCGTGGATGACGGCAGGGATTGAGTCTGACATCCCATCGCCGGGGCCTCTGAGAAGTTTTCCGCCTGCTGCGTATTCATGAGTAGACCCCAAACCTTGATGAATATTCCCACCATGCGCGTAGGAATGCACATGCCCACCCTTACGACCATTAGCAAATTGACTAAAAAATGGGTCAATATTTGCCTCGCCAATTGACCCATACGCGGTGAACATGTCCCCCAATAACGTAGGGTCAAACGTATTGTACTGTGACGTACTGGAATCATTGGGTACATAGTCAGGATTCAACGGGGGTAAACTCGGATCCCCCGCATTTATTTTTGATATAAAATTATCAATTGATTGATTGTATTGATCCGTAGTCATAGGCGGGGTTTGTACGTCGGGCGCTGGCAATGGAGTATCGCCTACGCCGGGAATAGGGTCTAGAATAGGATTTACATTAATAGGATTAGCATTAATATTATTTAATGTATGATTAATACCAGAATTTATGAGTGAATTTTGAAACGCGGTAAAGGGATTACTAAACGGATTCCAACCTTGTCCACTTTTGAGGCTCGCGGCGGTCCCCCCCACTAAATTTGCGGGGCTATTAATAAGAGCAGCATCTTTAACTAAAGATGTACCTGCGGAACCAGCCGCCTTAAGATAATCAAGAAAAGTAAGCCCAGTATCGTTGGTTGGAGTATCCCCACTAGTCCCTCCGTCCGTACCACCGCCCCCCGCACCACCGGCTCCCCCGCCACTAGTCCCTCCGCCACCCCCGGGAGGCACAACAGGAGGCACAACGGGTGCCACGACAGGAGGCGCAGGGCTTTGCTTAAGCTTATCCAAATAATCTTGCAACGCG
>Ga0209777_10003401_pt1 | contig 19779 bp, 20 predicted proteins | sample FrelakmetHBP12HB_FD_187147 | JGI IMG/M metagenome (GOLD analysis project Ga0209777, IMG submission 187147) | Freshwater lake sediment microbial communities from the University of Notre Dame, USA, for methane emissions studies -HBP12 HB (SPAdes)... | ecosystem: Environmental > Aquatic >...
CACTTTTTGTCCTCTCCGGATATTTCCTTTTCTCAGAAAATGCAAGGCTGTATTGCCCCCAAAAGGAATGGCGGCAGCTTCCTCAAAGGTCACATTTGCCGGTTTGATTGCCAAACACCCATTTTCAGGCATGCATAGATACTCGGCATAAGCACCACCAATGTGTCCGGGATATGCAAAAACCTGGTCATCTTTCTTAAACAGTTTTACCTCTTTGCCTACTGATTCAATTTCCCCCGCCAACTCCGCCCCCAGTATAGCCTTTTGGGGTTTTCTAATACCAAGCGCTAACCGAGCGAGGAACCAGAAAGAGAGAGGAACAGTGAAACTTCGCATCCTGGAGTCCCCTGATGTTACCGTTGTTGCATGTATTTTTATCAGTAGTTCATTGTCCTTGGGGGTAGGTTTTTCCACTTCTCTTAGTTCAAGAACTTCCGGTGGTCCGTATTTTGTGCATACAATTACTTTCATAAGTATGCCTCCAAATTTACTTTTAATTTCAACTGGCAAGGATGCCGGTAAAATGCAATGGAACCCACCCACCCTACAACTGTAGCAACTACTTACTGTCTATACGCTTGAGCATGTCGAGAACAAGCTGCAGTGACACTGCCAGCGATTCAGGGCGGATATGTTCGTAAGTATCGTCACGGGTGTGGTAGTTCGGCACGGCTCGGGAGGTATCCTGGCAATGCAGGCATACGGCGGGGATTCCCTTCACTGAAAAAGCGGCGGCATCGGTGCCGCCCAACGGAATCATTTTGGTGAATATATGCCAGTTGTAGCTTGCCGCCGCATCCTGAGCCATTTTGACCAGCTCGGGGTCGTGCCTGGCCCCGGTGCAAAGCTCGCGGTTGGTCACGGTCAGGTACTTCTCATCGTATATGCCGTCCAGGAACAACCCGTACGTCGGTGTCGTTTTCATTTCCTTCAAATGCTTAGTCACGTACCGCTTGGCGCCGCGTAACCCGGCCTCCTCAGACGACATCGCCAGCAGCACCACCTCGGTTTTCTCGGGGAGCCAATCTCCGTTCCTTCGCGCCTCGTCCAGGTACTTGCCCAGGCCTGCGACGACTGCAACCCCTGCCATATCGTCCATAGCCCCGGGGACCGGCTTGTATGTGTGGAAAAACAGGGCAAGCCCCATGATGGGAGTGAACGCGATCATAGCATAACCGACCGCCGTGAAAGCCGTGGTATCTGCGAAGCCGTAGAAATAGGCGATGGTTTTTGCCAGGCTGCCGCACAGAGCTATGACCAACCCTGCGATGGCGATTTCTACTAACGGGATGACCGCGTTTTTCAGGTAATAGATGAGATTGAACTCGTAAGCCGAATCCATGTGGGCGCTGACGATAACCCTGCGTGTGGGTTCGCCCTTGGGTCGAATCGTGCCCATGATGTTTTCGCCCTGTCTGCGGGGGAACAGGAAATCGATGAACTCGCGGTACCGCAGGAGCTCGAAAAACAACATAATGAAGCCGAGGGCGATAAGTACGAAGGAGGCCAGCGGGTAGAACCAGTAGAGGGCGACGGCAGCGAAGTAGAGCAAGACTGAGACAGGGATGAAGCCCAGGAATGCGTGGGGACTGCAAGTAAACGTTTCCGAGTCGACCCTGTCGCAGAAGGGCTGCCACTCCTCAACCAGAAGGCGTCCCAGCTTCTTTTCCCGTTCGCTGCAAGACGGACGCGGGCCGATCTCGTCGATCACCTTCTTGACCAGGGCATACATATAATCGGTATATCTATCGGCAGACATTTTCATTGTTCTCGTGAATCCGGTAATGCTGTGACCAAAATCACCCACATTATAAGGTCAAGCACCCCCAAAGCCAAGCCCTCTTATAGGACGTATAGTAAACCTCGTTTCAGGCGGGGTTGCAAAGCAGTTGACAAGTCCCTATGCTGGTGGTATAAAAGGCTACCACGTTCTAACACGATTAATATAACTACGTAAATATGCTAAGGATGAGGAGATACGGTGAAACCGAGACGAGTAGACCATAAATCCAAGACTACGAAACGACTTGATCCCCAGGCTGAAGCTCTATTGCAACTGATGGCCCAGAGGAATCTCCCACCATTGCACACGCTAACGCCGACGCAAGCCAGAGAGAGGATGAGGGGTCTGGCGGCACTATGTGCAGCCCCAGAAGCAGTCGCAAACGTAGAGAACCTGCCAATTCCCGGGCCGGGAGGGCAAATTCCAGTGCGAATCTACACACCTCAAGGTGACGGCCCATTCCCCATACTTGTCTTTTTCCACGGAGGTGGTTGGGTTATCTGCGACCTCGATACCCACGATAACCTGTGCCGCTCACTCGCAAACGGAGCTGGTTGTATTGTGGTTTCTGTTGATTATCGACTTGCACCGGAACACAAATTTCCCGCAGCGGTGGAAGATGCATACGCTGCCACCCAGTGGGTTGCAAACAATGCCAATCGCATTAACGGTGATCCCGCGCGTATTGCTGTTGGTGGGGACAGTGCCGGAGGCAATTTGGCGACAGTTGTGGCAATCATGGCGCGTGACCAGGATGGACCTGCCCTGATATATCAACTGCTAATATACCCCCCCACAGATGTTTCCTCAGCTAACACTGATTCACACCGGAGCTGTGAAGATGGCTATTTTTTAGCCAAGGGTGATGGGGAATGGTTTTGTGATAGCTACCTGAATTGTGCAGCCGACAGATTGAACCCCCGTGTATCACCATTGCTAGCTCCAGACCTTGGTGGTCTGCCACCTGCGCTTGTGATTACAGCTGAGTTCGATGCGTTGAGAGATGAGGGGGAATCTTACGCGAAAAGACTGAAAAAGGCAGGTGTCTCTGTTAAGTGCACACGATACAAGGGCATGATCCACGGGTTCATGGGTATGGACGGATTGTTAAGTCAGGCTAGAACCGGCATTGAAGAAGCCAGCGTTGCGCTGCGTGAAGCTTTTCTTACCTCTTGATTCGTGATCCTCTGAGTGATCAATTAATGCTCAATATACGAGCTCTTTTCAAGATGGGTAGCGGGAGTGCCCCTACGGAAACTGGTTTAGAGGCGCATGTTCTCGTGTTTGCAGTGTGGGCGTTGTTCCTCTTTGTGGGCGAATGTTTTGAGCGCTTTGATGAGAAAAGGGCGGGTGTCACGAGGGTCTATCAACTCTTGACCCCACTCGCGCTCAAGATGGCGCAGCCTCTGCTGCATCTCGGAGACCCGCTGAGCATGCCGTTCTCTTAACGCGGCTTCATCTTTGTCCTTGAGGGCTCTCAGCTCTTTCCTGTAGATGATGGATACCGCTGCCTCCGGACCCATGAGGCCGCGTTCCACAGAGGGCCAGGCCACGTCCAGGTCTCCACCCAGAGTCGTGCCGGGCATGGCGACTCCCCCGCCTCCGTACAGCTTCCTTATGGCGATGGTGATCTGGGGCACGGTGCACTCGACGTTGGAGAATACCACTTTGCAGCCGTGCCGTATCAGGCCCCGGGTCTCTTCTTCGACTGCGGGCAGAAAGGCAGGGGTATCCGCCAGCCAGACCAGGGGTATGTTGAAAGCATCGCAGAACCGGACGAATCGCGCCATCTTGTCGGCAGCATCGAGTGTCAGGGAGCCTCCCAGGGATTGCGGGTTATTGGCTATGAAGCCCACCGTTTGTCCGGCCAGCCGCGCAAAACACGTTATCAGATTCGTTGCCCACTGCTGCTTTATCTCAAAGAGCTTGCTGTTGTCTGCAATCAGGGAGATTATCCGGTGCATGTCGAATGCTTTCTTCATATTGAAGGGGACTATATCCAGAAGCTCCTCTTCCCTGCGGTTGGGGTCGTCTCCGGTGTCTATCACCGGAGGAAGCTCTGAATTATGCGAAGGCAGGTAATTCAACAGCTCCCGACATTTTTGCAGGCACTCTTCATCATCTTCAGCAAGCACGTCGCAGCAGCCGGTGTCGTAGGCATGTACCGAGGCATTTCCTGCCCTCTCGGCAGCCTTGCGCTCGGAAGGTGATGCTACGTGCATGTAGCTGGTATTCCTGACCATGAAAACGAAATCAGCTAAAGAGGCGGAGATGGCCATCTCGCCAAGGCATGGCCCCATTATCAGAGAGACCTGGGGAATTACGCCTGAGGCCATGGTCTGAAAATAGACCATAGATTCAGGGGAGTAGAAGCGATAGTATTGAATGGTGTCCTCGATTCGTGGGCCCTCGGAGTCGATGATGCCGACAATAGGAACCCTGGCCTGTATGGCCTTTTCCATGACCATGGTTATCTTGCGGGCATGGACTGTAGCTACGGTGCCGCCGAAAACGGTGGCATCCTGTGACCAGATGTAGACAGGGCGGCCGTTTACCTGGCCGTAGCCTACGGCAACGCCGTCTCCCGGGCCCTTTTTATAGTCGGTAAGGGTCCCGGTGGCCATAGGGGTGCCCCAGAGGTCAAGCTCCTGGAAGGTATCGGGGTCGAGAAGCTTCTCAATCCTCTCGCGCGCTGTGAGTTTACCTTTGGCGCGATGCCTCTCTATTCTGGCCAGGCTGCCGCCCTGCCTGAGCCTGTGGCCCATCTTGTCCAGCGCTGTCAGCTTCTCTCTTAGCGGCTTCGAACCCATGCTCACCCCTTCGGGACAACGGAGTAAAACTCGGACGTTAGAATAAATTTTATGTGTTAATAGAATTGCCGTCAACTATCCTGGAAGAGGTCTATAAGGATCTTCTTCAACCCCCTAAATCCCCCAGTCTTGGGGGACTTCAATGTCATTGCGAGGAGTCCGCCTATGGCGGACGACGAAGCAATCTCCGCGTGCTAGTGAATCGAACGGGTAACGATGAGATTGCTTCGTCCTTCTGCTGAAGGACTCGCAATGACACTAAAACTATGCGGGGACATTCCCAGGCTCTTGGCAGCCCGCCATAGGCGGGCTGCCCCTCTGCACTCCCCTGACACACTGCGTTTTGAACGTTTACTCTTGACATAGAATGACACTAAGTATAGACTAATTCGAGTTGTGTCTTTTCCGGCGCAAGCTGAGTGGCACCGACATTAGCGCGGACTTTCAGGCAAAACTAAGGGTAGCAAAGGAGTGTAATTAGAGATGTCTCAGGAAAGAATCGAAGCTCCGATACCGGGCAAAATAGTCAGTGTGTCTGTCACTGCGGGCTGCTCGATAACGGAGGACGGCGAAATCTGCGTGCTGCAATCGATGAAGATGCAAAACCCGATATTGTCGCCTGTAGACGGCACGGTGGTAGAGGTCAAGGTGGCTGCAGGGCAGACGGTAGAAACAGGAGACCTTATCGTACTTATCGAATGTTAAGGAGCTTAATCCTCCAAATTTAGAGAGGTAAAGGATAATGTTCAAAAAGATCCTGGTAGCTAATCGTGGGGAAATTGCACTCAGGGCAGTGAGGGAATGCAGGGAGATGGGGATACGGTCCGTGGCCGTTTTCTCGGACAAAGATGCTGCGGCACTATTCGTAAAAAATGCCGATGAATCCTATCCTCTGGGGGACCCGGAGCCTAACTCCAGCTATCTGAACATGGAAAAAATACTGGGCATAGCTGAGAAGGCACAGGCTGAAGCTATATATCCGGGATATGGTTTTCTCGCTGAAAACCCGAAGTTTGTCGAGGCCTGCGAAGCCCGGGGCATTGTATTCATCGGCCCTCCCAGCTATTCGATGCATGAGGCTAAGCCCAAGCATAAGTCACGCGACCTGATGAAGAAGAACGGCGTTCCGGTATCGCCCGGCTCGGATGGGGCTATCGATGATGCCAGCGGCATGGTCAAGGCTTTCGACGTAGCGGATAGCATTGGCTATCCTGTGATTGTGAAACCGAGCGGCGCTGGCGGCGGAATAGGCATGAAAGTAGCCAAGAACAAAGAAGAGCTGCAGGCGGCGATGGATTACGCCAAATCGCTGGGCAGCGAGGCTTTCGGTTTGCCTGCGTTCTATATCGAGAAATATATCACCAGAGCGAAACATATAGAGTTTCAGATCCTGGCTGACAAGAAGGGCAACACCGTATATGTAAGCGACCGTGAGTGCTCCGTTCAGAGAAGGTATCAGAAGCTTATCGAGGAGGGCCCCACTCCGATAATGACCCCTCAACTGAGAGAGAAGATGGGGTCCGACGCTGTTAAGGTAGCCAGGATTCTAAAATATGTTAATGCGCTCACTGTGGAGTTCATTTACTCTATGGACCGCAACGAATATTACTTCAACGAGGTCAACACACGTCTTCAGGTGGAGCATCCCATAACCGAACTTCTAACGGGTATCAATCTGGTTAAGGAACAGATAAGGATAGCTGCCGGCGAGGAGCTGGGCTACAGTCAACAAGATATTAAACTCCGGGGCTGGAGCATAGAGTGCAGGATCAATGCCGAGGACCCGTTCATGAATTTCATGCCTGCCCCGGCTAAACTTATAGCCTACAACCCGCCCGGCGGTTTCGGCGTCAGAGTGGATGGCGGTGTCTACGCAGGATATGCCATACCATTTGAATATGACCCCTTGATAGCCAAGCTGCTGTCGTGGGGCAGAAACCGCAATGAAGCTATTGAAACTATGAAGAGGGCGCTCAAGGAATACCAGATCGAGGGGGTTAAGACTAATATCCCGTTCCACATAGTAGCCCTGGACAACGAGTCGTTCCGAAAGGGAGATTACACCACCCACTTCGTGGAGGAACAGGGGATACTGAAGAAGCTCCGCGAGCTTAAGAAGGCCGGGGTATTCACTTAAACCCTGAGTGAGAGGTAGATATACCGGGAATATCCTCTTGATGCATGCCATGAACCCGATGGTGGCTGTAGCGCGAGTATCTCCCATCGCCGCAGAGATTACCCCCACGGACATTGAAGGATTGTCTCCTCCGTATCAGTCCCCGCAGATTTTGCCTGACAGCCGCAGTGCAGAGAAGAAGGTGCAGCTTTAATGGAGAGCCAAATTCTATGGTGGGTTGGCTTCGGCGTCTTCGTGCTCGTGATGCTGACGCTGGACCTCAAGGTTTTTAATCGCAGGGCTCACGAGATCAAGATCAAAGAAGCGCTGCTGTGGACTGCCTTCTGGGTTGCCCTGGCTCTCCTGTTCTGTCTGGGTATTTACCTGTGGCGCGGCCACGGACACGCCCTGGAATTTTTGACCTGTTACCTGATTGAGGAATCTCTCAGCGTAGATAACCTCTTTGTCTTTCTGCTGATTTTCGCCTACTTCGCCGTGGCTCCCAAGTATCAACATAAAGTCCTATATTGGGGCATTATCGGCGCCATCTTCATGCGATTGATCTTCATCGTGGCCGGCATAGAACTGCTGAACAGATTCGACTGGGTATTCTACATCTTTGGCGCATTCCTGGTCATAACCGCCGTAAGGATGGCTTTTCAGAAGAACGAGAAGATAGAGCCGGAAAAGAACCCGGTGCTCAGGCTGTTCCGGAGGTTTGTACGGGTAACGGATAGCTACGAAGACGGCAAGTTTCTGGTAAAGAGGGCGGGGCTTTACTTTGTCACGCCTTTGTTGATTGTGGTGCTGGTCGTCGAGACCACGGACGTTGTGTTCGCCCTGGACTCGATTCCGGCAGTGCTTGGCATTACGCTGAACCCCTTTATAGTTTATACCTCCAATATTTTCGCTATCCTGGGACTGAGGTCGCTCTATTTCGCGCTGGCCGGGGTTATGCGGCTGTTCTATTATCTCCGTTACGGGCTCATAGCTGTCCTCATCTTTGTGGGGGTTAAGATGCTGATTGCTCACTTTTATAAGATTCCTACGGAGATTGCGTTGAGCGTGGTTGCCGGTGTACTATTGATTGCGGTGATAGCATCTATTATCTGGCCGCGCAAGCAAGAGATTGTGCCGGTGCCTTCGGAGCTGCCTGATGAGGGAAAGGGGCCGACACAAGCTAATCAGGATAAGGGCTAGCGATAGTAACAGGTAACTGGAAAAGATGGAAATAGCGCCCGGCGTTCACTCGATCCCGATGTCCACCTGGACATTCATGGGGGTATATGTGCCTAATGTCTACCTTGTGGTGGGCAAAGAGGCGGCGCTCATAGATTCGGGATTCGAAGACAGGGAAGCAGCTAGAAGCAGGATCGAGTACATCAGGCGGCTGGCCCCGTTGAAGCTGGCATATATCATAGTCACCCATCCTCACCCCGACCACATCGGGGGCTGCCGCGCTATCAGGAAGGCGACCGGCGCTCAAGTCGTGATGCACTCGCTTGCCGCCGGCCAGGCGAGAAGAAAGTATCGGGTGACAGGGGATATTCTTGTGGAAGACGGCGATGTCCTGGATATAGGTGGGACACATCTGGAAATGCTCTATACGCCGGGCCACAGTCCTGCCAGCATTTGCATCTATGTGAGGGAGAACAAGATTCTGTTCACCGGAGACCATATTCTGGGCATCGGCACTACTTTCGTCGATGCCCCGGATGGCGATATGACCCAGTACATAGACTCCCTGAAAAAGCTTCTGAAATATGACGTCCGCTTGATATGCCCCGGGCACGGCCCGCCGATACATGAACCGGAACGGAAAATCAAGGAGCTGATCGCACACCGCAGGGAGAGAGAGCGACAGGTCTTATCCTGCCTGAGGCAGGGCAGGAAGACTGTAGCGAGGCTGGTAGCCGAAATATACCCTGAGCTGGACCAGCGTCTTCTGGAGCTGGCACGAAGGCAGGTACTGGCTCATCTGAGGAAGCTGGTCAGAGAGAACAAGGTGGCTGTTGCGGGCGAGGAATACGCTCTCAGAAAACAGTTAAGGACATCGGTTAACCGTTAAAGTGTTGCGCTGCTCGTTTCGTCTGTCGTGATCCGGTTTTTCCCTCTCCCTCTTGTGGCTAGACTCTCTTGAAAGCATGACGAGGTAAGAGTATTATACTGCTGTGCCCCTGTAGCTCAGAGGATAGAGCACTGGCCTCCGGAGCCAGGAGCGCGGGTTCGAGTCCCGCCAGGGGTGCCATCCAGGCCCCTTATTTGGTGTGGCGAATCGGGGTGTGGCGCAGCGGATTAGCGCGCATGGTTTGGGACCATGAGGTCGGCGGTTCAAATCCGCCCACCCCGACCACTAAGCTAAACCGTGTTCCACCATAGTCATACTGCCTGTTGAAGTTATCGTGGCTCCCGCTAACAGGGGGTCGGAAACGCCAATTGTACGTGTATAATTCAGGCCAAAAACCATTCCGACCCAAATGGCTTATCAAGATCGCCTACTCTTTCTTCAATCTGAACAATAGCTGATGAGGCGTAGGCTAGCACAAACTCGGCGTCGTTTTTTTCGATCGGTTTCTTACCGCCGTAGCGTTCCCAATGACCATCGAGAAAGAACATTACGTTACCAGCAATATCGGTATAATTGATGTATTTCGGGACGTCCATTCCAAGGGCAAGGTAAAGGACCAATCTTTGCATCTTGACGAATGCATTGTAAGTATCGCTGTTCGCCTTTTGGTTTCGACCAAGACTGTCGGACATAACAAACGCTGATACGAAGTTTGGTGTTGGGCCAACCACAGCCCGTTCGACTCGGTCGATAACCCAAGTCAAGCCTGTAGCTGCGTTATTGACAGCTTGGTCAAAGTACCCTTGTTGTAACTCTGACTCAGCCTTGGACAAGAACTCCTTAGCCTCACGGTTTTGAATCAGGTCAACGAGACTTATGCGGTCAAATTGTAAGCCCCAAACCTGAAGAATTAGGTTTTGGAGGAAATCCCTGGAATAGGTACGGCAGTCATTCACTTCTGTTTCGTTAGGATACCTTGCTTTGTGCTGGGCATCGTTCCTTATCGTGTGGACATGCTGAACCCTCGCTTGGTCGGGCAACAGGCCGAGTTCCGCCTTCACGAGTAGGCCATTGGCCTGCTGTACTAACCCCTGGAACGCCTCGCTCGGCTGTTTAGAAGTATCTAAGGCCGTGACAGTGCACTTCAGCGCTGTCTCGTTGGCAACGTCGAAACCTATGACAGCCATAATTCTCAAAACTTGGCTGTGTGTCGAAGACGATAGAATGAGTGCGTGCTCGAAGAGTTGCTTCGTAAGCTGCAACTTATGCCGTGTAATGGCATCAACGCTAATTAGCATAGCAAAACCTCCGAGCTTTGACAATCATTCGCAGGGCACAGACTTCATCTATCTTATTGTGGGAAATATCTGCTGCGACATGGCCGACTCGAGTAATTATGCCTATTATACACCGCTTTCCTTCTTTGGCTGTCCCCCAAGATAAATCGTTAGACTCATAAACCGAAGATCGTTGTTTCAAATACAAATCCAGCTACCAATGAGAGTAAAAGGCAGGACAGTGTCCACTGGACACGTCCTGTTTTTTTATTTGCGCGGCTTAGGCTGTCGCCACTTAAACAGACGAGTGCCCAGACAGGAATTGGATGATAAAAGGTGTTTCATTTCATGACTGGCAGGTACATACATCTGCACCAACCGCGGTCGTGCTGGCATGTCCTGACAGGTATGGGCATTTTATCTAGGGCTTCTCGAATGTCAAATATCTGGCCCTGGAGAGGTTGGCACTCAGAACACGATTGTTCGCCACACGTTAGGACTTTTACACGCTTCACGACTCCTGATTTTTCGAAGCCTATCAGGTTACATCGAGCGCATTCTTGAAGAACACTAAAGAACTCCTTGCCTTCGTCATGCCGGATAAGCGCTAGTCCGAAGTAGATAGAGCTCATTCGGTGCCAATCGTTACTTTTCGCAGCGCTTGAAAGCTCCTTATTAAGTTCGCGCCATCTAGCGTCTATTCGTGCCCGCTCAAGAGCCGTCCATTCAGCATCAATAGCCTTCGCGCCGTCTTCTGTTGTCAGTATCCTCTTTCGGTCAGACGGCCTGGTTTTAATGTGGATGACATTGCCACATGCCGGGCACTTCTTTCTGCGTTGAGGGACAGGATTGAGTTCAACATTACAATAGGGGCACCGAGGGTTCACGATCTCGCGTTCCAGCATGACTACCCTTTCATAAGGACACACAAGTGTCCTCTGGACCCTCTTTTGAGTGTTAGAGTACCATTTCACCTCAGGGTTATCAAGGGCACTAGGTGACCCGCGTCTCTTGCGCTATTGCACAAATCGCGGTAGAATATCGCAGAATACGACCTTCTTCAAAGAGAAAATGAACCTAAATTGGATAAAGAATGGAGAAGGTCTAACGCGAGGTGGAAAAATGAAATGGTTTATAACGCTGGTCGGAATATTACTCATGGCAGTTGTCCTTATGGCTGCCTGTGCATCTCAGCCAAGCGGCCCTGTCATGACATTCCAGACAATCGGAACAGAAGGTGCGACAGTCTTTGTTACTCTCGTTTCCCCAAGCGCTGATGCGGTGTCGCCGCAAGACTTAGCAAATCGACTGAGACAGGATTGGCAAAACCACCTCGTAAACGGAAACGCAATCGAGGTTATGGTATTTGATAATACGGAGGCCCCAAAGAGATGGATTGAGCTTTGGCCTACCCTTGCATCGCTTTCTGACCAGGAATGGGCGAAAGAGCAAGCTCAAATATTTCCACACTGGATAGCAAATTACTGGAGAAACAAGACTACGGGCTTCCATCAGGTCGAGATTCTCTCCAGAGACGCAAATGGTGATATTATACAAACTATTAAATTCTGAGGCTCCATGCTGACTTCATGCTCATCCAAAATCGTGAATCAATATGAAGTGCTTTGCCTTGCGAGGTAAAGGCGGGCGAATCAAGATCGGAGGCAGTATGTCGGAAGGTAGCAAGAAGATTCGTGAGACGAAATGTACCTGTAAGGCGTGTGGAAACACCTGGTTTTATGGCAAAGAAGAAATTAAGGAGCAACAGCAGGCTAAAATGCAAAGTGCAGGGAAATCTCTAATGTGCTGCGGTGGGTGCCTGCCCGCGTTACTGATCCCTAGCAAGAAAGTAATCGACCTCGATAAATGCCCTAAATGTGGCTCTAGAGCTGTTGGTAGGGAGGAAGTAACCCATGAGGTATAGGAGTTATCTGGCTGTCCCAATCATTTATATGATAAGGACTTATCAAGTATCAGTTTCACCAATCCTAAATCGTCTTGGTGTAAGATGCCGTTTCTATCCAACGTGTTCAGAATATGCAATACTAGCCATGAGAAAATATGGAGTGATGATAGGAATAAATAAGTCGTATTCCCGTCTGAGACGCTGCCGCCCTGACAATCTTGATAGCTGTATAGACTATCCTTAGACTATAGCCAACCCCACCAAAGTGATAAGCAGAAGACCAGAGAGCGAAGGTAGGCTGACTTCTTAACCCTAAGCCTAGTTTGGCGAACTAGGAACGCCCGTAAGCGCGTAATACGATTCTCCTAGAACCTGCTTTGCGGTGCTTGAATAATGATCTATAATAAATACTAAAGGAGGCAAGCGGCCTCCGCCTTTTCTAGACCTTGCTTTGGGACCATGAGGTCGGCGGTTCAAATCCGCCCACCCCGACCACTAAGCTAAACCGTGTTCCACCATGGTCATACTGCCTGTTGAAGCTATCGTGGCTCCCGCTCCTCGTGTATCTCATAGCCAACGATAACTGTATGATGCGTCTGTTCCACGTGCTCTTCGGCGGCAATCTTCGCTATGCGCTCCTGGGGCGCAATAAGGATGTAGTCGTGACATTCTGTGCAGTATGCTACGTATACTCTGGGTTTCCCTTCCATTTGTCTCCGTCCCTTCCGCACCACTAGTTGTGGATGTGCCGGCCTTTATTCCTGGCGTAATCACATTCTGTTACTTCGTCTGGCTTAGCACATCAGCGGAGCACCCGATTTCCTTTCCAGGAGAAACACTGAAGAAGGCATTTGGGGGATTATGGCTTCCCACGTGGTGATCTGGGGTTTTCCCCATTTGTGACGGTTGCAAAGCTCTTCTGTTTACCCTAATATGCTGGTGAAGATGCCTAAAGCTCGGGTCAACGGAATAAATATCTTTTATAAAGTCCAGGGCAGGGGTGAGCCCCTTATCCTGATAATGGGGCTGGGTGGGGAGTGCGGCGACTGGGTCCTCCAAGCACGTGCCTTCAAGAAGTATTACCGTGTAATCACTTTCGATAACAGGGGTGTGGGGAAAAGCGATAAGCCCGGCGAACCATATACAGTTAAGACGATGGCAGATGACATTGTGGGATTGATGGACTATCTGGGGATTGATAAGGCGCATATCTTAGGGGTGTCTATGGGAGGCATGATTGCGCAGGAGGTCGCTATCAATCACCCGGAAAGGGTACGAAAGCTTATTCTGGTGAGCACTAGTGCGGGGAGGGATGAAAAAGGCGGGCATTCTCCGGAGTTGCTGAGGGCGATGGGACTCAGAGAAGGCTTCTCCGACGAAGACATCAAAAGCGCGGATATGGGTAAGGTTATGACCTCTCTGAACGCTCATGCTTTCAGCGGCGGAGCGATTAAATTGGTGGCTGTGCCATTTTGCTGGATGCGCACGAAATTATTTGGCATCGAAGGTCTGAAGGGGCAATTTGAAGCTGCCATGACTCATAGCGCGCTGGGCAGGCTGCACATGATCAAGGCACCGACTCTGGTGATGGCCGGGACCGAAGATAGAATTATCTCGCCTGGCTCGTCGGATGTGCTGGCAAGCAGGATACCTGACGCCAGGCTGGTCAAGATCGAGGGCGGTTCGCACACTCTGGTCGCGGAGAAGAGGGGCAGGTTCAACCGGGAGGTACTGGATTTCTTGGCAGATTGAGGGTATGTACAAGTCAATAAAGGATATAAAGAGGCTTTCTGCGGCGATGAGGAAAAGCAAGAGCGTGTAGGCTGATGGCGGCCCCTTGTTCTGGGACCGCTTAACTGTCTTTTCGTGGGGTGGGCCTTGAATTCGCTTTGTCCTCTTCTAAGGAAGAGCCATTGGCGATCGGCAGAGAGATAATGAATGTGGTGCCTACTCCTGCCTCAGTCTTGACCCTGATCTCCCCCCCGAGCTGCTTCACAATGTCAAGGGTTATTGACAGGTCTAATCTTGTGCCCTGTCCTTCGGCTTCAGTTGAGGGCAAAGGCTCGAAGATTCTTTCCAGGCTCTCAGGAGGGATGCCGCTGCCAGTGTCAGAGATGAGCACCTCGACTCTGGGATCGCTTCCATCATGTTGTCTTGTTTCCACATTGAGCTTCCCGCCATTCGGCATTGCTTTCTGAGCGTTCAGAACCATGTTGAGAAAAACCTGCTGGAGCTGACGGGCATCACCTCTGACCGGGGGAAGGTAGGGCTGAAGTTGCGTGAGCAGTTCCACCTTGTTCATCTCGAGGTGATGTTTGGCGATGCCTAAAGTGTCTCCCACGACCTGATTTACGTCCGCTGCTCCATTGCTTGTTTTGGAATACCTTACAAATGAAATCAGTTTCCTTATGATATTTTTGCTGCGCAGCAACTCCTTTTCAATGTTCCTGAAATACTCTGAGGCATTCTTCAGGGTATTGGGCATTTCTTGTGGAGAATGCGGTTTCTCGGACTCCTTAGCTCCGAGTTGGGCATAGCCAGAGATGGCGGTAAGGGGGTCGTTTAATTCGTGGGCGACCGAGGCAGCGATATATCCCATCGCTGACAGTCTCTCCGATTGAACCTTACTTGCCATCACTTTCTCCAGTTCTTTTGTCTTTGCTTCGATCTCCTCCGCAAGGTGGGCGTTCCACTTGGCTATTTCAGCGGAGGAACTCTCTAGGCGCGCCGCCATTGAGTTGAAGGAATCCGCCAATTGACCCAGGTCTCTCGGTTTCATCGCAGGGAAGCGGTAGCTAAAATTTCCGGATGCTATCTCGGCGGTGCCTCTGGCCAGGGTTTTGATCTTGTCGGAGAGGGTGCGACCTAACACTAATCCCACAACAACGAATAGCACTATCAATACCCCCATGACAATCCAGAATATCACGGCCACCTCATTGGCCGGGGCGAAAGCCTCAGAAGCAGGCATAATGCCGACGAAACTCCATTGGGTACCGGCCCACGGCACCAGCATGTTGATTCCAGCCACGACAGCGCACATTTTTGTGCCATCCTCGCTGTATTGAATCATCTGATGATCAGGAGGCATTTGGGAGCCCTCACCGGCGAAGACTATCTTCTGAAAAAGCTTTGCTTGGTCCGGCCCTGCAATGATGTTACCGGATCCGTCGATGAGGCAAACATAACCTGTTGCACCGACCTTTACACGATTTATTATCTGCCAGATATTGTCCATGCTCATCTGGGCAATTAAGACTGAGGTAACTCTGTAATTGCTATCCAGAACCGGAGAAGCGATCTGGATGGCTAAGGTATAGGGATCGGTTGAAATTATCGTGTCTGACATGGAGGGGGTGCCCAGGATTGCTCTCCGGAACAGAGTATTGTTCGCCCACTCGCCGCTGGAACTGTTGCTGGTGGAGGTTATTACATTGCCGTTTGGATCAACTAAGGCAACGTTTTCGAAGGTGCCATAGAACATCTGTACCCTTTTTATCTCCGCAAGCTTTTGGGCAGGAGTGGTATCAGGCGACGTGACCGCAGAGTCTTGGGATAACATGGATGCATCACCTAAGCTGCGGGCCAGAAGGCCTCCTATTTGCTCGGCGGCTTGTGTCGCTACGCCATCCAGTCGTACTTCGGCGTTTTTGGCAGCCGACTTGGCCATGTAATCGCTGCTAACAGCGATGGCGGCGGAACCAGCGATAATGGTCACGAGCAATACAGGCAGTATGATAGAGCCTGCCACACTCCTTGGAGACAGGCCTGTAACAATAAGCCTTCGGATCGTCTTATAAGTCTGCTGAAACTTCACTATTCCAGCCCCCCAGGAAACCTATGTAAACTCACAAACGAACAGCCAAACCAATATTGCCCCGTTACTATCGTACTCATAGCAGTACTCATTCCACAATGACGAATAGGTACTAATGCGTCTCGGACTTTTCACCTATTCCCAGACGATTTCATATCGCACCGGGTATGTTGCTCAGCATGTTCCGGGGGCGTACAATTGAGTAGCAGGGAAAGAAGCGTCAATCAGATGTATTTCTTGGACGAGTTTCATACAGAGATAAGGAGAGCCCTGCCGACAGATGCGGAGGATTTTGCAGCCCTCGTCTCTAGTGGACAACGACTGCTCGGAGGTAAACTAATATGGCGAAACGAGGAGCAACTTCCGGTCAGGAGCCTCAGATAATTGATATGCCATCGCAGAATATGGCTGTTGTCTATTCCAAGGGAGATCCTAATGAAGTAGGGCCTCAGGTCATGCCTGCGCTCTACGGCTCGGTGTACACGCTCAAGTTTGATCTCAAGAAAAGGGGTGTTGATTTCAAAGTGGGCACGCTTCGGGCGCGCTGGCCTGATGCACATATTGTGCCTAAAGACCGGTGGTCCGGCATTTGGGGTTTGCCGATTCCGGATGAAGTGACTGTGTTGCCGCAGAAGGTCTCTGGCATTGAGGTCAAGAGGGAAGTCTGGCAGTATGGAACAGTGGCACAAATCCTTCACGTCGGACCCTTCAGCGCAGAAATGCCTGCGGTTCAGCGACTGCACGATTTCATCGCCGAGAATGGCTATGAGATAGCAGGAACGCATGAGGAAGAGTATCTCACAACGCCTAAGGCGAAAGTTCAGAAGACCTTGATTCGCTACCCGATTAGAAAAAAGTAAATAATCCCCTTTGGGCGGCTTTGACTAAAGCCGCCCAAAGGGGTTGTCGCCTAACTGCTCAGTCTTTACTGTTTGCTTTTGATTATCTGAGAAAGCCCGTAAAGGACCAGGCCGCCAAGCACTGCGAAGAAAAGGCCCTGGAAGAATGCCGCAGCCCTGTACGCTCCTTCTGAAGTACCTGATTGAGCAACGCCACAAATGGCCCAGACCACGCCGAGGACGGCGTCAGCTATTGCCCCGTAGAGGAACAGCTTTTCCGATGTGAACGACAGGTTGACTTTTACCTCTTTCTCCTCTTTTTTCTCTGCCATTGTAAGTCCTCCTTCCTTTTATAACCCAGACTCTAATTCGGCAAAACCATAAAAACTTTAACTGAGGTTAGCGAAAAGGCACTATATGTGAAATCCCAGAGCTGATCCCAGGATAATCGCACCGGCCAGAAACAGGCCAAGGCGCACAACGTTGTTTTCCTCTTTCTGCAGGAAGCCGCCAGCGAAGAGTGCGAGCGTACTTATCGCAACGCCAGCCAGATATACTCCCTTGTTTCCGTTACCAACCCCCAAACCTATGATGATCAGCACAATCCCCAGCATGACTCCCACCAGCAGTATTAGCCCCAGATTGACAGCAATTCCTGCCGGTTGTTTTTGTTCCATTTCGTTCCTCCTTCCTGGCCTTAGACTTTACATTAAGAGAAGCCATAAAGTCAAGCCTGGTAAAGAGAGGTTGTCTATTAGTCTCTTTTCAGCCCTTTGTATCCCATTCTCTCTGGGGAAAGGCGAGAGAATGTTATCCTCTCAGCTTTCTGAACGCTTTGCTGGCCAAAGATGGCCCTGTGTAGTTGTTTCGCATCCGATTTTATGATATTATCGTACCAATAGTATGTAAGGGAGCATTAACAGGAGGCGATATCGGATGTACGACTTCGAGTTTGAAGAAACAGCCATGACCACGTGGGCGGTGCTCCGCCAGACGTGGATTGCAGTGAACAAGGCAGCGGAGGTTAAGCTCGCCAAGGTGAGCTTGACGCCTGAGAAGGCTGCTGTCCTCTGGGCCTGCAAGGACTATCCAGGGACGTTGACTCCCGCTGAGATAGCGCGCCTGGTCTTCAGGGAAAACCAGACCATCGCTGGGCTACTCAACAGGATGGAGAAGGAAGGCTTAGTCACCAGAGTACCGAAGCGTAAGGGGCATCCATTTACGGAAGTTAAGATAACATCTAAGGGTGAAAAACTTGCTGGCCCTGGGATCGAGGTATATAAAGGCTTGATTAAGGGGCTTGCGTCAGGTCTGTCGGTAGACGAGCAGAAACAGCTTCAGAAGCTGCTCAAAGGACTGCGGCAGAAGATGCTCGACGAGATGCACATGGAATTGGATAAGCAGCCGTCGGCCTATACCTCCGGCAAGCCTATTCGCGTTAAGTGGTAAGCGATAAGTAAAAAGAGGCTGGGTACGTTTAACAGGTGAGTGCCCAGCCTTTTTCTATTTCCAGCCTCTTCTCTGTTGGAAGTGAAGCACATGCCCCGGGTTGTTTGCCTTTTGTTTTTCGTGGTTGTCGTCTCGTTTTTTACTAATGCCCAAGGATAAGCTGGTCGCGCGTGTTCCAGATAGCTTTATGGCTGTGTTGGTTGTGAACAGTGTGCTATACTATTACACTTGGAATACGTCAGGTTGATGCTGAAGAGATTTGTGGTTAGCGCAGAACTCTGAAAATGGAGGTGACCTTTGTCACCAAGGTTGAGGATAACGATCCGTGAGATGGAGATAGACGATATAGCCTCTGTATATCATCTCGGGGAGCAGCTTTTCACCAGCGAGGACTTCCCTATCCTCTATCGCACATGGGATCCCTATGAGGTAACCGAGTATTTTGGCTCAGACCCTGAATACTGCCTGGTGGCTGAGGCAAAAGGGATAATAGTCGGCTTTCTCCTGGCTACAACTATCGAAAAGGAAGGCACCGCCTGGAAAAAATATGGGTATCTGGCATGGATAGGTGTTGATGAGGGTTTCCAGCGAAACCGCCTGGGGCGCCGTCTTTATAGGGAGCTGGAGAAAAGGCTGGCAGAGAAGGGAGTGAGAATGGTTATAGCCGATACCGACGGCGATAACGAAGGGGCTATCGCCTTTTTCACGAGTGTCGGCTTTTCTACCCGCGCTCAACATCTGTGGCTGGCAAAGACCCTTCACAGAAAAGCCAAGAAGGGCGCTAAACCGGAGGCCCTTGCCACCGGCGCTGAGCCAAGAATAGTTCAATAGCTGTGTTTAACGAAGGCAAAATCCTGAGGTAAGCGAACAATGGAAACGAACCCTGACATATCGAGGGATGTGCAGCCGGAGAGATTGAAGAATCTCCTGAAGGCTCTTGTTGACATCTACAGCCCCTCGGGAAAAGAAGAGGAGATCGTTGAGCATGTAGGAGATTATCTGAAAAACAACGGTCTGGACGTAATCAGACAGAAGGTTGACGAGAACCGTTTTAACCTGGTGGTCTTACCGAAAAGTGAAGAAGAAGTAGACCTCTGCTTTGTGGGACACCTGGATACGGTAACTGCCCACGATTTGGAGAACTATGGCTTCAGTGAGGAAGGTGACACGGTTTCTGGATTGGGCAGCACAGACATGAAGGCCGGCTGTGCTGCGATGATTGAGGCGTTCACTGTTCTCGCTGAAAACGGCGGCGTCTTACCTCCGGTGGGGCTTGCCCTGGTGGTGGGTGAGGAGGAGGAAAGCGATGGTGCTAAAACACTGATGCGGGAATACAGCTTTCCCTGGGCGGTAGTGGGAGAGCCGACCGATATGGTGCCATGCCTGGGCCATTATGGCTACCTGGAAGTGCTTCTACGTACCAAGGGGAAGAGAGCCCACTCCTCAATGCCGGAGCTCGGCCAGAATGCCATTGAAACCATGCTCAAGCTCCTTTTGAAGGTCACGGAGTATATCACGTCCATGCCCAAGGGCGTGGTCTACAATATCAGGCAGCTTTCCGGGTTCCCCGGCGGGTTCGTGGTTCCAGATAACTGTGAAGCCTGGCTCGACCTGCATTTGCACCCGGACTCCAGAGTGGACGTGCTGAAGGCGGAACTGGAACAGCTGGTGGAGGCGGTGGATGAGAGCACCTTTGGCCTGGATGCCTATATCA
>Ga0209777_10003402_pt1 | contig 19775 bp, 23 predicted proteins | sample FrelakmetHBP12HB_FD_187147 | JGI IMG/M metagenome (GOLD analysis project Ga0209777, IMG submission 187147) | Freshwater lake sediment microbial communities from the University of Notre Dame, USA, for methane emissions studies -HBP12 HB (SPAdes)... | ecosystem: Environmental > Aquatic >...
CCCCTCTTTCACGCCGCGCTCCTCAGTGCCCTCGGTTCCGGCAGTTGACGACGGCCTTAGTACCGATCCGGTTCCGGGTCCGTCAATCGCTGGAGAGGCCGGGTCCGCACCACGCATGCTCCGACACGGCTCACGAATGTCGGGCGAACATTATTGATTTCAAAAATGCGGTCCCCGACAAGATCCTAAATACTCCTGCTCCCCATAATTGCTGGAAGGTATACCATGCCGGTTATTATTCTCAAACAGAAAAAAGGCCTGTCTGTTGAACAGAAACGCAGGATTGTCAAGGAGTTTACTGAAACGCTGGTCAGCACGACAGGTGTCAAAAAGGAACTCGTCACCATCCTGATCGAAGAACTCGCGCTCGAAGATATCGGCAAAGCAGGGAAACTGCGGTGCGATTGAAACTAAAAAACACTAGTTCGTTATTTTTTATCCGGTCCTCTCTGGTCTCAAATCCGTAACGCAAAAATTCGTCGCTGTTCCCTCTGAATGGTAAGGAGTAACGTTCATTCATTCTGGATGCCAATACCTTTTTTACAATGTCTGAAGAAAATATGACATCCGAACCGTTATTAATAAAACCAGTTCCGGAAAAGACGATCTATCTTGCTAACTGGAGTACGCGGTTCTGGGGATGGCTTGTTGATTTCATTCTCGTCATCCTTTTTCTGAATATTATTCGTGGCGTGTTTGAGCCTTTCTTTTCATTACCACTTCTCTGGGATTTTGGCAACAAGAACTGGGGGTTTTTTACCGTTGGATTTGAATCCATATTCTTTTTCGCTTACTGGACCGTAATGGAGGGATTCCGGGGGCAGTCAATCGGCAAAATGGTGATGAACCTTAAAATTGTTAACCGGGATGGGACGAAAATCAACTACCTGACTGCCGCACTCGAGAGTCTGGGAAAAGCATTCCTGCTCCCGCTGGACTGCCTGATAGGCTGGCTCGCGATGCCCGGAACAAAATTACGGGTGTTCAACCGGATATCAAACACCATCGTAATCGAGGCAGACTACAAGGAGCCGCATGGTATCCTGTATGTCAGGGAAAAAGAATAATCAGTAATACACCCTTCTTTCTTTCATGAAGGGATATGCAATTCTGGTCATCGTATTGATCTCCGGCGCATTGATCTGCGGGTGTACATCCGTGCCATCCAGCCCAAAAGAAACTTCTCCGGCCACCCAAATCACGACAACAGCCCCGACCGGACCGACGGTGACGGTGAGTATTAAGGCCAGGGCATTTGATCCTGCCACAATCACCATCAACAAGGGTACCACAGTTACCTGGATAAACGAAGATCCGGTGTCGCACCATGTTGTCCACTATCCGAAGGTTACTAATGAAGAGCTTTTCGATTCAGGACCGCTCTCTTTCGGGGAGAGCTACAGCTACACGTTTTTGGAGAAAGGCAGGTATGAATATGGAGACCCGCAGATCGGGGGAGGGGAGTCCCAACATCCGGTTGTCATCGTTGAATAACGTGGTGCAACTCCGGCCTAAGACAGGCGAATATGACGCGGTGGTGAAAACGGGTATCACTGACTATGAGATGAAACCTGGCGAAGCGGATCCCGTGCAGGCGGCCAATGGATCCGGAACCGGGGATGAAGAGCGGCTGGCCCATTTCATCCGGATGCTTTCTGATGGTGATGAGGGGAACCGTTGGAAAGCCGCAGAGTCGCTGGGAAGAATGAGGGATCCTGGTGCGGTGGAACCGCTCATCGATACCCTCTGGGATGACGATTCCCGGGTGAGACTGAAAGCAGCCTGGGCCCTCGGCCAGATCGGGGACATACGGGCGATTCCTCCCCTCAGACGCCTGTACCGTATGGAAAATGAGGGCGTTCAGGAGATTATTACCGAAGCTATTGAAGAGATCAATCTCCGGATGGCCCAGCAATAATACCCCTGTGATTTGGTATCCGCATTCAGTCAGACGAAACCATCGCAGGACAACTCGGCAAGCCGTCGCAGGATCAAACGGTGCCAAAGGCATGTTTATCGACTTGGCCGGTGAATAGTAATTCGGGGCATACTGGTATGGCGGATATCGAGTCATTGTATAAAAAAGAGAACGGCAGGATCCTGATCGAGATCAAACTCTCTTCAGTCGCACAGCTCTTCAACTCGTTTGATCCCGCACCATTCCATGAAAAAGAACTTGACTCTGCTGCAGAACATTACATTGTCGATATAGTCAAGGACTTCCCGCCAAAGACCCAGTTCAAGATGATCATTTACCTTCCTCCGGATATCGCCACCACTGAGCGGGCGATGAAGATCCCCCCCGCAATCCATAATCATTTCCAGTACAAAATGCTGGTCGCAGAACGGAAATTTCGTTCCCACTTCAGGTATGGCAGAAGTACCTTCCTCATTGGGCTTACATTCCTGACAATAGCCCTGATCGGCCGGCAGCTTGTTCCATCACTGAACAATCATTTACTTGCCCAGATTTTTGCTGATGCACTCCTGATTATCGGCTGGGTTGCCATGTGGGAGCCCATCACCGTGCTTCTCTACGAGCTCTGGCCTATCATCCAGCTGAAAAAAACCTACGAAAAGATCAGCACAATGGAAATCGATATCCTTTCCTCACCATGAGATCAGGGAAGGCGGTGTTCTGATTTCAGCCATGAAACCATCTTTTGTGTTCGTTCTGAGGGTATTTTCGGTGCATTCACCTTACCTTCGGAGGTAAGCCCTGCGAATATATGGTGCACCGCCGCGCCATGGGATGGGCTGTATCCTCCCTCCAGCACCAGCGCCAGAGGAACGCCTGCAGCCCTCACAAGCATCCGGGTCAGGAACTCAAAATCCTGCGGCCGGATCCTCATCCTGCCGATCGGATCATCAAAGAGAATGTCCTGGCCAGCGGAAACGATCATGACATCAGGTGAAAAACGCTCGATCGCAGGGACAAAGATATCAGAAAAAACAAACTGGTAATCGGCAATAGCCGATCCTGCCTGCAGCGGTGCATTTATAGTATATCCTTTGCCGTCTCCAACGCCAACTTCGTCGACAGTGCCGGAATACGGGAAAAAATGCTCCTGGTGCACTGAACAGTAGAGCACACGGTCCGTACCATAAAAACTGTTTTGCGTTCCGTTCCCGTGGTGAGCATCCCAGTCAACGATCGCAATAGTGTCAACGTGTTCCAGGGCTTTTTTCGCAGCAACCGCCACGTTATTGATCAGGCAGAATCCCATAGCGCGATCAAACTCAGCATGGTGGCCCGGAGGGCGCACAAGGGCAAAACAGTGTTCACCTTCCAGGGATCGCTCCACAGCAGCAATCGCTGCGCCGGCAGCGTGCAGGGCAACATCAAAGGAACGGCGGGTAATATAGGTATCAGGATCCAGCCAGCCAAGCGTCGCAGTCGCGGCACACCGCTGCTCAAGCCATAAGAGGTAATAGGGGTCATGGACACGCTCAAGATCCTCACGTAATGCAGGTTCCGACACCAGCAGGGCGCTATCCCGGGGAATTCCTGAACATGCATTTACAAGACGGGCATTGCACTCAGGATGTGATGAATTATCATGATCAGCACAGATCGGATCGATGATTGCACAACAGCGTCCCATACAGATCACTCTCTCAGGTAGTTTGGTGCGATAGGAATCTATCTTTGGTACAAGAATATCCGTCTTTGTGCTTAAAAAAAATCACGGCACTCCTTTTTCCTGGCTGTGGTGCTCGGTAAGGTCACGTTCCTTCAAAATGTTCATATAGACTTTGGAATTATACTCAGAACCGGATAATTTTACACGAATTATGGTATGCCTGGATTTCTTTAGCCTGCGGTTGCCAAACATTGAATCACTGAAAGCTAAGCAGGATATCAAAGGGCTGATCAGGCTGCTTGATCACCGTAATGTTGATATCCAGTGGCAGAGCGCTGATGCATTGGGATCTATGGGGACCGTCGCCACGCTGCCCCTTCTTGCCGCGCTCAACCACAGGAAAACAGCTGTTCGGCTTGGCGCGATCGAAGCTCTCGGGACAATCCGAGACCAGCGATCAGGTAAACCGCTGATTTCCCTGCTTGAACAGGATGAGAATGCTGAAGTGCGCTGGGTTGCCGCCCTCGCACTCGGCAGCTTGGGAAGTCCTGATGCGATCAGCCCACTTGTCAGGGCGTTGAAGGATACGGATCGGTACGTAAGATACGGGGCGGCTCAGGCACTTCAGGCGTTATCATGGGTTCCCCAAAACGATACCGACCGTGCGTACTATTCCATTGCCTTCCAGGACTGGAAACACGTAGCACAGATCGGTGCCGGGGCAACCGGACCCTTAATTGAAACTCTCCGTGACCACAATGCCACAACACGGGCAGAGATAGTGGAAGTTCTCGGAGAGATCGGAGATACCCCCTCGCAGCGGGCCTGTGAACTGGTTCTCAAAGATCCAAGCAGCACCGTCCGCTGGAAAGCAATCCTCGCAGCAAAGAAATGTGGTGTACCGGTTACCCGTCTTCCAAGAGGATTGTCCAGACGCCCACGGAGCGGGAAGAACCCTTGGGCAGCAGCGATATTAAATTTCCTGTTTCTCGGTCTGGGGTATAACTATCTCGGGTACTGGTGGGGATTTCTGGTCTTTATGAGTTATATGAGTATTCTCGTACTCACGCAGATGGAGTTGGGACCGTTCATCCCCTACCTGATCGCGTACCCGGTGACAGCACTATTCGCAGTCCAGACATTCTTTATGGCAACACGGATGGAGGACATGTGAGATGCCGTTGATGATGGTTTCATTGTTTTTTCAAAAAAAGCCGGATGTCGACACACTCAGGCACAAAAAAGATATTCCAGCCCTGATACAGGCATTGCGATACAACGATTTTGAGGTTCAGACCAGCGCAGCACAAGCACTCGGTACCCTGGGTACCGAAGGGATCAATGAACTTATTCTCGCGTTACGGGACAGAGACAGGGATGTCAGGTTGGGCATCATAGAGGCCTTGTCAGTGATCAGGGATCAGCTGGCGGTACCACCGCTCATTGAGCTGCTCAACGATAAAAGCAGTGAGGTCCGGTGGGAAACGGCGATCGCTTTGGGAGAGATCGGTGGCCCTGATGCACCTTCACCCCTTAAAAACGCCCTCAGGGATCCTGACAAGTATGTGCGGTACGGTGCAGCATCTGCCCTCTCAAGGATAGGCTGGAATCCTGTATCAGATGAGGAAAGAGCATTCTATTTTGTGGGAATGCAGGAATGGCAGGCGGTAAAGGATTGCGGTCCGGCAGCGATCAGCGCCCTGTCGCTTGTTCTGCATGACCAGGATAGCAGCGTCAGGATACAAGCGATCGAGATCCTCGGTTCAATTGGAGATAAAAAAGCGATCCCGGCACTAATACAATCACTCCGTGACGAGAATGCCGATGTCAGGTGGAAAACCGTTCTCGCGTCACCGAAATGCGGTATATCAGTATTGCATCTTCCCCGCGGCCTGAGCCGGAGACCTCGGATGAGAAAAAATCCGCTGATCGCAGGATTTTTAAATTTCATGCTGCCGGGTCTTGGATATGGGTACCTGGGCAAATGGTGGGGAATTATGATATTCCAGATTGACGTCACCGCAACAGTATGGCTATTCAGGTATCAGGGCGAGGTCAGTAGCTATGGCCTGCTTTTCCCGGTATATCTCGTTCTGGCATTCCACGCATGGTATATCGCACAGAAGATGCCGGATCTGTAAATTCTCTCGTGATAGGAGTGTTGGCCTTAACACAAGGAGTCTGGAGAAATATTTTTGTTATGATATGAAATACGAAGCACTGGTATGATGAAGGAGGGGACAGTGCCTGTCCCCCCATACCGCCCCTGCGCTTGGCGATGATGACGTATTACCTGTTCGGCCTATCGCATATGGGAGGAACCACAGCGGCGGGGGTGAAACCCCCATGAGCGTTTAGCCTGTAATTGAAATTTCTGCAGAGCCAGCACCTGCTTTTTTTTTATAGACCGTCAGCATGCAAAATACCCTGGATGGCAGACTCATCGCGACCAGCACCTTTGCACCTGTTCCTTCTGAACATCCATAGTTCCAAATCAACCCCGGGAATATCCCGTCAGTCTGATGAGAGATACCCTGCCAGCTGCTCACTGCACACGTTACAGAGCACTTTTTTCTTCCGATCCAGTTCATCGAGAGTGTCTGGTTTGAACATGATGCATTCCTGGTCGTGGCAGTGGTCAAGACCGAGGAGGTGCCCGACTTCGTGCGCACCTTCTTTTGTTATCCGGTCAATAAGGTCGTCATCGTTCCCGCCCCTTCCATAATATTCATTACTGAGCCGGGCAGTTGAGACCACCGCTGCACCGACAAACTGGCGGGCAAGTCCGAATACAAAACTGTTGCCATTGTTAAAAAGGTCCTGGTGAACAACGAGGAGGAGGGGATCTTTTATGGCATGGCGGTGTTTGTACGTCTGGATGCTGTCTAACAGCACCTGCGCATCGATCTGTTTGCGCCCGTCCACGTATCCCATCATACGCACATGGTTCTCCGACACCGTTGCCGGCATTCCGAGGATTGAAGATATCTTACGGGTGACCGGTATCTGGAGACCGGGCGGAGACAGGGAATCCCAAAAAATATGGATATGCATCGCTATATTCTGTTTAAATGGGCTCCTATAAACATATTGAGACGTGCATCGGGGAATATATTGCGAAACACTATATCAATACGGTTGAGGTCGGGATCGGGGAAAACTTGGAGGCAGCTCGCATACTCCTTGATGCGGGTGCCCTCGTTCGCTGTACCGATGTCAAAAATATTGAAGTTCCCGAATGGCTCTGCTTCACAATCGATGATGTATTCTCACCGGATATCAGCCTGTACAAAGGTGCAGATGTCATCTATGCGATTCGCCCTGCCATTGAGATGATCCCCCCGCTGCTTGCACTAGCCCGGACAATCAACTGTGATCTTATCGTTTATCATCTGGGCTTCGAATCCTATGGTAACGGGGGAGAGAAAATTGACTGCGGTATTCTCCTCCACCGCTATTTTAAGGCATCAGAACCCGTCGAACAGCGTTGACTGAGACCGGGGGGGTAGTTTTCTCTCCACCGGTTCGGGTGAGGTAACTGGTTCCTCCAGCTCCCGTTGAGCCGGTTTCTGGACGTTTTCTTTTTTGGGTTTTTTCTCCTGCTCTTTTCCCGCCTTTTCTTCTGAAAGCAGGGATTTTATAATCTCCTGCGAGCGTGCCTTGTCATGCAGGAAGAAATTGAGCTGATCGGCATCGAACATCAGTTCGCGCACCCAGGTGGCCGGATCATGCTCGACTAACAGGGAAATAATGTCCAGATAGTTCTCACGCAGTGTGTTCTGCGGGATGTGCATGGTTCCGGCAATCTTGTTGAGCGTAATGATCCGGATGGCTTTCTGCTTCTTTGCCGTTGACATTTTCTGCCATCGTTCAGGAGGCATAATCCGCGTATGTATGCCTTTTCCACCTGCCGCATCAGCAACACCCAGCAGCATAACCGCTGTCGCGTACCGCCAGAGCGTATGGTATTGCCTGCGATAGGTATACCCGAGATATTCATCTGCCCGTGAGAGGTGGCGATATCCCTCTGCAACCGCTGGAGGGGTAGGCAGCAGGTGCACGTTGCCTTCAACCCACTGCTCGATTGTTTCAGGTGTATCATCAACATCGTAGGAGAGCCGCATCAACTCGTCATCTGGAGTAGTATGGAAAATAGCGGTGATTAGCGAGAAGATTGACACCCGTTCATCTTTCTGGGACGTGTGCACCTGTAAATCTTCAAGTTTATCCCTTCCGATGGCCGAGGCATAGAGCATGTTGACCGCTGACCGGATATCCCCCTCGGCACTCTCCGCGATTGAACGGATAGCGGCATCGCTGCAGGTAATCTTTTCTGAAGCGCAGAGATATTTGAGGCGCGGTCCGATAGAACGGGCGGGAATTGCCTTGAACTGGACCGGTTCGCAGCGGAACCGGAGTTCCGGGGAGAGACCGTAGAGATCATTGGCGATCAGGATCATCGGCTGCTGCGCTTTCCGGATACATTCGATGATCGCCTTTGCTCCCCCCCGGTCCGCAGTGCCCTGAAGATTATCCGCCTCATCGAGTACGATCAGTTTCCTTCCTGACCCGGTGAGACTTGCAGTGATACTCCCGACCCCTGCAATACGCTCGATGACTGCAGCAGTCCGCTGGTCACTGGCATTGAGCTCAATAACGTCCCAACCCATATCGTTGGCAAGCGCGTACGCACTGGAGGTCTTGCCAATACCGGGCTTTCCGTAGATGAGCAGCGGCTTGGATTTATTCGTCCAGTTCATCGCCCACGCCGCAATCTGCCGGATTGCTGTCGTGTTGCCGACGATATCTTCAAGCCGTGCGGGACGGTATTTTTCTGCCCAGTCCATACCAACACGTTGACTGTATATCAAATAAATTATCTCTGATCAAATGAAACTACGATACACGAAATAGTGAGTAATCCATTCTTCAGGTGATACCGTGGTCCACAGCTGCTCCACAGAGACGATTGCAAAAGTAGTCAGGGAATATGAGGGGGTCCGGAGGAAGCATTCCATCGGAGAGATGGTCAGGGCTTTGAGGATCGACGCTCCTCATGTTGTCGCATCGTTCGGGGAGGATGCAGCAGTAATCAGGTACAACGATGAGGCTCTCCTCCTTGCAGCCGACGGCATCTGGAGCAGGCTCATGGAAGCGGACCCGTATTGGGCGGGGTACTGTTCAGTGCTCGTCAATATACATGACATCGCGGCAATGGGGGGTCACCCCATAGCGATGGTGGATATATTCTCGATTGCAAAAACTACGGTACAGGAACTCGTGGTTAAAGGGATGCATGACGCATCCGCACAGTTTGGCGTGCCGATCGTCGGGGGACACCTGCACCCGGACGCGCCATACAGTGTCATCGATGTTTCGATCCTTGGTTCGGCCCGGCTTGACTCGATCATTTACAGCCATACAGCAAAAGGAGGGGACAGCGTGGTAGCCGCTATCGATCTCTCGGGACGTGTGCACCCTTCCTGCGCTCTCAACTGGGATTCGGTCACCATGAAATCCGCCCGGGAAGTCAGGGCGCAGATTGCCGTGATGGAAGAGATCGGCAAACGTCACCTGGTAACAGCAGGTAAGGATATCAGCAATCCCGGCCTTATCGGGACGCTGGGAATGCTCCTGGAAGTCAGCGGGAAAGGGGCCGAGATCGATCTTGAACTGATCCCGAGGCCGAACCTGGCAGCAAACAACATGACATTCGAACAATGGGTACGGATGTACCCGGGTATGGGCTTTATCCTGACCGCAAAAAAAGAACATATCCCGGAGCTTGTCGGGCTCTTTGCCGGTGTTGGAATGACAGCACGGGAGATAGGGACCGTCAATAGTACGCGGGAACTGCGGATCACCTTTGACGGGCAGGAAACGAAGGTCTTTGATTTTATCGATGACGGGATCATGCACCTTTCTGATGAGGACGTTGCATGTCTGGCGCGGTAAAACGCATCGGCATCGGAATCGCAGAAGATGCACAAAAAGTCATTGACAGCGCAAACAGGGTGCGCGGGAATTTTACTACGGTCTGTTATTGCCGACCGGGAACTGTTGATATAAAAACAGTCATGAACGCTGTTCAGATCGTTGAGCACGCGAACCCTGAACAGGCACTCATCGATGACCTCATGGCAGGCAGGATTGATGCTGCCGTACGAGGAACACTCCCCGCAAACTCTACGCTCAGGGTGTTAAAAAAAGCAATGGGGGTCGATCATCTCGAACGCATTGCACTGCTTGAGACGGTGCACGGTAAAAGATTTCTTCTCACACCGGTAGGTGTAGATGAAGGATGGACAGTTCCTGAAAAACTTGAACTGATAAAAAAAGGGCGCCTGATTGCACAAAAATTCGGTCTCTCAAAAAAAGTCGGTGTTCTTTCCGGTGGCAGGCTGGGGGATATCGGCAGGCACAGCCAGGTAGATGCCAGCATGGCTGAGGCGGAACTGGTTGCACGGCTTGGCGATGCAGAACACTGCGAAATCCTGATTGAGGATGCCGTGGAGACCTGTGGACTGATCATCGCACCAGATGGGATAACCGGCAATTTGGTCTTCCGTACGCTCACCTTTCTGGGAGGGGGGCTCGGGCATGGCGCGCCCGTAGTAAATATCAGCAGAATTTTCGTGGATACTTCGCGCGCCTCACCAAATTATGCGAATGCGCTATTGCTCGCTGCTGCTTTGTTGGAATAATTTAAAATCCCTATAATCCATTTGTTTTGAAAAAACAACGATTTAATACGATTAAAAAATATTCTGCGAAATTTTGCGCTTTGTTTTCCACTTGCTTAACAGGATGCGTTCCAATATCGTAATGCTGGATAAAATGGGGCATTTTCCCAAAAAGTATTTATATATACCAATAGACTTTCTTTTTGAGGTAAGAAAAATGGCAGATTTACCAATCGCCGCAGTTGTAAGGATTGCAAAGAAGAACGGAGCCGAAAGAGTCGGCAGCGATGCAGCCGAAGCCCTTGTTGTCAAGGCAGAGAAGTACATCGCCCAGCTCACCAAGGAAGCAAACAAGCTTGCTGAGCATGCTGGAAGAAAGACGATCAAGAAAGAAGATGTTGACCTGGCTTCAAAATCCTAAAAATCAACTCTTTTTTTCTCGCGCATTTGAAAATATTTTTGTTTATCTGACTTTTTATCAGAGGTCTCGGTAAAAATTACTATTTTTACTGACAGGTCTTAAAAATCGATTTTTAGAATTGCTTAGAAACAGGTTTTCGTAACGTTCTTAGAGGCTTCGGTACATGGAAGCAAGGAACTCGGGTTTTGTCTTAAAAATCAGGGATCAACGGGAGAGCTATCAGACCTCTTCCAGGTATAGCCTTTTCCGAGCAGGAAGGCAAAACCAATAACAAAAAGCCACGTTAATATACCCGACAGTGCACCCAGATAAACAAAATCGTCCTCCGCTGTAAATTCTGTCATCCCAATTTGGGGATGCGCGAAATAACTGATATGAGTTGGGGGATGTCGTATGATATCAAGGGGAACAAAAAACGCCCAATCTATTGCATGAAAAGGACAATATCTATGAATTACTACACCATTTACAAAATATTCATATTCAACAGTTCTTCCACATAAATCGCACCCTCCTTTTGGATGTGCATTTGATGACATTGAGTCAAAAATCGAATAAAAACCAAAAAAAAGAATGGACCAGATAAGAATAACTGAAAAAAACCGGCTGAAATAAAATTTTTTCTGAATTGACGTCTGATTTTGCATTGGTTGTATTTTCTGCATCGGCCGGTACATGCAAATTGTAGTGATAATAAAGATTAAAATAAATAAATCAAAGGGAAATAAAAGTAAAATATTACCGATTACATCAATAAGCTGTTTCATCTGATTCATAAAGACTGCTACAGAAAAAAGCAGGGCTAGTATAATTACCCCAAATAATGTCGCTGCAAAAGAAAACCCCCAAAAGGCGTTGATAATTATGTTATAAGCAAGATTGGAGGAGCCATCCGATGCATAATCTTGAAGGTTGTTAAACCAGAAAGTTTTCCTAGGGTAAAAAATTTTTTTAAGCCAGGTATCTCTTTTAAGCACATGATCTTTTTTAAAGATCATGTCAATTCCTTCGCGCGATCTTATCGGACAGGGACGTTCGAATTCGGTTTTTAAATGACATTTCGCTCTTTTTACTACAAGACATAATTTTTTTATGGTAGGTTATATTATGTTATACCTTTCTATTTCATTCAGACACGACATCCTGGCTCAATAAAACATCGAACCAATGAAAATTTTAAAAAAAATCAACGTCAGCTGTGTGTTAATAAAAAAAATCATATCCGGACTTTAATTCTAATACAATGTAATAATCACAGTCTTAATCCGGGATTACCCTAGATTACCGTTGAGAGACAAAAAATCAGAATCTTCCCTTTGTACTCCGGATCATTTTTGTATCCCCGCTTATGGAAAGTGCCTGCCCAAGCGCAATTCCGAATGCTTTGAATACTGCTTCGCACTGGTGGTGATCGTTCTTTCCGGAAAACGCGATATGGGCCGTGATACCGGCCCGGGTACACAGACTGTAGAAGAAATGCTCGAAGATATCGACCGGAATCGTCCCGATAGTCCTGTTCCCGAACCCACCGGTAAAAACAAGGTATCCCCTGCCCCCGCAGTCAAGCGCCACGGTCGCCAGTGACTCGTCCATCGGGATGACGGCGTGAGCAAAACGCTGTATGCCCAGCCCGTCACCAATTGCCTGCTTAACGGCATCCCCGAGCACAATCCCTATATCTTCGACAGTATGATGGCAGTCAACACCGAGATCACCTTTGGCGGTGCAGGTGAAATCAAAACCCCCGTGCTTTGCCATCGCCATGAGCATATGGTCAAAGAATGGCACACCGCTGTCTACCAAAACCTTCCCGGAACCGTCAGGGTTCAGTTTGATCGTGATATTCGTTTCTTTTGTCTCCCGCTTTACCGTAACATTCCTCATTGACTTTCCTCCAGTGCCTCTTTAAGGGTGATCTTCCCGCTATAAAGGGCAGAACCGAGCACCGCTCCGAACGCCCCGGCATCCCGCAAACCGGCTATATCCAATCGTGCCGATACACCGCCGGCAACAACTACCGGAATATGTACATGGTTGATCAGGTCCCTGACCGGCCCGAACCGGACTCCCTGCTGCAGTCCTTCCACATCCACGTTGGTGTAGAGAAGAGAGCCAGCACCCATCTCCTCGAAGCGTCGTGCCCATTCAAGATAGTCGCCTGCCGTGTCCTGCCAGCCATGGACCGCGATCTGCCCGCCTTTTGCATCAACTCCCGTCATTACCCGTTCGCTCCCATACTCATCAACAAGAATCCGTACACTCTCCGGCTTCTGGGTGGCAAGTGTTGAAATGATAATCCGCGATACACCGGTATTCAGCCAGTGAGCAGCATCTTCTGTGGAACGGATACCCCCGCCCAGCTCAATCTCGACACCGGTTTTTTTAATCAGGTCCGTGATGAGATCAGCATTTTTTGCCGAGCTCCCAAATGCCCCGTCAAGGTTCACCACATGAAGGGCATCTGCCCCCTGCTCGAGCCATCGTTTTGCACAGGCAAGCGGGTCCCCAAATACCGTCGCACTCTCACGTCTCCCCTGTACCAGCTGAACACACCGCCCTCCGAGGATATCTACAGCAGGAAAAATGCGCATAAGACTCAGCGGATCATCCGTTGTATCGCCATCACGAGAATATCTTTTGCACCCGCACGCTTCAGGGAGGTGATCAGGGAATAGACCCGTTCCTCGTTCACGACTGCATGCACTGCGACAAGGTTTTCGCTTGATGCAACGTCCATTACCGTGGGACCTGAGAGCCCGGGGAGTACACGTTTTACCGCATCAAGGGAAGACCGCTTTACGTTCATCATCAGGTAGCACTGCCCGCGTGCCCGGATGACACTCTCCAGGGCAAGGTGAATCTCATCGATCTTCCCTTTCTTTGTCCGAAGTGACTCCTTGTTTGCGATCAGGTGTGTGGATGTCTCCATCACCACATCGATAACCCGGAGACGGTTGGTCTTTAAGGTTGTTCCCGAACTCGAAAGGTCAACGATTGCATCGGCAATCCCCAGGTGTGGTGTCGCCTCACAGGCTCCGCCGACAAGTACAACGCTGATGTTTACGTTGTTTTTCGCGAAGTACTCTCTGGTAATCACAGGAAATTCGGTAGCGACTTTCATCCCCGCAAGCTGGTGTACAGAAGTAACCGGTGAATCTTCATGCACGGCAAGCACGAGTTTTGCCTTCCCTGACTGGAGATCCAAGAGATCTTCTACATCAGACTCCCGCTCGACCACCATATCCTGACCAGTGATCCCGATATCAGCAGCACCGGTTGCCACGTATTCAGGAATATCAACCGGGCGGGCAAAGAGGATCTCCACGTGCGGGTCGAGCGTCTTTGTAATCAGCCGTCGCTCCCCAATTTCAGGGAGGTGAAGACCGCTCTTCTCTACAAGATCCATAATCGGTGCTGCGATCCTGCCTTTGTTGGGGATCGCAAGCCGTACAACAGCTGAAAAAGAGGAGGGGTTACTTTTTTTCCGGGCAGTTTTTGCCTGATTTGCCATGGGTGTTCAGAATGTCTTGAGTTCGCCGCGGATTACCCGTTCGGTAATATCGGTTACGTTCTCGAGCGAGTGATCGACAATCCTTTCAATTTCTCCCTGGATCTTCTGCATCCTGACACCTGACATGGGCAGCACCTGCACACTCGCCACAAGCGGGCGATCAATAGGTTGTCCAATCTGGGAGAGGAGACGAATATACATCTCTTCAATCCCCTCTACCTGTGCCACACAATCGGTGGCAATCTGGGTCGAAAGCAGGTTATAGATTTTACCGATGTGGTTGATAGGGTTCTTCCCGCTTGTCGCCTCCATACTCATAGGGCGGTTTGGCGTGATGAGCCCGTTGCAGCGGTTACCGCGTCCGACCGACCCGTCATCGCCCATCTCGGCTGAGGTGCCGGTAACGGTCAGGTAGATACTCTCATTCCTGATGTCGTCACCGGTATTGAGGTGTACAACTACCTTGCGTTTGGTACTCTTCTTTGCCACCTTGCCGATCTGTTCTTTAAGGATCTCCATATATTCAGTGTATTGCCGGATATCCGCGCAGTATTTATCGACAATTGCACAGGCAACGGTCAGGGTGATGGTGTTCCCATCACGCAGTCCCATGATTTTGATATCCTGCCCGATTGCGGGATACTTCGGCCGCAGTTTCTGATCAATAAAATCGCTCACACTTTTAACAATATTTTCAACATCAGAAAACGGGGCATGCCCCACGCCAAATGAAGTATCATTTGCTCTCGGGACTCTCCCGTTGTGGGGCTTGAACACATCGCGGAGATCGGTCGAACCTGTTCCCAACCGGCAGTCCATAATCACATCACGTTCCATGTTCAGGGTCTTGAAATGGGACCGGAGATAATTCCGTGTCGCTTCAACGGCAATCGCATCTGTAGGGATGGATACGTTATTAAACCGTTTTGTTGCCCGACCGTCAATCAGGATAAAAATGGGCTTAATGACTTTTCCACCCCCAAACATCGGGTTTGATTCACCGGCTACGATCTCACCCTGATCGGTATTATGGTGCAGGACAGCACCGAACTCTTCAAGATATTCTTTGCAGAGTGCCCTGCTAATAGCTTCAGCAACTCCATCGGCGATACTATCAGGATGCCCGATGCACTTGCGCTCGACAACCTCGATCCGCTGTTTTTCCAGAGGAATCTGGGCTAATGCTTCAATCTGGATGTTTCTCTTCATTGATTTCCTCGTAACAATGCGTACTAATAAAAGGGATTGGAATTCATATAACGATTTCTCATATACAATAGTTTTTTGTTTTTATATGATTGGGGGTAATTCAGACCATTACTCCCTGTTTCACCATCTCTTCGATGCTGAAGGACAGGTCCGGTTTTTTAAATCATCAACACCCGAATGTCATCATGGGATTATTACTATCGATGGACCGTTGTAGTAACGATCACAATTGAAAAAGAAACGAGAGGGTTATCGTCTCAGGAATTTATGGAGAATCGTCATCTCGCTGCCCTTTGGTACCTTCTTCACGGGGGGTTTAGTCGGGATTGGAGTCTCATCATCTTTTTCATCCTCATCGATGTCCTCTTCGCGGAGAGCTCCTTTCTTCTCGCGGCCAGGTGCCTCATGATGAGTCGCTTTCCTTTCGTGAAGGGATTCAGGCATCGAGCCAGGGGAAACGGCCCTGTGCGTACCCAGTTTTGTTCCGCACCCGGGACAGAAATTTGCTGCAGGAGGGATTTTTTTCCCGCAGTTTTGGCAGAACGGGGGAATTTCAGCACCGTCATCCTGTGCCGGCTTTCCCGGTGCTTTTTCCTGGATGGAAGGACGCCCGGGGGATACTTCCGTGTCTTCCGGTTCGGGTTCCTTAACAGGGGGCGACACCCTTTCAATAACCGGACGTTTTGCAGTCTGAAGGGATGATGGTTTGAGTGGCTGCATTGCACTCTTCATTGCGACTTTCATCGCCGATTGCACTTCATATTTGCGCACCGGTGAGGTATCTGCTTTTCTTACCGGGGAAAACTCGTAATCGGATTCCTGTTTTGTAACCGGTTTTTTCAGCGGTTCCGGAACCTCTCTGACTTGTGCACGCCGTGGGGGCCGGGGGGGTTCCTCAACTTCAGGTTCCTGCTCCTGCATTTTATGGAACGAGATATGCCGTTTGACCGGCGATTGCTTTTCATGATCTTTGCCCGGCTTTCTTTTCGGTTGCAGTTCCTGTTTTTGCAGGGGTTTTTCCGGTTGAACGGGTGCAGGTTCCTCCCTGTGTTCCGGGAGTTCTTCAATTGTTTGTGCAGGAGTTTTTTTCTGTTGACCCTGTTCCTGGAGAAGAGAAATCCATTCATCAATCTCAGCAGTCCGGTCCATACCATTCTGGATGAAAATGAGTTTCATCGTCTTGATTTCATCATCTGCCGATTTAAGGGAGAGAACCAGAACGGGATCGGAACTTTCCGAATACTCAACAGTGCTACCGGCAATTGTATCACGCGGAATATCTTTTGCGGTAACCTTGACCTTTTTTTCCTGGGTATCGATTAAAAAGATACGCTGGTTGGTCAGATATGCATGGAAAAAAAATTTTTTTACCGCGATATTCAGCGAACCAATGAGTTCCTGTTCACCCGGTTGCAGGTACACAGAAATCCCCCCTTCTTCTTCGTCGGTTTCAGGCTCTTCCTGTCGAGGTGCTGTAATTTTCACCCCCGCCCCTTTTTTCTCTGTACTCCCATTAGAGATATTCGGCCTGCCCGCACCTGAAGGAGATTTCTCTGATTCCTTTGCTATTTTTCCGCCACAATAGCCGCAAACAACAATATTATCCCGTATATTCATTCCGCAATGAGGGCATTTCATCGGTGAGCTCCCTTTTCCGATATCCAGAGTAGATAACTATAATGTTCTCACAGGATATGAAAAATTCTCTGGTCGGCATCGATCAAGCGTTTCTCTGCAGTTTTCATGTGCATCAGATGGAAATATATCCTTTTAGTATTTCAGTGATGTGTTGCCGCTCTTCTTCCTTTTCACATGTGTGGATAGCGATTCCCGAAGCGTTTCTGCTATTACAGAGAAGCGCATTCATCCGGCAGCGGGTGCTATCCCCGCTAAGCAGGCAGTCTTCTGCAGAGATTCTCCCAAATATGTTGTTGATTATGATACGGTATGTGTCCTGGCAGTTGACAGCATGGTAGATTCCCTTATTGACAACAACGATCAGTACCCCTTTTTTATCAGCTTCATGTGAATCCTCAAGCCGGAAGGTGCCGTACTTTTCATCGCCGCAGGAGTTGAGGAATTCCCGGTAAAAGGGGTCGTGCCGTTCTTTGAGCTGGCCTAAAAAGAGCCCTGATTTCATGGACAGGTAGCGGGAGTATTTAGCATTTACCTGGGGGAGCAGATGACTGAATGCGGGATTTTCCAGTATTTCCTGGAGAGGTTTTTGTACCCGGGCGAATACATCTTCCCTGACACGCCCGGAAAAATTCAGTTTTACCGGTTTGAAATAGAGGATCTTTTCCTGGAACGGTACTATCAGGGATCCATCCTTCATCTGCATAAGCCCCCCCGGGGGTGATTTCTGGGACTGGCTGACAGGTTTTTTTTCCGTCTGGCGCACGTGCCGGTTTCCGCCAGGGCTGGTCCCCCGCGCGAGGGCTGACCACGTCTCTGCTGAAAACGTCTCGTTCAGGTGTTTTCTCCAGAGCGGGTCACGGACGGTAGCAATGGATACTAACCGGAACTGTGTACCTACAGGAATAAATTTTGCACCGCAGTGGGTACACTCGACATAGAAATCCGTGTAGGGAATGCCAAACAGCTGTTTTCCGACAACCCGGTTTAAGATCCCGGTGCGGCAAACCGGGCACATACTCATCCAGGCACCCAGGGAGGATTCGTCGTCATTTCCTGATCCCTGAAACCTGACCGTCGGAACAATTGGTGATGCTGCATGCCAGGTCCACGGGGGAAGCAACCGGATTCCGTTGCGGGGCCGGTGAGAAACCCGGTCCATGATTTCAGTCGTTTCGGCGATACCGGCACTGCACAGTACATCAACAATAACCGGAACAACGGTTTTTCCCGGGACCTTCAGGCGTTCTTCAATACACCGGTCGAGTCCATCTGGTAGCTTTTCAGTAGTGTTTTGCGGAGTGCGGAGTGCAAGGGTTTTGTTGAATTCGGCATTAAGGCATTCCATGGCAACACCGATTAATTCACCCGTGACCCTGACGCCGCTTCTTAAAAAGGGCAATCGCGAAACACGCCTGCTGACCGTTTCACAGGCCAGTGCGAACATTTCTGGGGACAGGGAGAAATACTGTGGTGCTGACATTTTGTACGCTGTTCCTATCGGTTATCACGCATGAAGGATAAAGAATCGCTCTGAAGGATCAGTTTGTGGATTTCCATTCAGGCAAGGCAGAATTGTGTAGGACAAAGAACCAGACATGAATCGATTCAGTTCACCCCAGAACCATGAAAATCGTCCTCTCTACGAAGGATCCCCACCTCAGGGCCTCTCAGAGGCACGGTGGGCAGGGGGGTTTTTGAATGGTTAGTCACCGATCCGCCGCGGGGGCGACCCTTCGGGGGCGGCGGCAATCATCGTACCAGATGGAGAGAGTGGTAACAATCCCAGCATCATATCTGAATTATACGATTATCATAGGAAATCAAGAGAATGAAAAAACATGCAATGTACTTCAACGAATTGAATAGAGGTAACTGATGAAAAGCATTGCAAAAACACTATTGGTAATCGCATTCATCAGGTCATCTGAGACTTCCCTCGAGTTCACACAAAGTATTCCCATGACCGAAAAATCCATCAGGTTCCACAGGGAATACCACCAGATATAGATGGTATAATTATATGACCGAAACGGTAACCTACGAAATAACCGGACAGATCGGTGAGATCGAGTTCCGGAAATACCCTTATATGGTACTTGCTACCGTTAAGAGTGCGGGAAATGACAGCGGATTTAATCTGCTCTTTGCCTACATCACCGGAAACAATCACGCGAAGGGACAAATTCCGATGACTGCTCCGGTTATAACGTCAGCCCAGATCCCGATGACTTCTCCAGTTGTTTCCGATGAGCAGTCAATGTCGTTTGTGATGCCCGGGGGAAAAGAAAAAGAGGAGATGCCAGATCCTCTGGATCACCGGGTGAAGATCACCTCACTGCCTCCACGGGAGATCGCTGTCATACGGTTCAAGGGTTATGCCGGAAGGGAAGATGTTAGTGATGTAAAGTCACGATTGCTTGAAGGTCTGAAAAAATCCGGAATCGCAACCCGGGGTCAGCCTGTGCTGATGCGGTACAATGCACCCTGGACGCCCGGGTTCCTGCGGCGAAACGAGGTAGGGATAGAGATAACGAGGTAATTACCGTTTCGTGTAAAACAAGGAAGGAATTTTGACTCTGTAAAACTGTTCGAAAAAAACCTGAACGCTCAACAGGGGTTTCACCCCAGCCGCTTCGGCTCCCCCCAAATGCGATACCACCTGAACAGGTAATACGTCATCATCGCTTCTTGAGCGCAGGGATGGTAAGGGGAGACAGGCAGTGTCGCCT
>Ga0209777_10003403_pt1 | contig 19773 bp, 15 predicted proteins | sample FrelakmetHBP12HB_FD_187147 | JGI IMG/M metagenome (GOLD analysis project Ga0209777, IMG submission 187147) | Freshwater lake sediment microbial communities from the University of Notre Dame, USA, for methane emissions studies -HBP12 HB (SPAdes)... | ecosystem: Environmental > Aquatic >...
CTGAAAGCGTTAATTGACGAATTCTGAAAGTTATGCAACATTAAAGGTGTTAATGTTGGAATACCATGTGCTGCTGTGAAACTGGGCGGTAAATGGAAAAAACAAGCATCCACCTCTACATTGGGAGAAACCGGTCTACTCAACTCAAAATTTATTCTGATTTCATATTAACTCTTTAGGGAGGGTATTATATTATGGGAACAACAATGTTTAAAGAATTCATAAACCAGTATCCAGTAAGCAAAACATTGCGGTTTGAATTACTGCCTATTGGGCAAGATGGAAAACGACTTGAGGCAAAAGATGCGGCAAAATTGCTTGCTAAAATCCTCGAACAGGACAGGAAAATAAAAGATGCCTATGTGGCCCTTAAACCTGTCATGGACAAGATACACGAAGAAGTAATCAACGAAAGCTTGGCTTCTGAGGAAGCTAAAAAAATGGATTTCTCTGAGTATTTGGATAAATACAAGCAGAAAAAAGATATTCAGTCAGAAGAAGAATCGTTGCGGGGGAAAATTGTAAAAACCTACAATACAGGCGCTCAATCTATTAAGGCTAAATCAGGAAATGATAGTAAAGGGAAGCCTGTGTTGAAGAAAGAAGGAGTAAAATGCTTGATGGAAGCTGGAATATTGAAATATGTTCAGAAAGTTATCAGCGAGTTGAAAGATGAAAAAGAGAAAAAAGAATTAGAAGCACACTTAGAGACTTTTAAAAAATTCTTCACCTACTTTTCAGGTTACAATCAAAACAGAGAAAATTACTATGCAAAAGAAGAAAAAGCGACTGCCGTTGCGACACGAATAGTGCATGATAATTTACCTAAGTTCTGCGATAACTGTATTCAGTTTTCTGATGGCAAAGTGCAAAAGAAAAAGAAAAAAAAGTCAGATACTGCGGAAGAGTCCGTCACCAGAAAAGACGAGTATTTGAACGCTTATCAATACTTGAAAAATGCCAACAGAATAACTCAGATAAAGGATGCCGAAACAAAAAAAATGATAGAGGCATACCCTGTTGACGAGAAGATGTTTGAAATGACCAAATTCTCAGAGCACCTGTCGCAAGCGGGAATAGAGGAATACAATAGGATTATCGGGCACTATAATTTATTAATAAATTTGTACAATCAAGCAAGCAAGGACGAAGTGGGCTTCAAAAAACTTCTTCCATTTAAAACGCTATACAAGCAGATTGGCTGCGGTGAAAAGAAAGCGCTGTTCTATGCCCTGAAGTACGATACGCGACAGCAACAAGACGCAAAAGAGAAAACGAATGAGACTCTTAATCTTGAAGAAACATTAATAAAGATAAGTGAGATTGGGGAAAAATATTTTAAAAACTCATCTGAGGCAACTGATGTAATAACTATTCACGGATTCGTTAATTGGCTGAAACAAACCGAAGATTGGGATGGTATTTATTGGTCGAAAACGGCTGTTGATAAGATATCCGATATATATTTTGCCAACTGGTACTTAATAAAAGACCGACTGAAAGGTAACAAAGCATGTGTCTATATTGACAAAAATAAAGAAGTGCAAATTAACGATGCGGTTGAACTGTCGGGTTTGTTTGAAGTGCTTAATCAGGAAAAAGAAACAGGTTGGAGTAAAAACCTTTTCAAGAATTCTGTTTTGGAAGACAGACAATCTTTAATTGATGAAAAACTTAGTCCAAGCCAAAATCTCATTAATCTGATTTGTGCCGATATGGAAGATTTGGCAAAAGATTTTTGCGATAAAGCGGCGGACATCTTGAAAATTACCGACTACAGGAATGAAGAAAACATACTCAAGATAAAGAAGTGGCTTGATACGGCTCAATCAATGATATGGATCATTAAATACTTTGATGTGAAAGAAAGCAAGGTAAAAGGAAGCGCCATTAATCCTGAATTAACAAATATGCTTTCTGCACTCTTGCGTACAAATGATGCACAATGGTTTGATTGGTATGATGCCGTTAGAAATTACCTGACTCAAAAGCCACAAGACGGTGCCAAGGAAAATAAACTGAAACTGAATTTTAAAAATCCCATTTTGCTTGGTGGTTGGAGTGATGGGCAAGAAAAAAGTAAAGGTTCTGTATTACTTAAAAACGACAATAAATATTACGTGGGAATACTCAATGAAAGATCTATTTTTGATACTACCAAGAAAAAGAATCCCATTTATGATGCAGCGGACGAAAGCGCAGGTCGATTGATATTGAAAAATCTGGCGTTTAAAACGCTTGCCGGAAAAGGTTTTGTAAGAGACTACAAAGTAAAATACGGCGATTTAGGAAAGCGAGACCCGCAAGAAGCCATCAATCAATTGCAATCGTTCATAAAAGAACAGTACATTGATCAGTATCCACTACTCAAACAGGTTGCAGAAAAAAAGTATACCGATAAAAAGGAGTTTGACAAAGAAGTACAGAATGTTTTGACAGAATGTTATAAATGTAATTTTACACCAGTAAATTGGAATCTTGTTTTGCAATATGTCGCAGACGAAAAACTTTATCTCTTTGAAATTTACAGTAAAGATTTTGGTGAAAGGAGCACGGGAACCCCGAACCTTCAAACAAAATACTGGGAACACACGTTTCAAGATAACAGTACCATCCAACTGTGTGGTGGCGGGGAAATGTTCTTCAGGGAAAAAGCAATAACAGACGATAAAAAGTTTGTGCATCCGGCTCATCAGCCAATTTACCGCAGAAGTGACGGGAAAACCGAAAGCAGGTTTTCTCACCCGATTATCAAAGACAAGCGGTTTACAACAGAGAAGTATTTCTTTCACATTCCAATAAAAATCAACTATCAGGCACCTGAACAAAGTTTTATCAACGGTAAGGTCAATCTAAGGCTACACAACACAATAAACGAAAAGGTCAACGATCTTTTCACACAAGCAGAAGACATCCAATTCCTTGGTATAGACCGTGGCGAGAAGCATTTGATTTACTATTCACTGGCTGATGCCAAAGGCAATATCATTGAACAAAACCATTTTGATGTTATCAATAAGAAAGACTATTTGCAGGAAATCAATGAAGCCGCTAGGAAGCGAAGAGCAAAACAAGAGAACTGGCAACAGAAAGGCAATATCAGTAATCTGAAAGATGGGTATATCTCTTTAGTTATTCACGAAATTATCCAAAAGATAAAAGACAAGGACGGTAAGTTCAAACCGACTTTTATTGTATTAGAAGATTTAAACAAAGGCTTCAAACGCAGCCGTCAAAAATTTGAACAACAGGTGTATCAGAAATTCGAGCTGGCTTTGGCTAAAAAGTTGAACTATCTTGTGGATAAAAATGTGCCTGTGGGAGAAATAGGCTCTGTGGCCAAAGCCCTGCAACTTACGCCGCCCGTAGCCAATTATCAGGATATTGAAAACAGAAAGCAGTTGGGCATTATGCTATACACCCGTGCAAATTACACTTCCGTAACTGATCCTGTCACAGGATGGAGAAAAACCATTTATCTGAAAAAAGGAAAAGAGAAAGATGTTGAAGATCAAATTCTCGAAACCTTTTCAGAAATTGGTGTGGATGGACGGGGCGATTATTTCTTCCAATATGCTGATGCAAATCCCGGAAAGATTTGGAAATTATGGTCAGGAAAAAACGGAAAATCTTTAGAACGTTACAGGGCCAGGCGAGGCAAGGATAAAAATGAATGGATAGTTGACTCTTATGCTGCCAAAGAAATGTTAGACCAATTATTTGCAGATTTTGATAAAAACCAATCTTTATTGGAACAAATCAAAAATGGCAAAACGTTATCAAAAATTGATGACAAAAACACAGCATGGGAATCGCTTCGTTTTGTGATTGACATCATTCAACAAATCAGAAACTCCGGCGACGCTGCACAAGGCCAGGATGGCAACTTCTTGCTTTCTCCTGTACGAAATGAACATGATGTACATTTTGACTCCAGTGAATACCAAAGCCTGCAAAATCCCGATTTACCCAAAGATGCTGACGCTAACAGTGCATATAACATCGCCCGTAAAGGAATAGTTATGTATGAACATATCAGGCAATGGATAAAAGAAGGAAAACCTAAGTTTAAAAAAACAACAGATTTGGATTTGTTTATTTCTGACAAGGAGTGGGATTTGTGGGTAGCTAATAATGAGCAATGGCGAAAAGATTTGAAAATTTTTGCTTCTAAACAGCAAAAAGCATAAGTCATAAAAATGAATCAAGCGGAGCTAAACAAAGAATGGCTTGAATTTGCTCAATAACAAGATAAATAAATGGAACCGTATATAACTTTATCGTTTCTTAACGATTTCATATTTTGTCCGCGTTCAATTTATTTCCATCAATTGTATAGCGGACTAAATCAAGAATTGTATAAACAAAAACCGCAAATAGAGGGCGAAGCCGCTCATAAACCTATTGGCGGTAAAAGTTACAGCACGCGTAAAAATATCTTGCAGGATGTTGAGGTCTTTTCTGAGAAATACAACATCTGCGGGAAAATTGATGTGTTCGATTGCGAGGCAGGCAAACTCACTGAAAGAAAACGAGAGATAAAAACAATCTATGATGGTTATGTTTTTCAGGTTTATGCCCAGTGTCATGCACTCAGAGAAATGGGATATACGGTTAATGAAATTGTTATTCACGATCTGGTGCATAATAAAAACTATCCGATTCCGCTGCCGGAAGACGACATAAAAATGCAGTCGAAATTTGAAAAACTGATTTACGACATTAATAATTTCAACTTTAATGAAGCGGATGTTGAACCGAACAAATCGAAATGTGAAAGATGTATTTATTCTCAACTTTGTGATGTCTCATTATGTTAAGCTATCTCGATTTTAAAGAGAAAACCATTGTCGTAATCTTTACAAACGAAGGTCAGTGGTTTTCATTTCAGAATGATAATTTGATTGTCACCGATGCCGATGAAAAAGTTATTCTGCAAACCACCTGCTACCGTATGCTGGCGCTATGGATTGTCGGACATTGTGTTGTAACGTCCGGCTTGCTGGAACGAAGCAAGAAATTTGCGTTTCCCATTTATTTGTTATCGGTAAACTTCCGGTGTATCGGTGTTTGGAGCACCCCAACGGACGGCAACTTTTTATTACGTGAAAAACAATATTCTTATCAGGGGCTGGATATAGCAAAGCATATTGTTAAGAATAAAATTCAGAACCAAAAAATTTTATTGAAAAGCATTAGAAGCAAAAATGAAAAACTGAAACGTTCCATAGAATTAATGCAGGATTATGAAAATCAGGTTAGTGATTTTGAAAAGTTGCAGGAGTTATTGGGAATGGAAGGTGTTTCATCGCGGCTATTCTTTTCAGAATGGTATGCCGATATGGAATGGCAGGGGCGAAAACCACGCGCGAAAAGAGACCCGATAAATGTTTTGCTTGATATCGGTTATACTTTTTTATTTTACCTTGTGGAGAATATGCTTAACCTTTACGGATTTGACATTTACAAAGGGACATATCATCAATTTTTTTATCAAAGAAAATCCTTGGTCTGCGATTTAGTCGAGCCGTTTCGCTGTATTGTTGATAAGCAAATAAAAAACGCTTACAATCTGAACCAGATTAGAAAAGATGATTTTGATATGAAGAACGGTCAATACTTTTTAAAATACGCGAAAAGTAAAGACTATACGCGCTGGTTGCTGCAAGCTATTATTGAATACAAGGAAGATATATTTTTATATACTCAAAGCTACTATCGCGCATTTATTCGTGCAAAAGCAATAAATGATTATCCGTTTTTTGTTATTAACCAGCCTGTTAATAAGGAGTAATGTTATGCTTCTCGTTTCATACGATATCAGCAATGATAAATTAAGGACACGATTTGCAAAATTTTTAAGTAAATACGGATATCGCTTGCAATATTCGGTTTTTGAGATTAAAAATAGCGACAGGATTTTGGAGAACATTACGACTAAAATTGAAAAATATTTTGGCGATAAATTTGAACAGACGGACAGTGTAATAATATTTATACTCAGCAAAACTTGTGAGAAAATAAAATTCGGCTACGCTAAAAACAGTGATGAAGATTTGATAATAATGTAGATTTTGGTACATTTGCAAACCGGGGTCTTAATGTCAAAAAATGACTGATTTTTTAATGTTTCAGATTTTTGCTTTTAAATATGAAAGCAATTTATGCTTTTTAAACAACTATATAGCTTGCAGCTATAAGTTGTTATCTGTCTAGCGGACAGATAAAATTTCTACTATTGTAGATTGGTGATACGTCCGGCTCGCCGCATACGTCTAGCGGACAGATAAAATTTCTACTATTGTAGATATCAGGGGCGGCAGGAACTCCTCAGGGGCGTCTAGCGGACAGATAAAATTTCTACTATTGTAGATCGGGGCCACCGCTGACAATTTAAGCGAGTCTAGCGGACAGATAAAATTTCTACTATTGTAGATTAGCAAACGGTAATCCGGTAATAATTAACGTCTAGCGGACAGATAAAATTTCTACTATTGTAGATATAACCATTCGTCGCAAGAGATGCTGTAGTCTAGCGGACAGATAAAATTTCTACTATTGTAGATATCATGCCATCGCCGCCATTAATACAGGTCTAGCGGACAGATAAAATTTCTACTATTGTAGATTTCCAAAATCGGCTTGTTGGATTTGATGTCTAGCGGACAGATAAAATTTCTACTATTGTAGATTCGTAGAGCCAATCCCCATACCAACCATGTCTAGCGGACAGATAAAATTTCTACTATTGTAGATTGGAAAAGGTTTGCATCTGATCCAGAAGTCTAGCGGACAGATAAAATTTCTACTATTGTAGATCCGTGACACAGAGGTTTGCAAATAAACGTCTAGCGGACAGATAAAATTTCTACTATTGTAGATGTATTAGTCGATCCCGCTCTCGGATATGTCTAGCGGACAGATAAAATTTCTACTATTGTAGATCTTTCTTCGCTTTCCGTTCCTCAATTTGTCTAGCGGACAGATAAAATTTCTACTATTGTAGATGCAACACCACGACCGAGGAACAAAAACGTCTAGCGGACAGATAAAATTTCTACTATTGTAGATAAGCAGGCAAGATCACGGCGGATCAGGTCTAGCGGACAGATAAAATTTCTACTATTGTAGATTAAAGGAATCCCTGATCAATAGCGTTCTGTCTAGCGGACAGATAAAATTTCTACTATTGTAGATAGATGGGCAAGCTTGCTCAGAACTTGGCGTCTAGCGGACAGATAAAATTTCTACTATTGTAGATATCCTGCACCGTCTTCATAGCTATAAGTCTAGCGGACAGATAAAATTTCTACTATTGTAGATTGGCAGAAGCTCATACGATAATGCGAGCAGTCTAGCGGACAGATAAAATTTCTACTATTGTAGATTCCCGTCGTGTATTTCAAGGGCATTGATGTCTAGCGGACAGATAAAATTTCTACTATTGTAGATAACAGACGTTCCGCATCCGTGTAAGGAGTCTAGCGGACAGATAAAATTTCTACTATTGTAGATAGTTCATCCCACTGACTATCCACCTCGGCGAGTCTAGCGGACAGATAAAATTTCTACTATTGTAGATTTTGCTGCGTTGAGGATCTCATCGGGGAGTCTAGCGGACAGATAAAATTTCTACTATTGTAGATTGATGCCGCAAAGGCTCTAGGCCGCAAAGGTCTAGCGGACAGATAAAATTTCTACTATTGTAGATGATGCTCCGTCCTCTGTTACAGCTACGGCGTCTAGCGGACAGATAAAATTTCTACTATTGTAGATCCTGCGCACCCTGGCCGGTAAGCCGGGTAGTCTAGCGGACAGATAAAATTTCTACTATTGTAGATTTTGTCCTCCTTAGTGGGCCGTTTTAAGTCTAGCGGACAGATAAAATTTCTACTATTGTAGATTGCGGCAATTACTTTATTACCGGAAAGTCTAGCGGACAGATAAAATTTCTACTATTGTAGATATAACCCCCCAATCGCCGGTATCGGTTGTCTAGCGGACAGATAAAATTTCTACTATTGTAGATCAGATTCGGTGTGGAGATCTCCATCATCGTCTAGCGGACAGATAAAATTTCTACTATTGTAGATAATTATCTTCATGTTTCACCTTTCTAATGGTCTAGCGGACAGATAAAATTTCTACTATTGTAGATAAAAAATGGGATAAGGCATATTAAATTGTCTAGCGGACAGATAAAATTTCTACTATTGTAGATTTGAGAGGTATCAACTTCATCTAACTGTCTAGCGGACAGATAAAATTTCTACTATTGTAGATGACGCCTCCGACTCAGACGAAAAAGATGTCTAGCGGACAGATAAAATTTCTACTATTGTAGATTCCAGCAGATTCGGATCCCTGTCGGGAGTCTAGCGGACAGATAAAATTTCTACTATTGTAGATCCCGGTTGCCGATGGGTATGGATGTCAAGGTCTAGCGGACAGATAAAATTTCTACTATTAGTCAGTATTTTTAAGAAAATACGCATTATGGAAACAATATTTTATTTTTATCAAAATATTGCATCTAACACCTACAAGTCCCGGACAGTTATTAGAATTGAGGATTACCATTTGAATTGTTGTATCCGATATGCTCTCAAAATTTCCATATCCCGTTCTTAATCAATATCGCGGAACAAAAAACTAAAATGACCAAAAATAATTACATTTTTATCTATAAAGTCCTTCCATCCTTTTCTTCCTGCGGATGGCGGCCTCTTTGTTTCTCCTTATTTCATCTTCAGTTTCCGGTATAACTTGAGGGATCTCTATCGGTTTGCCAAACTGATCAATAGAAACGAATGTAAGATATGCTGAAGCCGTATGCCGGATTTCGCCTGTCATGAAATTTTCAGCTTCAACCCTCACTCCAAGCTCCATCGATGTCCGTCCCGTAAAATTAAGATTAGCATGCACCCTTAATATATCACCTACGAAAACCGGGGAATGAAAATCTAGCCTATCTATTGAAACAGTCACAACGTTGGCACCACAATGCTTGGCAGCTACTATGCCTGCGGTAATATCAATCAGTTTCATTATGACTCCTCCATGAACATTCCCGGCAAAATTCGCATCCTGCTGCGTCATTTGCTGCACTGTCTGCATCCTGCTGAAACTCATTGATTTGGATTGCATTGTTTCCTCCGGAGAAGATTTAATTTATATTCAGATTTATTTAAGTAATATAGCAATTCATGAATGAATTAGCAAACAGCATGTTATTACCAAAATGTAATATTCTGCGTCGATGTTTATCGGACTTCAATGGAGTTTATTACGGATTGAAAGGTTGCATTTTTGTTACGGTTGACGATTTGAGGAAGTAACAAATGTTGTTACTATTGTTCACAGTAGTATGCTTGCTCCTCTTCCATATCATATGAGATTCTCAACCCTTTAAAATATTCATTTGAAAAATACAGTAACTTGCCAACACATACAATAGAACATTTATTTATTTCATATTTCCCTTCACCTTTGTTAATTATAATAGACCATGAATAACCGCAAGGACCCATCATTCCACTATTCGTGTACAGAATATCATCTTTCCCATCATTGTTAATGTCAAACTTTGCCACACTAAAATCTTTCGCGTATGAATCTGGTTTGTCATATTTAAGTATTATTTTTACAGTATCATCTGAATTGGGAACCTCAATTAACTCAACCTTTTTAAATGATGGATGTGCTTTTTCAAAACTACTCTTAATTTTATCTTCTCCTAGTTTGATATCTGCTGAAAGAGGAGGAATTCCCTTTATAATCCTTGCTGTATTGATTTTATGTGATTTGTTTCTAACCACCTGAAAAACTATTAAAGAAAGGAATACTATTAAGATTATGGCTCCTATTAGCCAACGAATCTTCAAAAAAGCTCCGCAATTAGGGCACCGCAAGGGTGTGTCAATAATTATTCTTCCGCATGATTTACATTCTGAACGATTGGATTTATGATAAATACTTTTATTCATTTACCAATCCCTTTGACGATAAACTTCTTTTTTCGAGTTTGTCCCAAGTTTGGATATTTTCAATAAGGCTTAGAAGGTTATTTCCTGCCATTTGATCATCCTGTTCAGCGGGGAGAGATTGGAATGTGTATATAATTAATAAAAATCAGGGAACTATGCAACACTAATTTCTTGAATTTAATAATAATCAGTGAAGCGGAGGTTAATGATTTATAAATAATAGAAAGAAGTGTTTGTTGACTCAACCTACAAAATCACAACATTGGGTAGTCATCTGAACAGGGGATTATTGGTTGAAATATAGTAATGCAATGCATAATTAGCGCGGGCAATCACGCTGCAATGAAAAATGTGCCATGATTAATTCAGTTAAAACCCATGCACCTCCTAATAGCAGTTTGACTAATGATTTGTCTCTTTTGCGAAAACATATGAGAACGGTATTGTGATCAGGTCTCCAACTATAAAGGTTGAAAAGATTATCACAGTAGGTACAGCGTGACTCGATAAATGGGCAGTGGCCCAAAGAGGTAAAATGACACCGATGAACCATATCGACTTGTAACAAAGTTGCAGCAAAAGAACAGGTACAAATTTGAGGGGTGATCTAAGACCCAAAACAGACAATAAACCGAAGGCCAAGTAAACGCTACCAATAATTCCAAAAGCTACTGGTTCTTCAACCGGCCATGCAAACTTCAATTTTATTGTTTCAGGAATTACAATAATTCCTAAACCAAATAATCCAGCCACAATAATAGTGTAAATATACATTCCCTTGAGCCAACCCCATCAGATTTTTATATCTTTTGACATAACCTTTCCTCCTTAAATAATACTTGTTGACAAAAAAACAAATCCCCGCATTCTTAATAAGATACGGGGACCTATTAATCTATTCATGGTATCACCCTTACAAAAAGGGTTAAAATTAGTTGTTAACCAATTGACAAAATGCCTCTGTCATATATTTATTTATAATGATCCTGAAACATTAGCAAGTCAATATGATATTTTATTGATCATCATTTGAAAGGTTGGATATACGTTAAAATGATAAGATGCTTTGTTACAGGAAGAAATCTGCACATCCGTATTTTTAAGAAAATATGCATTATGGAAACAATATTTTATTTTTATCAAAATATTGTATCTAACACCTACTAACAAACGATTTTTAAAAGTCTTGATGTTGAGTATTATCATTTGAAAGATACAACCGAATTGATTTGTTGAACAACATTGTCATTGGACTTTTTTATTTACGATATCAGGCCGCATGCTTTTTCACCCAGGCGATATACTTGCCCATCCAGTTCTGTAAGAATTGTTTGCTGTCCGCGCCGATATTGCCGGCATCGTCAAACAATCCATCCTTTGCCTGGATAAATATTTCGGGTTGGCCAAGCGTCGGCATATCCAGAAACGCGAGAACGTTGCGTAAATGTTGTTGTGCCATGGCCGTACCGATGACACCGATGGAAGTGCCTATCACACCAGCAGGCTTGCCCGCCCAAACGTTTTGGCCATAAGGTCGCGAAGCGTTGTCGATTGCGTTCTTGAGCACGCCTGGTATTGAACGGTTGTATTCGGGCGTAACGAATAAAATGCCCTGAGCGCTTTTGATTTCGTTCTTCAGCCGTTTAACGGACTCGGCCTGATTCACGTCATCGTCCTGATTGTATAGCGGCAAGTCACTTATTTGCACCTGCTGAAAAGAGAACTCAGGAGGTGCCAACTTTACAATGGCATTAGCCAGCTTACGATTGTATGAATCCTTGCGAAGACTCCCGACAACAACTGCGATTTTGTATTTGTTCATGATTATCTCCTTTAAAGGCTATAAACGTCAAAGTTTTTTATTAAAATTAAAATTGCGACTCCATTTTCTTACGTATTACTCTATCGATGGATCCCCATCTTTGAATCCAGTGGGAAAGTGTGTCCCGTCACAAAATGGCTTATTCCGTGATTTTCCGCAGCGACATAATGTCACGCGATTTCTTTTCTCATACGTAGTTCCATTTGTTGATTCTATTGGAATATTGCCTTTTACCCAGAGAGGCCCACTAATTTTTCGATACGGTGCTTCTGTCAAACTGATAGAAGGTTCAAATTTTGGTTCAATCGCTTTTTTAGTCTTTTTATCCCATGCAACCAGTCTCCCTGATGGACAATCACAAGCTTCCTTGATTGCAATCTTTTTTGATTTTGGATCGTCTGATTTTTCTGTAAGACTCCAGGTACCTCCCGCACGGTGACAAAACCTTGCAGTTGCACAAAAGTTTTCAGCATCAATCATTGTGAGATTTGGTCCTTCTATTGTGTCAGCCTGGTCAATAAAATTTTTAAAATCTGCTTCTTCAGTTCCATCAAAACCTATTTTTGTATGGGTTCCATCACAGTATTGTTTATTTTCTGACTGACCGCATCGGCACAGTGCATATGATTCTTGTGTAGGATACTCCCCAACACGTTCCCATTTCAGAGGATCTCCATCCTTACCGGTAACCACGGTTTCTTTAGCTAAAGGTATTGCACCCGAAACAAGATAATGGCCATTTTTTAGTATTTTTATCTTACCTTTAGTATTTTTTACTTTTTTCTTTTTTTCAGTATCTTTTTTCATAATCGTCCTCACTTACATTTGTCTGAAAAAATAATATTATGTCAGATCTTCTGACTTCCTGCATGAATCTATCATTTTCACAAACTGTTTTTCATTCAATCCTATTCCAGCAATCCCATCCAAGCGTTTTGCAATCTTGCCATTCTTAAAGAAAATTACAGTTGGTACTACATTGATAGAATAGTTTTCTTCACAACTTTCACTTTCATCTGTTAAAATACGACAGAAATTTTTCTCATCATCCTTAGTATATTTTTCAAAAATTGGCAGAAATCTTTGCGAGAAAGGACACCACGAAGCATAAAAAAGAACAAATATACGCGAGCACTCGTTCAACGTCTTATCAAGATCAGACTCGCTTTCAATCATTTTACTCATCACAACACTCCCTTTTCGTTCTGCTCACAGCGATATGAATACCGCATACTGAAAACCGTTTTACATGTTGATTTCCAGTATGCGGAATGCCCTTATCGTCTTTCTACTTTCCTATTCCCAGTTGCTTCATGTATGTCGCGTTATCCCAGAATAACCACTCTTCGATCATGACACCATTCTTCCAATGTCCCACAGTGCACATGTTAATGGAAAATTTCTTGCCAGTTGGCTGGATAAACTTCCCGTTCCCGATGGGCATGGGCTTGGTGAAGGTTCCAGTCATCACTCCTATCACGGAGGTCCATTCTCCTGAACCGATTTTTACCGGATGAACTTTTATGCTCGTATCGGGACAATACACGAACATTGCCTTGAGGTCTTCAATGTGTTTATTGATACCTTTTGTAGAGTGCCCATCTGGCCAGTTGACCTTGACGTCTTTTGAATGGCTTTCATGCAGCCGTGTCCATTCCTGATTGCTGAAGACCACAAAATCCAGTTCATCAAAAGTCTTCAGGTGTTTCGCTGTCAAGTCTCTCTCATCGGTGAATTTTTTCAGTTCCTTTTTTGTCTCTTCAATCTTCGCCTTCATTTCCGGTGAATAGCCTTCATCCTTCGTGCTTCCTGCAAATGTTGAGGGGATTATCAAAACAAAAACCAGAACTGCCATCATACCTATGCTCCAAATTAACTTTTTCATCCTTTCCTCCTTTCAAATGAATAAGTCTCTGCTCTCATTTCGATCTCAATCGATTTATTACTGCTGATCTTATCTTCTCGCTGTAATCTCCTATGATTACTTGTTTTTTGTAAATTCTGTATCAATAATAATTTTTACCTCTGGTGCTACATCCCAGGCATTGTTGCCGAATTTTACCTTGTAATTGACATTATAGTTGAAACGGTTAATCACAAGAATCGCTCGGCAACCGGCTCTTGTATTTCCCCAAGGATCCGTGACCGTACCTTTATACGTTACGTCGAAGTTTACCAACTTTGTGACATCCTTGATTGTGAGGTAACCCGTAAGAATATATTTTCCCTTACTTAGTTTCTTGACGGCTTTACTTTTGAATTTCATTTGGGGATATTGCTCCACGTCAAGAAATCGAGGAGATCTCAAGTCTTGATCACGCATTTCAACATTCGTGTTTACCGTCTTCGTCTGAACAGTAAAATCAACTTTTGCATCGGTAAAATCACTTTTGTCTGAAACAGCGCTCCCATCAAACTCCATGAACTGTCCAAACACAAATGAAACAGTAAGGTGTTCTACTTCAAACTTTACAGAGGTGTGTGCTTTGTCCATTTTCCATGTTGTGCTCTGTGCAAACACCTGAAATGGTGTCGTGATAAACAGTACAGCCATGAGTAAAAGATAAAACTTTTTCATAGTAATCCTCCTTTCTTTGATTTGAAGTTTAAATCTCGGTGATAGTATTGAGTATTTCTTTTTGTAAGTTCGACTTAAGACTTCCTTGTTTAATAGTTAATTGACTTCCGCTGAAATCAACTAAAACGACAACGTTAAGGTTAGGGGTTAGGCTGATGAGTTTACTTATATAATAAAGAAATGTACGCTTGTACGTCTGAAGAATGCCCTTACTGGAATGTAAAGTCAAGAGGGAAATAACCATCTTAAGTTGGCTAAATTGTCTTGTCTATATTGTTACTTTCCATTTGAAAGGTTGCATTTTCGTGGAAGTTGACGATTTGTTTGTTACAGGAAGTAAGAAATAAAAATCCGATTCTTATTTTAGCTTTTGAATCCAAAAAATTATTAAATCCCGTATTCGGCCCGCTCGATCAATTCAAGCTGCATATTCCTGTTAAGTGTCACGAAATAGGCATTGTAGCCAGAGATCCGCACTAGCAGGTTTCTATAGTTCTCAGGGTTAGCCATGGCGTCCATAAGGGTCTCCGAGGTGACCACATTGAACTGCATCTGCATGCCGCCTTGGCTGAAGAATGATTTTACATAGGCATGCATAGTCTCAACCAGATGTTCGCGAGTATCTTTTGCACCCGGAATGATCTTTACATTGAAGGCAATGTTGTTATCCATGCTCACAGGATCAAGCCCTGCCACATCGCGGATGTTGTCGAGAAAACTCTTTGATGCAGATGGATGCGGGGTTAATCCAGGAGTAAAGGCCTTACCTGCAAGCCTTCCTGAGGGCAATGCTCCGGAAAGGTTCCCATAGGCCACATGCTGGGACATGGACCAGAACCCTGATGTATACCTGCCACCGCGGTAGTTTGTATGTCTGGTATAACAGTCGTGTACAAGGTGCGCCACTCTGTTTGCCATGGACAGGGCTTCGGGATTTCCAGAACCGAAATGGGGAACCTTGTTATGCACAAGGGCGTGTATAGCGGGGTCGTCTGCAAAATCGGTGCCAATGGCATGTTTCAGGTCGGCGAAGCTTATCTTTCTCTCGTCAAATACCAGCTTCTTGATGACCATTAACGAATCCGTCACGTCGGCCAGACCAATATTCGAGCTGCCCGAAGTGTTGTAGAGCGCCCCTCCTTTGGTGACGTCGAGGCGCTTTTCTATGGCGCCTTTCATAAGGGCGCTCAGAAGCGGGGTCGGGCGGTAGCGGGCATGGATATCACCAAGGATATTGTTCAACTCGCAGGCCTTATCTATGAGAAATGTCTGCTGGTGGGCATAGGCTTCGAAGAACTCATCGAAACTGCCGAAGCACCCGATTTCGCCTGTCTTGGGTCCCAAGTCCCAGCCCATCCCAGGGTGACGGCCGTTATTAAGAGCCATTTCGAGGGCTGCAACCATATTCATGAGGATGGACCCCGTATGTGCCATGTGTTTGCCAGAAAGTGTGGGCTCCACACAGCCTGTCGATGACCAATCGCGAATATCTTCGATGGGGTAGCCATGTTGTACAAGGGATGCAAATACTCCTATATCGCCATGCATAGAAGGGGTCGCCGCTGTGATGACATTGACTTCACACAGCCGTTTCAGGTAAGTATCGCTGTTCACCTGCGCATGGAAGCGTGCATTCACGTTGGGGTCACGGATGGAGAGCATTTCGGTCACCTTGAGAAAGATATACGTCATGTCGTTCACGCCGTCTTCACCTGAAGGTGTTACGCCGCCCAAGGTGATGGCCTGATCGGAAGAGCTGCCCCCGAAGAGATAGTTGCCAATGTCAGGTACGAGCGGCAGGTGGTCGGTGCCACGCATGTAGAAACAGCCAATAAGCTCTATTGCATGTTTGATGTAGGCTTCTCGTCCGGCCTTGGTTTCCAGTTTTTCCATGTCACGATCGAAGAAGGGCTGGAGCCATTGATCGAGTCTTCCGAGAGATAGACCAGTATTAGTATTTTCCATATGCAGGGCCACCCACATGATCCAAAGGGCGTTTACCGCTTCGTCCAGGGTCTCAGGTGCATTCGAAGGGACGCGTAAGCAGATATGTGCAATCTTTTCCAGTTCATCCCTGCGTTGAGGATCGGGTGCAGATACCGCCTGGCGGGCAGCCTCTTCGGACAAGTGCAGTGCATAGATATTCACCCCTTCCAAGCAGATACGCATGGAGGCAAGGGCATTACAATTCTCTTTATTTTCCTCTTTATTTAGCAGTTCATCGATATCCGCCATGATGCCCAATGTGCCTTTGGCAAGCAGACGCGGGAAATCTGGTATGGTGTGGGATATCCCTACTGACTTCCAGACGAAGTAGAATACCCAGCGCTGGTTTATCTGCAGGCATAGAGGATTGTCGTATTCACTGCGTACCCACTCGCTGAAGTTGCGCCTGGCCCAGAACGGGAAGATGTCATGCAGGATTTCCGCATCTTCTTGAGAGACCCGATATGGATTAAGAATACGCTTGTCTACGGAAGATAGTTCTCCCCAGATCATGGTACCCTGGGAATCCGGATAGATGACCACACCCGTAGGTTCTTTTGCGGTGGTCGTGCCAGCGATGATATCGCAATTCGCTATGATGGGCTTCTTTTTCTCCATGAGATGTTTAAACGCATATGCCTGTCTCAGCTCCGGCACCCAGGGCTGGCCTTGATTGTCATATTCGAAACCATTATGCCGGTACCAATCTGTAAGGAGCTTGGGGCGCTCGACACAGATCTCGGGCATGATGGTGAAGTGGCGGTCAAGGAAGGTTTTCAGCCGGGGAAAATCATCTAGGCTGTATTCACTCAAGTAGGGATCGACAAGGTATTTCACACACTGATCTGTCATATCAGCCTTCATGCGGTAACGGCTTCGGTCTCTCAACTCCTGTGCCAGACCGGCGTTTCTGACGATATACTGCTTTTTTCGCGCTTTTATATCTGACGCATGCCTCCTGTCTAGCATGCGCTGGTGTTTCTTTCCCAAGAGCAGGGCGATATAAAAATTGAAGAGCTGCAGGTATGCCAGATTGCCATCTAAAATCATCTCGTTGTTCAAAATGAGGGCGAGGACCTCATTCGGGGTGATACCGAGCATATGAATGAGCGTCTGATCGGAGACAAACCGGAGGGTTACATCCGCATATTGAGGTATTGAAGAAGTGACTCGCACATGGCCGTCTTTGAAAGTGATGGACTGCTCCACCGTGTTGACCGCGGTTGAGAATCCTACAGTGAAGTTGATCCACCCTTCAGAATTACGCAGGTAACGCCTGAGTGAAGGTCGTGTGTTGAACATGAACGCCATCAGACGCAGAAGAGATCCCGTAACGAGATTCATTGCCGTAATCTTCATAATTTGTCCATACACTCTGATTTGATTGTTTTTATGATGTCCTGCATCATGCGCTTAATGATGGCATCCACATTGTCTTCCACCTCTTGCAGGACCCGGCTGTTAAAAAGGTTTATCATCCCATTGAGAGCAAACCATATCTGGAGCATGCGGAAGCGGATAGTGTCAATATGAACGGTTTTATTATTCGTAAAGAGATCGGACAACGCCTGGATGGTAATATCAGCTGACTTGAGCGCTGTCTGTTTCTCAAATAAGGCTACCTGTGCCATGGCCGTACCTTTATAATCAGCATACTTGGGTGTGTTGCGGCTGAACATGATCTCGTAGTACTCCGGATTGTCCATGCCGAACTTTAAGTAAGCCCGAATCATGTTTTCCAGCTTTTTTTTAGGGGCAGCGGGTCTCTTATAGGCTTCATACAGAAAGTCATAAAGCATTTCGAATCCCCGGGTCTGGATGAAAAGGTAGAGCTCATCCTTGTTGGTAAAATAGTTGTAGATGTTGGCTGCGGTCATGCCCAGCCGGGCGGCAAGCTTGCGCATGCTGAAGTGCTCAAATCCGTCCTCAATGAGATGCTGCAAAGCCGTTTCAAGGATACGATCCTTTATCCCAATTACCTCCTCAACAGCGCGTGTTGTCTTTGGCATATATGACCTCTTATGGATATTAACATTGTTAAATTAACACTGTTAATACTTTGTTGTCAATCAAATTCTGAAATTGTGAGAGATTATTTTTAAAATTGAAGGATAAGCTGTCAAATATTTCCATCTGAAATGTTAGACAACGGGGCTAAATGTCAAATCAAGAGTTCAGGAAGTAAGTGATTGTTTGTTTCACTACTAATCTTCAGTTTTTTCTGGTCGTCAAAGTTGAGGATTACCAGTTGAAAGGTGCATGGTAGGGAACAAATAGAGCCGCACTATTATAGAAAGTTACAGAGCGACCCTTTTTAACTCAAGTTATTTCGGGATGTTTAATCCCTCGTCTAGATTCGTTAATATAAGCCTTTTAGTATGCAATCATTGCAATGCATCGACAGCATTCTTCATCTGTTGTTTGGTATAGTCGAACTCATTACAAGCATTGCTATAATTCTTATCTTCGGGCTGGATGCATTTATCGAATAGTTTCCAATAACAAAGATCTACCGTATCAGAACTAACACATCCTGCTGCCTGCTGGTCAGACTGTGTATAGTTTTTATTTACACATGCATCAGACTTAATGTAGTACTTTTGTCTCGCTTGTTCAAGTGCTACCATTTTATTGTGCAAAAGATTGTAAATATCAGTCACTTTTTTCCAAGCATCATAGAACCCCTGACTTATATATTTATCATCCTGTTTTTTTCTGAGAGCAATATTTTTGTCAATTTTGATAATTGGGGGAAGTTTTTGAATCGTTACGGGTTGGGTTTGTGCTTTTTCAGATTTAACCTCAGCTGCAAATAATGCTGAGGTAATTGTAAAGACGATGAGCAGTAAGAAAAATAAAGTCCACTTAATTTGTTTTCTCATAACAATCCTCCAATATAATGAATTTGAATTATGGTATATAAACTTTAAGCTAAAATGTAAACTTCTTAATTCGAAGAAAAGTGATTGCTGAGTTTTCCAAATGCTGTTCAGTTTTAAACAGTTATTAGATTTGTGTTTATTACGGATTAAATTGCATTAATTTTAAAATCGAGGATTTGCGGATTAAGGAAGAAATCTGCACATCATTATTTTAAGAAAATACGCATAATCTTAAAGATATCCTTTTTTTAAGAAAATATTGGAACATAACACATCTATTCTAATTATTCTCAACAAGCAGAATTCAATCCCGTAACTAGAATTCCCCGGGTTCCGGGAAATCAGGCTTCTGCCGCGTGAGAAAGGCGGAAACTCCATGGATACTTTCACCACTCGCAATGAGGGTGACTGCTTCTTCCGTCTCCAGCTCCAGGGCCTCTTGGGTTGTCAGATCGCCGGTTTTTCTGATCACGGATAGGGCATGGCGGACGGCACGTGGGCCGTTTTGCGCGATGGAAA
>Ga0209777_10003405_pt1 | contig 19765 bp, 16 predicted proteins | sample FrelakmetHBP12HB_FD_187147 | JGI IMG/M metagenome (GOLD analysis project Ga0209777, IMG submission 187147) | Freshwater lake sediment microbial communities from the University of Notre Dame, USA, for methane emissions studies -HBP12 HB (SPAdes)... | ecosystem: Environmental > Aquatic >...
GATCTCTCGTGCTGGCGGCGTTCGCGACCTGGTACCGGCTGCACGGGTGGCCGGACGCCGTGTCGCGCGGCGGCCGCGCGGTTCCCGGCGGGGAAGAGCGCATCGTGGTCGAGGTCCTCAACACCACCCGCACCCTCGGACTCGCGCGGGCCGCCACACACCGGCTGCGTGACGGCGGCGTCGACGTCGTCGGATTCGGGTCGGACACGGGAAAGGTGTTGGACTCGACGCAGGTGCTGGTGCGCAGGGGCTCACCCGACGCGGGAGTGCGGGTGGCGAGGCTGCTAGGGGTGGGGGCCCTGCGGGCGATGCCGGATCCGGGGCGCCTGGTGGACGTCACGGTGCGCCTGGGGCGCGATTTCCTCGCCCGGGCCGGGGCGGGCAACCCGTAGCTGGCCGCAGGCCGCGGCGATGTCGAGGCCGCGGCTCCGCCGCAGCACCGCCTCGACGCCGTAGCTCCGCAGCCGCTCCACGAACACGGTCATCCGGTGCCGCGACGTCGGCTCGAGGGGGATGCCGCCCCCCGGATGCAGCGGCAGCAGGTTCACCATCGCCCCCGCCTTCTTGGCGAGCGTCGCGAGCGCCACCAGGTCCTCGTCCCGGTCGTTCGTCCCCGCGATCATCACGTACTCGAACGTCACCCGCCGCGAGAACGCGGCGATCGCCCTCATCACGTCGGCGAGCGGGTACTTCCGGTCCACCGGCATCAGCGCGCGCCGCGTCTCCGAGGTCGCCGCGTGCAGGGACACCGCGAGGCGGAACTGCTCGGGCCGCCTCGCCAACTGCGCGAGGGCGGGGACGATGCCGACGGTCGAGACGGTGATGTGCCGCGCGCCGATGCCGAGCGCGGCGGGGTCGTTGAGGAGCGTCAGCGCGGCGGAGACCGCGTCCCAGTTGAGGAGCGGCTCCCCCATGCCCATGAAGACGACGTTGGTGGGCTTCACCGGGTCGGGGCCGAGCAGCAGCTCCCGCACCTGGCCGGCGATCTCCCACGGCGCGAGGTTCCGCAGCAGGCCCATCGAACCGGTGGCGCAGAAGGCGCAGCGGAGGGGGCACCCCGCCTGCGAGGAGATGCACAGCGTCCGACGGGCGCCCTCGGGGATCAGCACCGACTCGACGGCCTCGCCGTCGGGGAGCCGCCAGAGGAACTTCACCGTGCCGTCGGACGACTCCTGCCGCACCTCGGCCGTCATCGCGCCGAGGGGCCACGCCGCGTCGAGGGCCTCGCGCAGCGGCTTCGGCAGCTCGGTGGCGTCGGCCCAGCGGCGCACCGGCCGCTCCCAGAGGCGGGGCACCAGCTGCGTGACCCGGTAGGCGGGCTCGCCGCGCGCGGCGAGCCACTCGGAGAGTGCCGCGGCCGCTTCCTTCGGCGTGAGATCGAGGATCTCGCTCACCGCAGCGTCGCCGCGAGGCCGAAACGGTAGGTGGCGTCGAAGCCGTTCACCCCGCCGTCGCGGTCGATGTAGACGCGATAGCGGCCGGCGGTGACCGCGGCGCCGATCCGGCTTCGCCAGACGGCGGTGCCCGCCGTCGCCTCGCGCGCCGCTCCGGCGTCGAGCTCGAGCAGGCCGGCCAGGGTGACCCCCGCCGTGACGAGGTGGGAGGCGTCCTCTCCGTGCGAGAGGCCGAGGCCGTAGCGCACCGCGAACGATGCGGGCGCGCCCCACAGCGCGGTCTCCGCCGTCCGGTACTCCGCGCCGAGGGAGTAGCTGGAGCCCGACTCGGCGCTGGCGGAGGAGGGGTCGAAGAAGTGCGTGGCTGCGCCGAGCCGGAGGTGATGGCCGGCGTACTCCACGCCGGCATCGGCGGTCCAGCGGGTGCTCGCGCGGTCGTCGAGCTGTCCGGTGAGGGCGCGCGCGGCGATGCCGAGCGTCACGCCGGTGGCGGCGAAGGTCCGCGCCGCGCCGATCGAGAGCACCTGGGCGAACGCGGGGATCCCGCCCATCGCCTCCGGGCTCGTCTCGGTCCGGACCAGGTCGCTGACGCTGAGTCGGCCCCACACGGCGCTGAAGGTCCAGGCGCCGCGCGGACGGAACGCGACCGTGGCGACCGCGCCGTCGACCCCCTCGTCGGCGGGCGCGTGGATCGCCTCGACGCCGGTCCGGAGCCCGGGGCCGTCCCCGGGAATCGCGTACGCCGGGGTCCACAGGGGCGCGGCCCCGTCGTCCGCGAGCGCCAGCGGCACGACCAGTGTGCCTGCCGCCACGCGCCACAGGTCGGCCGCGACGGCCGACTGGGCGGCGGCGGGTGGCGCGAGCGCGGCGAGGGCGGCAAGGAGCAACCCCGCGAGGGGCGCGGTCCGCATCCGCGAAGACTCGCCCGCCGAGCAGGGCGTGTCAAGCGCGCTTCGCTTGCCCAAGTGCAATCCTGCCATTAACTTCGGCACGTGATCCGGCTCGCCGATCCGCTGTGTTCCTGAGCCAGCTGCTGGCCCCCGACCGCGTTCTGGTCCCCCTCTCCGCACGCGACAAGTCCGGCGTCCTGCGCGAGCTGACGAGCCATCTCGTCTCCGTCGCGGGTGGGGACGAGGCCGACGTCCTGCACGCGGTGCGCGAGCGGGAAGAGAGCCAGTGCACCGGCTACGGCAACGAGGTGGCGATCCCCCACGGCCGGAGCCCGACGCTCCCGGGCCTCGCGGTGGTCGCCGGCGTGGCGGCGGAGCCCGTCGAGTACGGGGCGATGGACGCCCGTCCGGTGCGCCTCTTCTTCCTGGTGGCGGGTCCGGAGTCGGCGGCGGGCCAGCAGGTGCGGGTCCTGGCGCGCATCGCGCGGCTGGTCCGGCGCCCCGAGGTGAGGGAGCGGCTCATGCGCGCCGCGACGCCGGCGGACTTCGTCCGTTGTGTCCGCGAGACCGAGGAGCGGGTGGCCGGCTGATGACGATTGCGCGGCGGGCCTGGCTGGCGGTGGTGGGCGGGGTCGCGATCCAACTCCTGATCACCTCGTTGCCGGGCCGGGACGTGCCGATCAGCGCGGGCCACCCGTGGGACTGGTGCATCCACGCGTTGATGTACGGCGGGCTGGGGTTTCTGATCGTGCGGGCCATCACGCTCGGCGGCTGGGCCCGGCGGCATCTGGTGTGGTGGGGCGTGTCCCTCAGCGTCTACAGCGCGCTCGATGAGCTGCACCAGTTGTTCATCCCGGGGCGCGACGCATCGGTGTCAGACTGGGCGTTCGATACCGCGGGGGTCGCCGCGGGTCTTCTCATCGGGAGCTGGCTGATGGCTTCGAGAGTGGCGAAGTGGCTTCGCTAGGGCGCACGACGCTCCGCACGCACCGATGCGGCGAGCTGCGCGCATCGCACGTGGGCGAGCGGGTGACGCTGGGGGGCTGGGTGCACCGGCGCCGCGACCTCGGCGGCCTGATCTTCGTGGACCTCCGGGACCGCGAGGGCCTGGTTCAGGTGGCCTTCGGCCCCGACGCGGCGTCCCCCGAGGTGCTGCGCCTCGCCGGTGCCCTGACGCCGGAAACGGTCGTCGTGGTCGAGGGCGAGGTGAAGCTCCGACCTGCCGGTCAGGCGAACCCCGAGATGCCGACGGGCGAGGTGGAGGTGCGGGCCGGCGTGCTCCGGGTCGTCGGTCCGGCCGAGGTGCCCGCCATCCCGGTGGCGCGGGGCAAGGGCGAGGCGATGGCCAACGAGGACCTGCGGCTCCGGCACCGGCACCTCGACCTGCGTCGGCCGGAACTGTACCGCAACCTCGAGCTGCGGCACCGCCTCCTCCAGCGCACCCGCGCCGAGCTGACGGCGCGCGGCTATCTGGAGATCGAGACGCCCATCCTCACCAAGCCGACGCCCGAGGGGGCGCGCGACTACCTGGTGCCCTCGCGAGTGTATCCCGGCGAGTTCTACGCGCTCCCGCAGTCGCCGCAGATCTACAAGCAGCTGCTGATGGTGGCGGGCTACGACCGGTACTTCCAGCTGGCGCGCTGCTTCCGCGACGAGGACCTGCGTGCCGACCGGCAGCCGGAGTTCACCCAGATCGACATCGAGGCGTCGTTCATCGGGCCCGAGGACATCTACGCGGTCACCGAGGCGGTGCTGGTGGCGCTGTGGGCCGAGGCGGGGGAGACGGTCAGCGCGCCGTTCCCGCGGATGCCCTGGCGCGAGGCGATGGAGCGCTACGGCGTGGACAAGCCCGACCTGCGCTTCGGCCTGGAGATCTCGGACCTGACGCCGCGGATCGGCGAGGGGAGCGGGGACTTCCTGCGCGCGGCGGTGGCGCGCGGGGAGCGCGTGCGCGCGCTGGTGGCGGCGGGGGGCGCGAAGCTCTCGCGCAAGGATCTCGACGCCCTCACCGAGGATGCGAAGACGATGCGGGCGTCGGGGCTCCTGTGGGCCAAGCGCGGCCCGGACGGGGTCACCGGACCCGGGGCGAAGGCGCTCGGCGCGAGCGCCCTGGAGGCGCTGCATCTCGCCGAGGGGGACCTCGCGCTGGCCGTCGCCGGGACGGACGCCGTCGCGCTGCCCGCCCTCGGCCGCGTGCGGATGGAGACGATCCGCAAGCTCGGCCTTGCGCCGCGCGTGCGCCACGCCTTCGTGTGGATCGAGGAGTTCCCCCTCTTCGAGTGCGACTTGGAGACGGGGCGATTCGTGCCGATGCACCACCCATTCACGGCGCCGCACCCGGACGACCTCGGGATCCTCGACAGCGCGCCGGAGCGGGTGCGCTCGACGCACTACGACCCCGTCTACAACGGCAACGAGCTGGGGAGCGGCTCGATCCGGATCGTGGACCCGGCGCTGCAGCAGCGGGTCTTCGACTGGCTGGGGATCGGGCCCGAGGAGGCCGAGCACCGCTTCGGGTTCCTTCTTGAGGGGCTGAAGGCGGGAGCGCCGCCGCACGGCGGCATCGCCCTCGGCTTCGACCGCATCGCGATGCTTCTGGCCGGCGTGGACTCGATCCGCGACGTGATCGCGTTCCCGAAGACGGCGCAGGCGCGGGCGCTCTTCGAGGGCGCGCCGACGACGGTCCAGCAGGCCGAGTTGGACGTCCTCCACCTCAGGGTCCAGCCGTGACGACGCCGGACGACGTCGTCCACCGGCTCACGGTCGAGGGCGCCGACCTCCTGGTGCTGGCCGGGGTGAACGATGCCAACCTGCAAGAGCTCTCGCGCGGCGGCGGCGTGCGGGTGGGATTGCGCGGCGACCAGCTCACCCTGGCGGGGCCGCTGGAGGCGGTGGAGCGCTCGGCGCCGGTGGCACAGGGGATGGTGGACCTGGCCCGGATGGGGGAAGCGTTCGGTCCCGACGACGTGCGGCGCCTGTTCGAGGAGGCGGCGCGCGGGACGCTGGAGCCGGCGCGGAACGGCGAGTACAAGATCGTGCTGGCGGGGATGCGGCGCGTGGTGGCGCCGAAGACCGCGGGGCAGCGCGCCTACGTCCAGTCGATCTACGACCACGACATCGTCGTCGGGATCGGGCCGGCCGGGACGGGGAAGACGTACCTCGCCGTCGCGGTCGCCGTGGACATGCTGCAGAAGAAGCGGGTCAAGCGGATCATCCTGGCGCGGCCCGCGGTCGAGGCGGGGGAGCGCCTCGGCTTCCTCCCGGGCGACCTGCAGGCGAAGGTGGACCCCTACCTGCGGCCGCTGTACGACGCGCTCGAGGACATGATGCCGGCGGAGCGGATGCAGCGCGCGCTGGAGGCGCGGACGATCGAGATCGCGCCGCTGGCGTACATGCGGGGGCGCACCCTGGCGGACGCGTTCGTCATCCTCGACGAGGCGCAGAACACGACGGGCATGCAGATGAAGATGCTCCTCACCCGGCTGGGGGCGAACTCCCGCGCGGTCATCACCGCGGACAAGACGCAGGTGGACCTCGCGACCCACGAAGAGTCGGGGATCGTGCAGGTGGAGCGGGTGCTGCCGGGGATCGACGGCATCGGCTTCTGCTACCTCGACGAAACGGACGTGGTGCGGCACCGGCTGGTGAAGGAGATCATCAAGGCGTACGCGGAGGACGAAGCGGAGTGACCATGCCGCGGGGCGCCCTCTTCCACGGGGCGCGGGCGCTGCTGGCGCCCGCGGTCGCGGTGGTGGCCTGGCTCGCCTTCCCCCAGGCGCCGGGCGACCTGCCGCCACGCCTCGAGGTCGGCGCGGTGGCCGAGGCGGAGATCATCGCCCCGCGCGGGTTCGTGGTGACGAAGCCGGACGCCGATCGGACCCGGGAGGCCGAGGACCTCGCTGCGACGGTGAAGGCGGTGGTGCTGGTGAACGCGTCCGGCGCCGACTCGGCCGTCGTCGACGCCGCCCGCTTCTTCGCGGCGCTCGACTCGGCGGCGGCGCTCGGGTCGCCCCTCGACGGCGCAGCGAAGGCGCGCGGGGTGACGCTCGACCCGGCGGAGCTGCGCGGCCTCGAGGGCCCGAAGGCACGTGCCCGGCTGCGCCGTGCCGTGACGGCGGCGCTGCGCCGCTCGGCCATCGGCTTCCTCGCTCCGGGCGTCTCGACGACCGACCTGGGGCGCGAGGTGGTGCTCCGTGCGGGCGCGTCGGAGCGCGTGGTCCGCGCCGACAGCCTGCCGAGCTTCAGTGATTTCTTGGAGCTCGCGGGCCAGGAGCAGGCCGCGGGTGCGGCCGCAGGCGAGGAGCTCCTGTTCGTGCGACTGCTCGGCGCCTTCTTCCGGCCGACGCTGGCCTACCAGCTGGGCGAGACGGAGCAACGGCGCAACGAGCTGCGGCGGTCGGTGGACACGGTGCTCGCCGTGGTGCGCGCTGGCGAGAAGATCATCGGCGCGCACGAGGTGGTCACGCCCGAAGCGGCACGCAAGGTGGAGGTGCTGCGCCGGGAGCTGCGAGGCGGGCCACTCGGCCGGGTGGCCGGCGTCCTCTCCGTGCTCGGGGCGATCGGCCTGGAGGCGCTGATCCTTGCCGCGTTCGGGGTGTTCTGCGCCTTCCATCGCCGCGCCCTGTACCGCTCGTTCCGCGCGCTGGGGACCTTCGCGGCGGGCTTCGCGGTGACGCTGGTCGGCGCGGGGCTGGTGGCGCGGTCGGCGCCCGACCGTCCGGAGCTCATCCCGGTGGCGTTCGCGGTGATGCTCTTCACCATGCTCTTCGACAGCCGGGTGGCGCTCTTCGCTGCAGCGGTGCTCGCCGCGCTGATCGGGTTCCAGCCGGTGTTCGCCGGCACCCACGCCATCGCCGTGGTCTTTGTGGGCGGCGCCGCGGCGGCATTGTCGCTGCAGGCGATTCGCCGGCGCACGCAGATGTACGGGTCGATCGCCGTCGTCACCGCCGTGTACGCCGTCGCGGCGCTGCTTGACGGCCTGGCCACGGGTGGTTCGCTCGGCGCGGTGGCTCGCGGGGCCGCGCTCGGGGCGGGGAACGCCGTCTTCTCGGCGATGCTGGCGATGCTGGTCCTCCCCCTCGCCGAGGGATTCACGCACAGCACCACCGACCTGACGCTCCTCGAGCTCTCCGACCCCAACCGGCCCCTGCTGAGACGGCTCGCCACCGACGCGCCGGGCACCTACGCCCACTCGGTGGCGATGGCGAACCTGTGCGAGGCGGCGTGCAACGCGATCGGCGCCAACGGCCTCCTGGCGCGCGTCGGGTGCTACTACCACGACATCGGGAAGCTGGTCCGCCCGCAGTACTTCGTGGAGAACCTCGGCCACGCCAAGAACCCGCACGACCACCTCAAGCCGAGCCAATCGGCCGCCGTGATCCGCCGACACGTGGAGGACGGGCTGCGGCTGGCCGAGGAGCACCGGCTCCCGCAGGTGGTGCGCGCATTCATCCCCGAGCACCACGGCACCGCGCCGATCACGTACTTCGTGGAGAAGGCGCGCGAGACGGAGCCGCTGGCCCTCGAGCGCGAGGAGCTGTTCCGCTACCCCGGCCCCGGCCCGCAGACGACGGAGACGGCGGTGGCGCTCCTCGCCGACGCCGTCGAGGCGGCACTCCGCGTGCTCGACGAGCCGACGCCCGAGACGGTGCATGACGCGATCGAGCATCTGGTGGATGCGCGCATCGAGTCGGGCCAGCTGCGCGGCGCGCCGCTCACGCTGCGGCAGATCGAGGTGGTGAAGCAGGAGTTCGTGCGCACCCTCGCCGGGATGTACCACGACCGCCTCGACTACCCCGAGGATGCCGGCGGGATCACCGCGGATTGGGAGATCGATCGCCACGCTTGAGGTCACGGTCTCCTCGGCCGTGCGGCGGTGCCCGCTTTCCCGCGCCGCCGCCGCCGCCCTCGCCCGGCGGGTCCTCGCCGCCGAAGGGGTGCGGCACGCCGCCCTCTCGGTGACTTTCGTCGGGCGCCGCCGCATGCGCTCCCTCAATCGCCGCTTCCTCGGCCGTGACCGCGAGACGGACGTGATCGCGTTCGCCCTCCCGGGCGCGCCCGGCCCCCTCGTCGGAGACGTCTACTGTGCACCCGACGTCGCCGCACGCGAGGCCCGCCGCTTCGGGGTCACGCCACGGGAGGAGCTGCGCCGCCTCGTCGTCCACGGGGTGCTCCACGTGCTCGGCTACGACCACCCCGCCGGCGAATCCCGCACCCGCAGCGCGATGTGGAAGCGCCAGGAGCGCCTCCTGCGCCGCGCCGGAGCGGCGCGGTGAACGCCGCGACGTTCGCTCTCCCGGGCGCGCTGGTGGCGCTCGCCTGGGCGGCGCTCCTCGCCGTGGCGGAAGGGGCCCTCGCCGCCCAGCCGAGGCTGATGGAACTCGCGCTGTCCGGCGGTTACGCCGAGAAGCCGGAGCGGTTCCGCCGCGCCCTGGCGCTGTGGCGCATCACGCTCCTCGCTCTGGCGGCGATGGGCGCCTCCGAGCTCCTCCACTGGTGGAGCGCGCCGTGGTGGGACGCGCTTCCCGCCCTGGTCGGCACGATCGCCGCGCTCGCGGTGTGCGCGGATCTCCTCCCCCGCGCCGTGGGTCTCTGGCAGGCGGGCCGCCTCGGCGTCCGCGCGGTCCGCTGGACCGCCGGCTCGCTGGCGCTCCTGTGGCCCCTCTTCGCTGCGGCGGGTGTGGTGGACCGGGCGCTGGCGCGACTCTTCGGCGTCGCGGCGTCGCGCCGGGAGCAGGTGGACCCCGGGCAGCGCGAGATGCTCCTCGGGGTGTTCGCCCTCGCCGACACGATGGTCACCGAAGTGATGACGCCGCGCGTGGACCTGGCGGGCGTGGACGTCGCCGCGCCGTTCGACGCCGCCGTCAAGGCCGTGGCCACGGCCGAGTACTCGCGCCTCCCCGCGTACGAGGGCGACCTCGATCACATCGTCGGCGTCCTGCACGCCAAGGACCTCCTCCCCGTCCTCTTCGCCCCCGCGCCGGCGGAGACGGCATGGCGCGCGCTCCTGCGCCCGGCGGACATCGTCCCCGAGACGAAGACCCTCGACGCCCAGCTGCGCGACTTCCAGCGGGGGCCGAGCCACCTCGTCGTGGTCGTGGACGAGTTCGGCGGGACCGCCGGCATCGTCACCCTCGAGGACGTGCTGGAGGAGATCGTCGGCGAGATCCGCGACGAGTACGACGCGACGCCCGAGCCGACCGTCCGCACCGAGGCGCCGGGCGTGTTCGTGGCCGACGGGCGCGTCCCCCTCGACGACCTCACCGCCGCCCTCGGCGCCCCGTTCGCACGTGACGACGTCCAGACCGCGGGCGGCTTGGTCGTCGCGGAGCTGGGCCACGTGCCGGAGAAGGGCGATGCCGTGCAGCTCCACGGCTATCGGGTGACCGTGGAGCAGGTCACGCGGCGCACCGTCGCGCGGCTGCGGTTCGAGCGGCTCCCAGAGCCGGGGCCGGCGGCGGGTCCGTGAGCGCGCTCGTCGTCCTTCTCGGCATCGCCCTCGCCGCCCTCGGCGCCACGGCATCGGTGGCGGTCGTGGCGGCAAGCCGCCTCGAGTTGACCCGCTGGGTCGCGCGCCGGCTGCGCGGCGCCGACACCGCGGCGACCCTCCTCTCGCGCCCGGGGGACCTCGCCTCCGCGGCCAACGCCCTGGTGGCGGTGGGCGTGACCCTCGCCGGCGTCGCGACGCCCTGGGCCCTCCGCACCTGGGGGCCGGGCATCACGCTCGGGGTCGAGGTGCTGGCCGGCGTCCCCTTGCTGGGCCTGATCGCCTACTTCCTCCCGCGCGCCGTCGGCCGCCGCTGGCCCGAAGGTATCGTGCGCGCGGTCGTGCCTCGCCTGCGCCCCGCGGCCGGGGTGTTCGGGCGCATCGTGCGCGGCCGGCTGGCCACCGAGCGGGCCGACCTCGAGCCCCTCTTCCACGACGCTGCCAGCGCCGGCCTCGCGCGCGAGGACGAGCTGGAGATCGTCACCGGCGTGATGGCGTTCGCCCATCGGACGGTCCGGGAGGCGATGACGCCGCGTACCGCCATCGTCGCGTCCCCAGAGGGGGCGCCCACCGCGGAGCTGGCCCGGCTCCTCACGGCGTCGGGGTACACCCGGCTGCCCCTCTACCGGGGGTCGCTCGACGAGATCGTGGGGATGGTGCACGCCTTCGACGTCATCAAGGCCGGACCCGGCGGAACGGTCCGCGTGCGCCCCGTCGCGCAGGTGCCCGCCACCCGGCGCTGCGCCGATACCCTCCTCGACCTGCGCCGCGAGGGCCGCCACCTCGCCGTCGTCCTCGACGAGTTCGGCGGTACCGCCGGCATCGTCACGATGGAGGACCTCCTCGAGGAGCTGGTGGGGGAGATCTTCGACGAGTCCGACCAGCCAGCCCGCGTCGGCGGTGCGCCGGCCCGGGCGCTCCTCGTCGTCGAGGCGTCCCACCCACTGACCACCCTGGCCGAGCACTTCGGCGTCGTCCTCGACGCGCCTGCCCGGGTCGCGACGGTCGGCGGGTTCCTCGCCTGGACCCTGGGGCGCATCCCCCAGCCGGGGGAGCGGATGACCGCGGCCGGGCTGGAGTTCGACGTCATCGAGGCGACGCCGACCCGCCTCCTCAAGCTCGTCGTGCGGCCGGCCGCGGCGAGCGCGCGGCCTCGCGATCCATCCGGTGCGTGGTTCGCGTGAGAGGCGTGCGCCCCACCTGTTCGAGCACTCCATCAGGCTTGACCTATCTTCACGTCCTGACTCAATTTAGGCGGTGACTCCCACACCCGTTCTGGACGGTCTCCGCGCCAGGAAACCCGCGGCGCTGGCGCGCGCCATCTCCCTGGTGGAGAATGGCGCGGCGGGCTTCGAATCCATCCTGAAGGCCCTGCACGGTCACCTCGGCAGGGCCCGGCGCATCGGCATCACCGGGCCGCCCGGGGCCGGCAAGAGCACCCTTGTCGAACGGCTGACCCACGAGTACAGGCAGGCTGGTCTGACCGTAGCGGTCCTCGCCGTAGACCCGTCGAGCCCGTTCACGGGTGGCGCTCTGCTCGGGGACCGAATCCGGATGGAGCGGCAGTCCCTCGATTCCGGCGTGTTCATCCGCTCCATGGCGTCCCGGGGCTCCCTCGGCGGGATGGCCACAACGACCGGCGAAGTCGCGGACGTCATGGACGCGTACGGCTTCGACCGAATCCTGATAGAAACAGTCGGAGTTGGTCAGTCCGAACTGGACGTGATCCGCGTGGCCGACACCACCGTGGTGGTGCTCGTGCCGGAGTCGGGTGACGGCATCCAGGTGATGAAGGCCGGCCTGATGGAGATCGCCGACGTCTTGGTGGTGAACAAGGCGGACCGGCCCGGAGCCGACCGGCTGCGGCAAGAGCTGGAGGTGGCGCTCGGCGTGCGGACGGGGAGCGCGTACCGGCACATGGCGTCGCACCACGGGGCGGAGATCAGAACGGACAGGCCACAGACGCCAAGACGCCAAGGAGATGACGCGAAGGAGCGAGCGGCTGCTCCCACCTGGGAGCCGCCGGTGGTGGCGACGGTGGCATCGCAGGGGAAGGGCGTGGACGCGCTGGTCGCGTTGCTCGACCGGCACTTCTCCATGCTGGCCAAGGACGGCGAGCTGGAGCGGCGGCGCGCCCGGCGGCTCGAGCAGCGGACCCGCGACGTGGTAGAGCGGGCGTTGCGGCGGTGGATGTGGTCGCCGGACGGGCCGAAGGCTTCGCTCGACGCGGCGCTGGCCGAGGTCGCGGCCGGGCAGGCGAGCCCGTATGGCGCCGCGGAGCGCATCGTTCGGGCGCTGAAGCGGAGCGAGGGCCGATGACCGAGTTCGAGACCGACGGGGCGGTGCTGCACCTCGCCCAGCGGTTGGCGGCGCAGGAGCGGGAACTGGAGGCGCTCCGCGCGGAGCTGGCGGCGTGGCGGGAGCGCTTCGCTGCGAGCCCCGTGCGCGACACCGGCTTCGTGACCGCCTCGTCGCGGGCGGTGGACCCGGTCTACACGCCGCTCGACACCGCCGACCTCGACTACCGGGAGACGCTGGGCCTTCCGGGGAGCTTCCCCTTCACGCGCGGCGTCCACACCACGGGCTACCGCGGGCGGCTGTGGACGATGCGCCAGTTCTCGGGCTTCGGGACGGCGCAGGAGACCAACGCGCGCTACAAGTTCCTGCTGGAGCGGGGGCAGACCGGCCTGTCGGTGGCGTTCGACTTCCCGACGCTGATGGGTTACGACTCCGACCATCCCCGCTCGCTGGGCGAGGTGGGCAAGTGCGGCGTGGCGATCTCCAGCCTCGCCGACATGGAGACGCTGTTCGGCGACATCCCGCTGGACCGCGTCTCGACCTCGATGACGATCAACGGGCCGGCGGCCATCCTCTTCTGTTTCTACGTGGCCGCGGCGGAGAAGCAGGGGGTGTCGAGCGAGCAGCTGCGCGGCACCGTGCAGAACGACATCCTCAAGGAGTACATGGCGCAGCACGCCTGGGTGTTCCCGGTGGAGCCGGCGCTGAAGATCATCGTGGACCTGTTCGAGTGGGGCGCGACGCACGCCCCGCAATGGAACACCATCTCGATCTCCGGCTACCACATCCGCGAGGCGGGGGCGACGGCGGCGCAGGAGCTGGCCTTCACGCTGGCGAACGGCTTCACGTACGTGGAGCGGGGCCTGGCCCGCGGCCTCGACCTCGAGGCGTTCGCGCCGCGGCTCTCCTTCTTCTGGGACATCCACAACGACTTCTTCGAGGAGATCGCGAAGCTCCGGGCCGCGCGGCGCATCTGGGCGCGCCACTTGAGGGAGCGGTACGGCGCCGCGTCGGACCGCGCGATGATGCTCCGCTTCCACTCGCAGACGGCGGGGGTGACGCTCACCGCGCAGCAGCCGATGAACAACGTGGTGCGGGTGGCGTACCAGGCGCTGGCGGCGGTCCTGGGAGGGACGCAGTCCCTGCACACGAACTCGATGGACGAGACGCTGGCGCTGCCGACGGAGAGCGCCGTGCAGCTGGCCCTCCGCACCCAGCAGATCCTCGCCCACGAGACGGGCGTGCCCAACGTCAGCGATCCGCTGGGGGGGAGCTACTACGTCGAGGCGCTGACCGACCAGCTGGAGCGCGACGCCGAGGCGGTCTTCACGGAGATCGAGCGCATCGGCGGGGTGGTGAAGGGGATCGAGAACGGGTGGTTCCAGCGGCAGATCGCGCAGTCGGCGGCGCGGCACCAGCACGAGGTGGAGCAGCGGCGCCGGACCATCGTGGGCGTGAACGACTTCGTGGTGGACGAGTCCGAGGTGCCCATCCCCCTCCTCAGGGTCGGCGAGGCGGCGGAGCGGGAACAGGTCCGCCGAATGGCCGAGATGCGCGCGCGCCGCGACGGCGCGCTCGTCGGCCGGCGGCTCGCCGAGCTGATCCAGGCGGCCAGGGACGGCCGCAACGTCATCCCGCCGATGCTGGATTGCGCGCGGGCCTATTGCACCCTGTACGAGATCCGAGAGGCATTGGAACGTGTCTATGGCGCGTACCGCGAGCCGGTCTTCTTCTGAGCGCACCGACGTCGTCGCGGCGCTCCGTGAGCTGCTGGCCCTGGGCGACCGGGCCGGCTGGGTCGTCTCCTGCTACCAGAAGCTCGAGCCGGGGGACCGCTCGGGCGAGAAGTACCGGATCAAGCTGAAGAACCGGCTCCGCGCGGCGGCGGAGCGGCTCGACATCCTCGGCTACACCCACGATGAGCGCGAGGGGATCCGCGACGCCCTCGGGCGCATCGAGGAGTTCTTCGGGCAATCGTCGAACCTCGAGGGGTGCCGCGGGTTGGCGCTGTTCGTGGCGCCGAAACTGCTCCGCGTCGTCCCGCTCCCCTGGGTGCTACGCAGCAGGGTCCTGGTGGACCGGACGGCGGTCGTCGGCGAGCTGGTGGCGCTGACGGAGGAGGGGACGCGGCTGCTGGCGGTAGTGGCCGACCGGCGGGCGGCGCGCTTCTTCGACGTCGGGCTTCTCAGCGCGGTGGAGCTGGAGGGGCTCGCAGCCCCGGATGCGTCGCGGGGGGGGCGCTTCCACAGTACCGAGAAGTCGCTGCCGCGGCTCGGCGGCGCGGGAGAGTACCGTTTCCAGAACCGCATCCGCGAGGAGAAGGACCGGCACCTCGCCCGGGTCGCGGAGACGGTGACGCAGCGGCTGCGGTCGGGGACGTACAACGGTCTGGTGGTGGGGGGCGGCGGGGAAGCGGTGGAGTCCCTCGTGGCGCACCTCCATCCGTCGGTGCGCGACCGGCTGGTGGGCGTCCTCTCGCTAGCGACGAAGCAGGTCACGGCGGCGGAGGTCCAGGCGCGGGCGATGGAGCTGGCGGCCGACCGGGCGCAGGCCCACGCCGACGCGGCGGTCGAGGAGTTCCGCGGGCTCCTGCCCAACCGCTGGGCGGTGGACGGCGTGGAGCCGACGCTCCGCGCGCTCGGGCGTGGCCAGGTGCGCACCCTCCTTGTGGACCACGACGCCCGCGTGCCGGGGTACCGGTACGCCGTGAGCGGGCGTCTCAGCGAGTCCACCGCGACGTTCCGCGGCGAGGGGGACGCGCTCCCCATTGCCGACCTGCTCGACGACGCGATGGAGGACGCCCTCCGGCAGCGCGCGCACGTCGCGGTGGTGCGCGGAGCGGCCGCGAAGCGGTTCGACCGCCTCGGCGGGATCCTGCGCTTCCAGTCGGTGCGCTAGTGGTGCCGCGCGCCGTCCTCTTCGATGCCGGGGGCACGCTGATCAACCCGGACTACCGCCGCGTCGCGGCGGTGCTCCGGGAGGTCCTCGGTCGCGCGCCGGGCGACGCGGCGTTCGTCGAGGCGGAGTACGCGGGGCGCGACGCGGTCGAGGCCGCGATGGCGCAGAACGGGGGCCGGAAGGACGGCGACCGCTGGGTCCTGCACTTCGGGGCCATGTTCGGCGCCCTCGGATTCACCCAGGAGGAGATCGCCCGCGTCGCGCCGCACGTCGTGGCGGAGCACCGCGCGGCCAACCTCTGGACCGTGCCGCAGCCCGGGGCGGAAGAGGGGCTCGCGGCCTTGCGGCGAGCGGGCTTCATCGTCGGTGTGGTGTCGAACGCCGACGGCACGGTGGACCGGCTCCTTGCCGGGGCGGGCTTCGCGCCGCACCTCGCCTTTGTCGTGGACAGCGGCGCCGTTGGCGTCGAGAAGCCCGACCCGCGCATCTTCGAGTTGGCCCTCGGCCTCGCCGGCGTCACGGCGGCGGAGGCCCTCTACGTCGGCGACCTGTATCCGGTGGACGTGGTCGGAGCGCGGCGGGCCGGCATCGAGCCGGTCCTCCTCGATCCCCTCGGCCGCTACGCGGCGCGCGATTGCCGCACGGCGCGCGACGTCCCCAGCCTCTGCCGCGAGCTTGTCGCTGCGCGCCCCCCCCGGTAGGATGATGAACCCCATGAGCGATCCCACGACCGCGGCCGCCCCCACCACCGCCGACGGCCTCCCGCGCCCCATCCGGGTGCTGGTGGCGAAGCCGGGCCTCGACGGGCACGACCGCGGCGCGAAGGTGGTCGCGGCCGCCCTCCGCGACGCGGGGATGGAGGTCATCTACACCGGCCTTCACCAGACCCCCGAGATGGTCGCCGCCGCCGCCGTCCAGGAGGACGTGGACGTCGTCGGCCTCTCCATCCTCTCGGGCGCCCACATGACGCTCTTCCCCCGCGTGCTCGCGCTGCTCCGGGAGGCGGGCCGCGGCGACGCCCTCCTGACGGGCGGGGGCATCCTCCCGCGCGATGACATCGAGAAGCTGCAGGCGGACGGGGTCGGCCGGCTCTTCGGGCCCGGCACCTCCACCGGCGAGCTGATCGCGTACATCCGTTCCTGGGCTCGCGACCACTTGAGGCCGTAGTGGCCCCGCACCCGGGCCGCCTCCGCGTCCTCTCCGCCGAGTACCGCGCCCTGGCCGACCGCCTCCGCGAGGGGGGCGGCCCCGAGAAGGCCGCGAAGCAGCACGCCGCGGGGAAGATGACCGCCCGCGAGCGGCTGGCGCGCCTCCTCGACCCCGGCGAGCCCTGGCTCGAGCTGGGGCTCCTCGTGGCCCACGACCGCTACGACGGCCAGGCGCCCGGTGCCGGCGTTGTCACGGGTGTGGGCGTCGTGGCGGGGCGCGAGGTCGTGGTGGTGGCCAACGACGCCACGGTGAAGGCGGGCTCGTGGTGGCCGGAGACGATCACGAAGATGCTCCGGGCGCAGGAGGTCGCGATGCGCCAGCGGATCCCCATCCTCTATCTGGTGGATTCCGCCGGCGTGAACCTCCCCTACCAGGGCGGTGTCTTCCCCGGCCAGTACGGCGCCGGCCGGCTCTTCTACTACAACTCGCTGATGCGCCGGCACCTCCGCGTGCCGCAGCTCGCCGCGGTGATGGGCCCCTGCATCGCGGGGGGTGCGTACCTTCCCGCGCTGTCGGACGTCATCGTGATGGTGGACGGGACCTCCTTCATGGGGCTCGGCGGTCCGAACCTCGTGAAGGGCGCCACCGGGCAGACGGTGGACAGCGAGTCGCTCGGCGGGGCGCGGATGCACACGGCCACGAGCGCTGTGGCGCACTACCTGGCGAAGCACGACGCCGACGCCCTCGACCGGCTGCGCGATCTGGTGGCACGCCTGCCGCGCGCGGCCGCGCCCGTACCCCCGTCGAGCGCGGCGCAGCCACCCGCGCGCTCGGCGGAGGAGCTGTACGACCTTCTCCCCTCCGACCACCGGATGTCGTACGACGTGCGCCATCTCCTCGAGGGCGTGCTCGACGCGGGGCGCCTTGACGAGTTCCAGGCCGACCACGCCCGGGAGATGATCTGCGGCCACGGCGCCATCGCCGGGCGCAGCGTGGCCGTGATCGCCAACCACCGCGGGCTGGTAAAGGACGCGGCGGGGGGGCCGCCGCGCTTCGGCGGGATCATCTACACGGAGAGCGCGGAGAAGGTCGCCTACTTCATCGAGACGGCGAACCGTGAGCGGATCTCCATCCTCTTCGTGCAGGACGTGTCGGGCTTCATGGTGGGGCCCGAAGCGGAAGCGTCGGGGATCATCCGGGCCGGCGCCCGCTTCGTCGAGGCGATGGCCACGGCGACGGTGCCGAAGCTGGTCCTCACGGTGAACCACGCCTCGGGCGCCGGCTACTACGCGATGGCGGGGCAGGGGTTCGACCCCGATTTCATCTTCTCCCTCCCCACCGGCCGGATGGGCGTCATGGAAGGGGAATCGGCCGTCGGCGCCGTGTACGGGCCCGACCTGGAGAAGGCCGCCGCGGGCGGCGGCCCGTCACCGCAGCTGGCCGCGGCCGTGGACGCGATGCGCGCCGACTACGAGCACCAACTGGATGCCACCCACGCCGCGGCGCGCGGCTTCGTGGACGCCGTTGTGACGCCGGAGGAGCTGCGCGACCATCTCGCCTTCGCCCTCCGCGTCGCCGCCACCTACGCCGGGCCACATCTCGGCCCGTATGTCCTCCCCTGCGACCTCGCCTGACCGATGCCCTCTCGACGCCTTGTCCCGCTCGCCGCCCTCGCCGCGCTCGCCGTCGCCTGCACGCACGCCGGCCCGCCGCCGGCGGCTGCGCCGGTCCCGGTCGCGCAGGCGCAGCCGACGCCGCCGGCGGAGGCGCCGGTGGTGCCCCCGGTCCGTGCACCCGAGCGGCCGCAGCCCGTGGCGCCCCCCGACGTGGCGTACCAGCTCGGCCTGATGCCCTTGGCGAGCGCCGGCGTGCTCGAGTTCCGCGCCCTGCACCCGGTGTACGACGGACGCGGCGTCCTGATCGCCATCCTCGACAGCGGCGTGGACCCGGGCGTCCCCGGCCTGCAGGCGACCACCACCGGCGAGCCGAAGCTCCTCGACCTGCGCAACTTCTCCGGCGAGGGTGACGTCGCGCTCGCGCCGGTCAGCGCCGGGGCGGACGGCCGCATCGCGCTCCCCGGCGGCCTCAGCGTCGCCGGGGCAGAGACGGTGCGCGCCGCGGCCGTGGGGGGAGAGCCCGAGATGTTCGGCGGCGTGCTCGAGGAGCTCCCCTTCGGCGATGCCCCCGCCGCGGACTTCAACGGCAACGGCTTCAACCGCGACCGGTACGCCGTGGTGGTCGTGCGCGGCGCGTCGGGCTGGCTCGCCTTCGTGGACACCAACGCCGACGGGACCTTCGCGGACGAGACCGCCGTCGCCGACTACCTCGTCCGCCGCGAGACCTTCACCTTCCGCTCGCGCTTCGCCGCGCGCGGCAAGGGGCCCATCACCGCCGCGGTGAACCTCGGCGACCACCCTGAGCACCCCGGGCGGCCGCGCCTCTCCTTCCTCCTCGACACCGCCGGGCACGGCACCCACGTCGCCGGCATCGCCACGGGCCACGACCTCTACGGCGTGCGGGGCTTCGACGGCGTGGCGCCGGGGGCGCAGGTCATCGCGCTCAAGATCGCCGACAACGCGCGTGGCGGGATCTCGACCACGGGCTCGATGATCCGCGCGATGGAGTACGCCGCCCGGTTCGCCGCGGAGCGCCGGCTCCCGCTGGTGATGAACCTGTCGTTCGGGATCGGGAACGAGATCGAGGGGGGCGCGGCGATGGACTCGCTGGTGGATGCCTTCCTCCGCCGGCATCCCGACGTCGTCTTCGCCATCAGCGCCGGCAACGACGGCCCCGGCACCTCGACGATGGGCCTCCCCGCGTCGGCGCAGCTTGCCCTGACCGTCGGCGCGGTGTACCCGGCATCCTTCGCGCGCGTCCAGTTCGGCGAGGGGCGCGACGTCCTCGGGTGGTGGGGCTCCCGCGGCGGCGAGCTGGCGAAGCCCGACATCGTCACACCGGGGATCGCGTACTCGAGCGTGCCGGCGTGGAACACCGGCGGCGAGATCAAGCTCGGCACCTCGATGGCGACCCCGTACGCCACCGGCCTGCTGGCGCTGCTCGTGTCGGCGAGCGTGCAGGAGCGGCGTCCCGCGAGCGCGGCGCAGCTCATCCAGGCGCTCCGCGCGTCGGCGCGCCCCTTCGCGGGCGAGACCCCGGTGGACCAGGGCTACGGCGAGCCGCAAGTCGAGGCCGCGTACCGCTGGCTCGCTGCGGGCCACGCCGCCCGGCGTATCGAAGTGCGCGCGATGCGCGCCGTGCTCCCGACACCCCCCGGGGTGATGCGCGGGCCGGTCGCCGCCACGGGCAGGGGCCCGGCCGAGACCGCGGCTTACCGGCGGAGCGGCTTCGCCTCGCCCGCCGATACCGTCCAACTCTTCCGCATTGCCGCGCTCCCCGACGGCTCGCCGCCTGGTGGCGCGACGTACCGCCTGGTCGCGGCTGACGCGTGGGTGCGGCCCACGGCGCCGACGGCCACCCTCGACGCCACGGGCTCCGCGCTGATCGAAGTGCACTACGCCGCGTCGGCGCTGGCACGGCCGGGCCGGTACGTGGGCACCGTCTACGGCTACTCCGCCGCCGACAGCGCGGCCGGACCCGCCTTCGCCCTCGTCAGCACGGTTGTTGTTGCAGACACCGGCGCCGCGCTCGCA
>Ga0209777_10003406_pt1 | contig 19765 bp, 17 predicted proteins | sample FrelakmetHBP12HB_FD_187147 | JGI IMG/M metagenome (GOLD analysis project Ga0209777, IMG submission 187147) | Freshwater lake sediment microbial communities from the University of Notre Dame, USA, for methane emissions studies -HBP12 HB (SPAdes)... | ecosystem: Environmental > Aquatic >...
TGCATTCCTCTTTAGGCTATCGGCCTCCCTGTGAGTTTGAAAAGATGTTAACATTAACCCATAACCCCTGTCAGGATACTCTAATTGTATTACCCTGATCTGTGCAATGCAAGGGGTTCAGTCCACAACGTTTCAAACGGGTATTTTAGATTTTACTCTTTACGTACTCGTCGGGCGTTATAAGAGTAGAAAAGCCCAAAGCGATTGAGTTGGCAAGATCGGCTTCGGGCTTCCCTAAGGAGTGAAAAACGGAGTGAGATATATATACTAAATTTGAAGAGTCCGTCAATGGTTTTGTGAAAGGATCAAGAACCAAAATTTGTACCATCAGATCAGGTTGGAAAAACACCTTTTTACCGCTTATTATTCCGATCAATCTCTTCCTGTAATCCACTAATATTCAATATTTATTGATATGCGATATTTCAAATCGTAATTGATGGTGATATTTTCTCAAAAGGCTCTTATTCAATACCAAATCTCAGTTAAACGTAGGTATTGACCTTGTTCTTGACCTTGGTCTCACTCGGTTCCATCTTTGGTTTTTGGTGATAAATTGCTGTCGTTGTACCCCCAGTTATATAAAGCCGCCCTTTGCTATCATAGCCATTATTAATTGAAACGTAAGTAGTTACACTCTCGTTATTCATCAGCGCTCTGATTTGTGCGGCAAAGACATGTTCCCCTTCATGGGCTGAGACAGCCAAAGGAGCTTCATATTTATTTACAGCGACTGGATATTTAAACGATACGCCAATATCTCCTGATTGATCCTGGTATGTAATACTACTGTCATCCTGCTGATTTGATACGCCTTGAGGCTTGGAAGTACCTTTTTGGAAAGAATCACCTTTAACGGCCAATCCTGGATCGAATTTTTTCATCTCGTTAAAAAGGTTATTTAACACTTCTGTAGACCCGTTTGACGCGGCGACTTTCCCTCTTGCCAACAAGTTTAAAATTTTTGTCCTTTGTGCAGCGGAGATGTCGGGGTTGCCAAGCAGCACTGAGGCTTTGTTTGTGATGGCCTTATATTCTGGGGAATCTATCTTGCTGGTTTCATCTGCCTTATCTTGCCCTGCTGAGGCCGGATCGGTAGATGATAAATATGGATTGGAACTGTAATTGGTTTGAATCTGCACTTATAAACCCGTTAATAATTCATAATAAAGTGTACGATTACACTTCTTCATTTAAACTAATAATTCAGCGATTTATCAGTAATTATGAAAAGTCTGGCTGTCTATATATCGGGAGATTTTTAAAAATACTTTAATCGGCAAACCGGCTTGAAAGTCATATTTATGTGCAGAAAATGCTGAGCGATAATCGAATATCCATTAGCATATCTATTCATGCAGAATCGATAAATCATCTTTAATACTGGATTGTAACGAATATCTCATGGACTTTTCCTACAAATGCCGCCACTTCTGCCCCTCATGCCATCAGAAGCGAGTTATGAAATTCTGCAAGGAATTATCGCACATTATAAGCGATAATTCCAGATTCTAATGACATACCGCATCGAACATTTCGTAGGTGGCATCAACACCGCCCTTCCTTCGTGTTATCAATCTTCGTCTCAATCATTATCATATATCTTATTTCTTTTCGTAATTATTCTCCTGCAGTATGACCATCTTGGGATGACAACAACTCATAATCCGCAAGACAATAAAAAACCTTGAATGACCATGAAAAAATATCCCAAATGACAAACCGAAATCGAACAGTGTTTCCCCCTATATCTTGTCCTGAAATCGTCTTGACATACAAGAACACCTTCCCCTATACTTCATAACGCTGAAAGGTAATTGTTATCAAATTCAAATTGTAAAAAACCCACAATCAAGGAGTTAGCTAATGAAAACCAGCCGCAGAGATTTTTTGAAAACCACAGGTGCAGCTATCGTGGCAGGCACAGTGGGCACGTTGGTAAGCAGCGAGGTTCATGCGGGTGCAGGCCTCGGGGCCGGAGTGAAGGCAGCGCCGGGCGAGATGCCGAAGGGTATGACTTTTCTCACCATCAGCAAGAATGGTCAATACAGCCTCGGGGTGAAGACTGAAAAAGGCATTCTCGACGTCAAGGCCGCATCTAGGGTGTTTAGGAAGAGAGTGCCGACAACTATCGACGACGTGCTCCGGGTTGGGGACCGCGGGCTGACCGAGCTGGTGCAGACAGCGCTCAGCAGCGATAAAGTACCAGGTGTGTTTTTAGAAGAAAGCAAGATAGAATTTGGCCCCTGTGTGACGAACCCGGAAAAAATCCTGTGCCTGGGCTTTAACTATCGGAAGCACGCAATAGAAACTAACACGCCGATCCCCACCTCGCCCGTGCTGTTCACAAAGTGCAACAACGCGCTCAACGGCCATAACGGAGTTATCAAGCTGCCGGCTCATGTAGCCACCAAGTTCGACCACGAAGTGGAACTGGTGGTGGTTATGGGAAAGACCGCCTACCGGGTGAGTGAGGAGGACGCATTGTCCTACGTGTTCGGCTACTGTACAGGCAACGATTTCAGCGCCCGCGACCTCCAGCGCAAGACCAGCCAATTCCTGCTCGGGAAAACCAGTGACGGCTTTGCCCCGATTGGCCCGTACCTGGTAACAGCAGACCAGATTACTGACCCTAACAAACTCAAGCTGGAGTGCTACGTGAACGGCGAGCGGCGCCAGTCCAACAACACAAGTGATATGATCTTCAACGTGAAAACCATTATAAGCTATGCCTCGCAGCACTTCACTCTGAAGCCGGGCGATATCTTCTTCACCGGCACGCCGGAGGGAGTAATCTTCGGCAAGCCGCCGGATAAGCAGGTGTGGCTCAAGGCCGGTGACAAGATCACCACGGTGATAGAAAACCTCGGTGAATTGAGATTTACTCTCGTATGAAAGAGGCTTATATGAAAAATCGAGTTATTTTGGTCTGTAATTTATTTTCAATTATCCTCCTGATGAGCGTACTTATTTTGCAGTTGGAAGCTTTCGGGCAGAAGTCCGATCCGGCTATGGGTAAAGCGGATTTCGCGAAGGCCCGTATAAAGATACTACAGCAGACTGCGGGGACGCTCCGAGAGCTTGCAGCCCAGCCTCTTCCTGCACAGCTTTCCGATAAAGAAAAGCGGGAAGCAGAGCGTTACACAAAGTGGCTGAAAGACAGCAGTCAAAAACTCGATGAATTGGCGACCCGGTGGCATTCCAGCCTCACCGAAATGGAGAAAAATCAAGGCCCGATTTCCAAACAAAAACAACTTATGGAAATGAATCAGTCTTTCAACATGCAGTACCTTGCGTTACAAGAGAATATGCAAGATGAATCGCGGCAATTTACCTTAGTTTCGAACATTATGAAAAACAAGCACGATACTGCCAAGAACGCCATAAACAATATACGGTAATTAAGGCGGGGGCAGAGCAGTAGCCCTGCCTTTTTATTGCATATTCCAGGCAGTAATCGTTATTCGGCTTGACCCGAATCGCTCAAACGTTCACGGCCATTGAGCTGTGTCCTCAGACTGCCATTCAAAGGATAGCATGATGGATCAGAAAGTACACGATACAGCAGAAAGGCTCTTTCGCTCGAAATATGAAGAGCTCACTGAACTAGAAAGGCATGTTGCTCATCATATAACCGAAAGAACCCCTATTTCGACAAATGTCGTTCAAGACTTTTCCAAACAAATGACTTTTGGCCAGAAGATGGCCGATAAGGTCGCTTCTTTCGGGGGATCTTGGATCTTTATCTCAATATTTATGGTTGTGATGGTTATATGGATTCTCCTGAATTCGTTTATCCTAATCAATCTTAACAGCTCATTTGATCCATATCCATACATCCTGCTAAATCTTGTTTTATCTATGCTTGCTGCCATTCAAGCTCCAATTATTTTGATGTCTCAAAATCGACAGGCCTATAAGGATCGACTAAGTGCGGAACACGATTATGAAGTCAATTTAAAGGCAGAGCTTGAAATAATAGGGCTTCATGAGAAAGTTGATTCACTCAGGGAGAAACAGTGGAGTGATCTGATTTCAATTCAACAGGAACAGCTAACACTTTTAAGACAATTACTTGAAGATCTAAAGAAAAATCAGCGAACCACGGGTTAAAAAGCTTTCATCCCGACATCTTCACTCTTATTTACAGAGAGGTTGTGAAGACAAGGTGGAGGATACAAGAATAACCACCGACCGACCATAGGAAATTTTTTAGCGCTTTTCCCGCGGTGTACTTCCAGTACTTCTCAGTTTACGAGTTTTGATAAATGCGCAAGTTTTCAATCTACAATCCCCAACAGAGATGTTCCGAATAACAGGCTTCGCACATCGATCAAGCGCGACACTTTCCTTTATTTGATAGTAATGGGTTGACGAAAATTTTGACTTTGCGAGCGGTGCAGTCCTAATCCTTCCTTTCCTGTAAATTGATATAATTGATTGTCAATTTGTTAATTCACATTATAAAATTGTCATACTATTCCGAAAATAGGATCACAACAGACATGAGCAAGGAACTTCCTTCCGGAACAGGACAGCAGATTCAAAGGACGGAAATAAACTGTTTTTCCTGTTGCCATTTCTACATCACCTATGAAACGCAATTTCCCTATGGGTGTCGAAAGGCGGGTTTTAAGTCGCGGCTAATACCTTCAAAGGTGATGTACGTGTACTCCGGAATAGAGTGCTTATTATTTATGGATAAAGAGAACCCGCAAAAGACTAAACCCGTTTGATAGATAGAATGTGGGACCGAGATAAGCAAACCTGATTTGATTGCGGCCAAGAATGTCCCCAAATTTACAGCTGGTAGGGCATTAAAAGATGCAGTGAAGTGAATTACAATTGTAAAAGAAATAATCTTCAAATAGTAAGCTACGAACTGTTGGGCAAGAAAGGGTAGAATCGGTTCCCCACCCTTTCTTATTTTGGAGAATGAGTTCATTGTATTAACTGAATCTTGCACGCAATCCATCATTTGAGCGGCACACGGAACCTGACTTTAGTCTCGTTGCGACCGCTCTCTCTTTTCGCCCCCAGCTGCACCCTTAATATCCCGCAAAGCATTGCATCCAAGCGGATATAAATAAAGTGCCATATCCGGTTAAACCCGATAAACATTAGCATCAAAATGCCCAGTACCATAAAATAGTGCCCCAGCTTCGGTTCTCGGTCAGGCGCTATGAATGTTTCATTGAAATTCTCCTTGAAATCAAAAAGATCCCAAAATTTGATCAGCCCCAAAAGCCCCCGCCAAACGGGCTTAATTGCTCGCCACAAGGGCTGACTTCCGTCGAAGCATTGATATTCCTGGCTCTGGCGCCTGCCTCACAAAACCCTTTACTGCGGCCATTTTCCCTGCTATTCTTCTTTCGTCTTTTTACCATCTGGGTACCTCCTGTTATTTATTGGGTGTAGACAGATCCTTAATACAACAGTATCCCAGATGGTATTTTATTTTTTTTCTAAAATTGTGCAATGTTCGGGTACTAAATTGAAGCTCTCCGCAGCAAGCTGCGGAGAACCTTCTTCTTAAGGAACAGTAGTTCGGCATTCGCTCGCTACCGAATTCAATCCGAAACAGGGAAGTATCTGATAGCTTATGGATTGGACTAAAAATAAAAAAATTATTTTTTTCTTTCTGCCATTCATTATTTATTTAGCCCTCCTTGCGGTTGTGCCCTTGATGGAGCCGGATGAGGGGCGTTACAGCGCTATCCCCAGTGAAATGAATCATTCCGGAGATTACGTGACACCGCACTTAAAGGGAACCGTCTACCTCGAAAAGCCGCCTTTGTGCTACTGGGCGACGGCCCTGTCATTTAAGATCTTCGGGGAGAATGAATTCTCATCCAGGCTGTTTTCAGCGCTTTGCGCGTGGGGGTGTATCCTCCTCGTTTATATAATGGGCACTTTTTTTCACGGCGAAAAAACGGGGGTTTATGCGGCTGCGGTTTTGACGACGTCCTTATTTCATTTTGCCATCGGACGGCTCAATATCCTGGATATGCCGCTGGCATTCTTTGTCTCTGTTGCTATATGGTTTGGCTACAGATACTTTTCAGATGGCGAGTACGGAAAGAAAAATATCTATCTCTTTTATCTTTTCTGTGCCCTGGCCTTTCTTACAAAAGGTTTGATCGGGATAGTCTTTCCTTCTGCCATCGTCATAATGTGGCTTTTATTGGCCGGAAGGTGGCGTGAGATATTACGATTGTTCTCACCGGCAGGCATCATAATTTTTTTGGCTGTCGCCGGGCCCTGGTTATTTCTTGTGCAAAGAGCAAATAAAGACTTCCTGTGGTTTTTTTTCGTACAGGAACATTTCCTCAGATATACCACGACCATGCACTCCAGAAGCGAGCCCATCTATTTTTACGTTCCTATTATCATTGCGGGTATAATGCCCTGGTGGGCTTTTCTCTTCAAGGCCGTTAAAGAAGGCAGGGTTAAATTAGGCTCTCTCTTTGCCGCAACAGAAAAACTCTTTTTGCTTACATGGACGGGCTTCATATTTCTATTCTTTTCCATTTCCTCATCCAATCTTATCCCCTATATCGCCCCAGTTTTCTTGCCCATCGCGGTTTTAATGGGACACGTTTTTAGATCATATGATGACCGAGGCAGAAATTTCGATTATAGCAAAGGCGCAGGAATTCTGCACCGTCTGCCCGTGATCCTGCAATCTCTCCTGTTCATCGCCGTGCTCCTCTCGCCGCCTTTTCTTAAGAATCACGGGATACCTTTCCATGCGTGGTGGCCGTGGGTGATCTTCCCTATCTTGACGCAAATAGCGATCACATTTCTGTCTGAGATCATCGGAAAAAAATGGCGGAGCGGCTGGTTCATTACTATTTATGTGCTCTCGTTTCTTTTTATGAGTTCCCTGATCTTGTCTATGTCCCAATTTTTGACGCCATATAAGTCGGCATATCCCATCGCCAGGATCATAAAAGACTACGTTCCCGCCAATGAGGAACTCTATCAGTACGGGATGTCGCTTTACGGTATAGATTTTTATAGCAAGAGGAGAACGCCCGTAGTCGATGATATTGGTGAGTTGAGACCGGGGGTAGAAAAACTGCCTCTCGAAGAAAAGAATCGTTATTTTCTCACTTCAGATATGTTTTTTAATCTTTGTCATGAAAAAAAGGATATCTACTGCGTGACGGAACGCGAAAATGTGGAGAAGCTGAAAAAAAAGACAGCCTTTTTGCGTGTTCTGTGGGATAATGGCTATTATAGCCTCCTGCATCTTAAAGATGAGTGAGTGATTGGATATGAAAGTCAGAAAAGATTTCTTGCCCCTGTCCAGACCCTCCATTGGCGAGAGAGAGATTGAAGGCGTTGTTGCTTGCCTGAAATCCGGATGGATCACCACCGGACCCGTATGTAAGGCGTTTGAGGATAAATTCTGCGAATTGACGGGGGCGTCCCATGCAGTAGCCCTGACTTCCGCCACAGCCGGCATGCATCTTATACTTCTTGCCCTGGGAATCGGGGAAGGAGATGAGATCGTCACACCGTCCATGACCTTTGCCTCCACCGTAAATATGATTGTCATGCTGAAGGCGAGGCCTGTTTTCGTGGATATCAATTACGATACACTGAACGTCAATGCGGATCTTATAGAGAAAAGAATCAGTCGTAAAACAAAGGCCATTATTCCGGTCCATTTTGCGGGAGCTCCCGCCGATATGGACAGGATTCTGAAAATCGCAAAGCGACACAATCTCCTGGTTATTGAAGATGCAGCCCATGCAGTCGGCACCTATTATAAAGGTGTTCATGCAGGAGGGTTCCGCCACATAGCTATCTTTTCCTTTCATCCCATAAAGAACATAACCACTGGTGAAGGCGGGATGATTACGCACACTGACGATGCGTTGGAAGCCAAATTGAGACTTTTGAGATTTCACGGTATTGAGAGAGACGCATGGAAACGTTACGGAAAAGGAGGAAACCCAAAGTACGATATTAGTCTGCCGGGGTTTAAATATAATCTCCCCGATATGCAGGCAGCCTTGGGGCTTGCGCAACTCGCGAGGCTGGACGAGATCAATCATAGAAGGGCCGAGCTGGCGGGGCTCTATATGAAAGGGCTAAAAGATGTAAAGGGCCTCGAATTGCCCGGAGTGCCCGAGTATCCCCATGTTCATGCCTGGCACCTGTTCATCATAAAGATTCTGTCCATGGATCGGGGTCTCTTTATGGAAAAACTATCCGAGTATAATGTTGGCTACGGTCTTCATTTTCCGGCGTGTCACCGTTTGAGTTATATCAAGAGGCAGTTTGCAACGGGAAAAGGAATGCTCCCTGAAACAGAGAGGGCTGCGGAAAGGATAATTTCCCTGCCTCTGTTTCCCGGCATGTCTAATGATGATGTATCCTATGTTTGTGAAGCCATAAGAGAGATATTAAAAAGTTAGAAGCTTTGTAAAGGCGTTTTGCTCGTGCATAAGCGAGTGAATGATCTGTAACAATGAGGACAATCCCATGAGTTCACAACCGATGATTTCCCTGGTCATTCCTGTCTACAATGAAGAGGAGAATCTGCATATCCTCATGGAGCGCATCCGGCCGGTCATGCAAGGCATGAGCAGGCCGCATGAGATAATTTTTATTGATGATGGCAGCCGCGACAGTTCCCTCTCCATATTGAAAGGCTTTGCCAGTGAACCTGAGGTGAAGGTTGTAGAGCTTGTCAGAAATTATGGGCAGCACGCGGCGATCCTTGCCGGTTTCTCTGTGGTGACAGGCGATATCATAATCACTTTGGATGCGGATCTCCAGAATCCCCCTGAAGAGATACCGAAGCTTGTAAAAGAGATGGAAGTGGGCAGCTATGATGTGGTGGGCACAATAAGAAAAGGGCGCAAGGATTCCATGTTCAGGATCATACCGTCAAAGATTATCAACATAATTGCCAGAAGGATTACGAAGGTCAGGATGACCGACTGGGGCTGCATGCTCCGGGCCTACCGGCGCCCTGTAGTCGATCGCATGATCGCCTGCCACGAACACGCAACATTTATCCCGGCATTGGCGACATTTTTTGGTAAGCATGTAACCGAAATTGAGGTTGCCCACGACGAGAGGGCCGGCGGAACATCTAACTATCCTCTGCGAAAGCTCATCAACCTTCAGTTTGACCTCGTCTCGTCATTCTCTGATCTGCCCATGAAGCTCCTCATGTACGGGGGCGTATGCATGGCTCTTGGCGGTGTCTGCTTCGGTATATTTCTTGCCTTTGCGAGGCTAATGTACGGCGCCCTGTGGGCTGCTGAGGGTGTCTTTACATTATTTGCCATTCTGTTTGTTTTTGTGGGCCTGCAGTTCTTTGCCTTTGGCATCGTAGGAGAATACATTGGACGGATCTATAGAGAAGTGAGAAAAAGGCCGGAGTATGTTATTGAAAAGGTCCACTCGTCGGAGAGTTCAAGGCAGACGCAATGAGGGCCGTTGCATTCGCATACCACAACATGGGTATTTGCGGGCTTGAAGCCCTGAAGAAAGCGGGTTTTAATATCGCGGCGATTTTTTCCCATGAAGACGACCCCGGGGAAAATTGCTGGTTCGCTTCCGTCGTTGAATGGGCAAATAAAAATCATATCGAGGTATTTTGTCCCCCTGATGTGAATACGCCCCAATGGACGGAGAAAGTTTCACGTCTCGCTCCCGATGTGATCTTTTCCTTTTATTACCGGCACATGCTGAGTCCGGACATTTTGAACATGCCGGCGTCAGGCGCGTATAATCTCCATGGCTCACTTTTACCCGCTTACCGGGGGAGAACCCCCGTAAATTGGGCCATCGTAAATGGAGAGAAACAGACCGGGGTTACACTCCATTATATGACAGTAAAACCGGACGCAGGTGAAATTGTCGGGCAGAAGACTGTTGAGATAGATTTTGAAGACACCGCTAGGACCTTGTATAACAAGCTCTGCGCGGCGGCAGGAGCACTCCTTGAGGAAGTCCTGCCTCTCATCCGGGAAGGCAGAGCCCCGCGGATTCCGCAGGAGCTGACGAAAGGGAGCTATTACAGCGGGCGCAGGCCGGAAGATGGACGCATTGACTGGAGCTGGCCGGCCGTGAGGATCTACAATCTCATCCGGGCCGTTACCGAGCCGTATCCGGGCGCCTTTGGTTTTTTGCCCGGAGCCGGAAAAATATTGATCTGGTGGGCCCTTCCTGAAGGAGAGGGCAGGAATGACCATCCCCCTGGACGGATAGAGGTTGAAAATGAAGATGTCTTCGTCAGAACGGGAGATGGCAGACTGAAGCTTATAGATATCGAGGTGGCGGGATCGAGAAGGAAACACGATCTAATATTTGACTATTTTAAGAGCAAAGAAGGGTTAGTCTTAACATGAAAATCTTAATTCTTGGGGTAAATGGATTTATTGGTCATCATTTGACCAATCGGATACTTGCTCAAACAGACTGGATCGTCTACGGTATGGACCTTGCCGATGATCGCCTCGGTGAAGCCGTGAACAATCCCCGTTTCCATTTTCTTGAGGGTGATATAGCGATCAACAAGGAATGGATTGAGTATCACGTAAAGAAATGTGACGTCGTTTTGCCGCTTGTCGCCATTGCGACACCCAAACTATATGTTGAAGATCCCATCGGCGTATACAACCTGGACTTTGAGATGAATCTGGGCGTCATCAAACAATGTGTTAAGTATCATAAGCGTGTTGTATTCCCATCCACGTCCGAGGTTTATGGCGCCTGCACTGACCCCGAATTCAAAGAGGACGAGAGTTTCCTGGTTGTCGGGCCGATTCAAAAAGAGCGATGGATATACTCATGCTGCAAGCAGCTCCTGGATCGCGTGATCTATGCCTATGGCACCCGCGGTCATCTTGAATTCACGCTGTTTCGACCATTCAACTGGATTGGACCACGGCTGGATTCCTTGTACGTAGCCAAAGAAGGGAGTTCCAGAGTCGTCACACAATTCATTGCTGAACTACTTATGAAACGCCCGATAGCACTCGTTGACGGCGGCCATCAGAAGCGATGTTTTACCTATGTGGATGACGGCATCTCCGCGTTGATGAAAATTCTGGAAAACAAAAATGATATATGCAAAAGCGAGATTATCAACATTGGAAATCCGGACAATGAGTGTTCCGTGAAGGAATTGGCCAATATTTTGAAGAATCTCTTTGTGGCTCATCGGGACCACAGAAATGACAAGGTATACTCTGACATCGTTGAGGCATCCGCCGAATCTTACTATGGCAAAGGCTACCAGGATATCTATTTCAGGAAACCGAGCATTGAAAAAGCGCGAAAGCTGTTGGATTGGAAACCTGAGATAGGCTTGGAGGACGCACTGAGGATGACACTGGATTCTTTCTTGGAGGAGAACAGGGGTGCCGTCTGATGACAAAAATAAAAAAGTACTGGGCATAAAGATCGATGTTGATACCTACCATGGTATGAAAAATGGTGTGCCCCGTCTTCTTAATATCCTGGGAAACTATGACATCAAGAGTACCTTCTTCTTGAGCATAGGGCCTGATGCCTCAGGCAGAGCCATTCTTCAACTCATAAAAAATCCCCGCTTCCTGAAAAAGATGGTCAGGACTAATGCCGTTGGTCTCTATGGCTTAAGGACAGCCCTTTACGGGACACTGCTTCCTTCGCCGATGATCGCCCTTTCGTTTCCGGAAATCGTCCAAGAGATTTTATCTCAAGGCCATGAGGTGCAATTTCATGCATGGGATCACAGACGCTGGCAGGACGAGGTGCACACGAGATCGACGCAGTGGATACGGGATTGGTTCGAAAAAGGTATCCGTGGTTTTGCGGAGCTGACGGGGCAAACGCCTTCCGCATTCGGGGCGCCTGCCTGGGCTATCGACGACAGGGTGATGGAGATTCTCAAGGATTACCGGTTTGACTATCTGAGCTGCACGAGAGCCAGAAAGCCGTTCATCCATGAGAAGATAGGTGTTGTGGAAATTCCATCCGATCTTCCTTGCTTTGAGGAGGTTGGTGTTCCCGAGGGCATTACATCTGTTACTTCCATTTTGAAAGACGGCGATATGCATGTGTTGCCGGTTCACGCCGAGGTGGAAGGAGGCATCTGGAGCAGCCCATTCATCGAGTTGATCGAGCAGATCAAGAATACGGGTTACCGGTTTACGACCCTCTCTGAAATACGAAAGCTGTTGCCAGTGGATAAACTGGCAGTGCGAAAATACAGGATGGAATTGTTGCCCGGCCGTTCTGTTCCATGCGCGGTATGATCGATGGATCCTTTCATTAGAGTTACGGCTCGATTCTATTTGCCATAATTTGGAATCGGTTCAGTGCCGACAGGACGTTTTTCTTGCACTTTAAACTTGTGCTTCGCAGCCTGCGCCACTTCCAGCGCCTTGGCTGCCTCGTTTTTTTCATAGAAAACACACGGTTCGTAGGTCCACCCTAGAGCCAGCCTTTCTTCCTCCTTCTTCAAGGAACGAAGGGTGTACCTGCCTATAAGAGGCGCGACGAGCTTTGTTTTCCATCCAAATGTGGCATAGATATCCGTAAGAAGCTTTTCCGCCTTTTCGGCGATACGATCATCGTTGCGATACCACTTCCTCATGGCCCAGACCGCGCCGGCGTACGTTGAGCGTAAAGGAAATACTTCCCAGGCGAAACGCTCCCTCACGCGCCGGGGATGATTCTTATGCATCTGCCATCCGTTCAACAGCACCCGTATCAAACGAAGAATACTGGGACCGTTGAACTTAAAGTCACGCCAAAATGCCTCCAGAATATATTCCTCTTCCTGTCCGCCTTTTATATAAGGATGGCGGTAATTGAAGCGATATTGTCCGTGGGAATCGGCATCGGGGAGTTCCGATTCTGCCAAGAGCGTTCCTTCCTGCTTGTGCTTTTCATATAGGGGAGTCCCCGAAATGGGAGTGTAAAGCATAAACTGGTGAAAAACCGTTTCATGCCCGACGGCATAATCGATGATCGCATCCATATTTTCCGGTCTATGGTTTTCCAGACCGATGATCGAGGATCCCAGGACACGGATGCCGTGAGATTGCAAAAGCTGCACCAGGGCTCGCGTATCAACTCCATGGAGCTTATTGTAGCTGCTGCTTTCCCCTTCCAGACCCATCCATATCCAGCCGATGCCGAGTCTCACCAGTTGATCAATCGTATAGGATTGCAGAACCCGTGCGGAGCTGAATACGTATATTGCCCAGCTTTTGTTGTTGGCCTCCATCAGTTCGAGGAGCCTCAACGCCCTTTTCTTGTGGAAGAGAAAGTTTTCGTCCAGAGTAAAAAAGGATCGAACCTTGAGCTTCTTTTCAATTTCGCACATGACTTCAAAAAGTTCATCCCCTGTTTCATAGAAATTAATGAAATGCCCTTTACCGCCAAATAGCGCCGATGTTGAACAGAAGTTACATCCAACGGGGCAGCCCACGGAGGGGATCAGGATCGCCGCGGTACCGCCAGTTCGGCTGCCAAGACTGATACCCATAATCCTGCCTCCAAAGCCTGATATGGCCATGGGGTGCTTAATGGACGCCTTGTCATCCTGCCCGAGATACCGCTGAAACCACCGGATGCCCTCGCCGCGGACAATAAGGTCCGCATCAATTATCTCATCAATCCCTTCTTTGTTGGCGATATGTCCGCCGATGACAATCGTGGCTGTGGGTTGATACTGCCGGATAAGTTCACACATCTTCTTCACCTTGCCGATGTTCGGAATGATTGCGCTGATACCGATGATATCATATTGGCAATTGCGAATCTCTTCGATGAAACGATCAAAGGCGGGAAAATCCAGTATTGTACACGGGGCTTCGATATTGGCATGAATCATCATCAGCCCGAAGGTGCGATGAAACATGCGCAGAGAAAACCCTCCCTGGACACGGGTTACCTGATTCTGATATAGCTCCATCGGGTTGATCTTGCGGCTTCCGTGATCATCATCTTGGGCATACGGTCCGAAAACACTGGTGAGCAGTATCCGGGCACGGGTTCCGAGAGGGTGAACCGGTTGGGTATGGTGCGAACGATTGAGCATGTATTGCTCCTCCATAATGGGATAAAATATTTTACTGCAAAGACAGCTTAAGAAATATATTTACAGAAAGGAAGTTATAAGTTAGCGTTTTACAATACTTTTACAATTGGGGAGAGGTTGGAATAAAGGAGGAAAATTGACGGGAATAAACGTGTCGTATAGATTATAAATAATTATGAAACAGGCAAAATGGTTTTTCCATCCGGTTTTTGTTTTCGTTCTGTCGATGGTCGCCCTCGTGTGCTCCCTCTTCTTGTATATCTACTGGTACGTCGGGATAAGCGCGGGACTCAAATCGCTCGCCTATCGTTACCAACTTGATCCAAGCCAATTTATTGAGGCCAGTCCCTGGGTTGTCATCCTCGTCCTGTCCTTGCTGGTCGGCGTCATCCTCGCGGGGATTCTCATCATCTTCATTTATCACCTGAAAACCCTCCAGCTCTATCGCCTCCAGCAAACCTTCATCAACAACTTCACCCATGAGCTTAAGACCCCGGTTACCTCCCTGAAGCTTTATCTGGAGACCTTCACCAAGTATGAAATCCCCCGCGATGAGCAACTCAAATATATCAGCTTCATGCTGCAGGATACAGAACGTCTTTCAAATAATATCAACAGTATCCTCAATCTTGCCCGGATCGAGAGCAAGGTTTACGAAGGGGAATTCACGAACGTCGACCTTGTGGAGTTTGTCCAAGGATTTCTTGCAAGCAACCATCATATCTTCCGGGAATGTTATATCCATGTTGAAAAGCCCCCACGGGAGGCATTTTATCAGCCTGTCATCATGTCCCTGATGGAGATGCTCCTGATGAATATTCTGACCAATGCCAAGAAGTACAACAATTCAGGGAGACCCAGCATCCGCATTACCTTCGAGGAAGGCGAGAATAACCTGCTGATCCGTTTCAAGGACAACGGCATCGGTATCGAAAAGGGAGAAAGGAAAAAAATATTCAAGAAATTCTATCAGTGCCGAAACCACGATGAGCATACCGCCGTAGGAGGAAGCGGCATCGGGCTCTATCTTGCTCAGCACATAGCAAGACTCCATAACGGAAAGATCACCGCGGATAGTGATGGGGCGGGAAAAGGATCTATTTTCACAGTGGCATTGCCCTTAGAACAGAAAAGGAAAAACCATGAAAGAACTTCCACAAAAGCGCATTCTCATCATTGAGGATGACGAGCATATAGCCCAGGGGCTGAAATTGAATCTCTCCCTTCAAGGGTATGAGGTATCAATAGCCAGCAAGGGAACATCGGGACTCCAGATGTGGAAAGAGTGGAATCCCCACCTCATCGTCCTTGATATCATGCTGCCCGGTTTGGACGGTCTGTCAGTTCTGCGCCATATACGCGTGGAGGATGAAAAGCTCCCCGTCCTTATCCTTTCGGCTAAAGGCGGCCCTGATGACAAGGTCAAGGGATTCTCTTTCGGCGTTGATGACTACCTCGCCAAACCTTTTGACCTGGAGGAGTTTCTTATGCGTATCGAGCGTCTCATGAAAAGATCCTCCTGGAGCCGCGGCGGTACTGCCAATGAGGGGCTGGAAGCGCAAGAATTAAAGAACACGTACGTATTTGGGAGCAACACGATTGACTTCGGAACTATGACCGCGCAGGGTGCTCAGGGGACGATTCACCTGACAGAGCAGGAAGTGAGGTTACTTAAGATCTTCATTACAAACCGAGGGAAACCCTTGTCACGCAAGGTCCTCTTGGAAGTTGGCTGGGGGTACACTGGTGAGACGACGACACGCACGGTTGACAACTTCATCGTGCGTCTGAGGAAGTACTTTGAAAACGACCCGGAAAATCCTGTCTATTTCAAGAGTATCCGCTCCGTCGGGTATATCTTCGACCACCCGTAACCGAACCTGTTCGAAACTGAGAATTCGCCGACGCTTTAATATCCGTTAGATTTTTCCAGCTTAAACTCCATTGTCAGGGCGCCCATGCTTGCGAAGAGACCGAATACAAATAGTCTCCATAAGCATGCCATGCCAAGTTGGAAAATATTCGCATAATGATGGAAACCGAGAGAGGTCGCAATGATCATATAGATAAGACTTGTAAAGATACCGAAGACTGCAGCCGTTGCAATCCGTTTCATCATCGGAGCCCCCCCGCAGCCGGAGCTAACCATAACGCCTCCGATTAACGGGAGAGCGGCCATGAGCCACCAGATATGTCTCAGATCCGGAATGATCCCTGCGTACTTAAGATAGATCGTATCGGTTCCTGCCAATATTCCGGCAGCGCCGAACACCAGGACCGCCGCATGCCAGTAACGCGGTTTCATCAGTGTTCTCTTCTGTGCCCGCAAATCCATGTGCCTGCGAATTGTCAGTGGCCAGTTGTAGAAAAGACAGAAGACGCCGTGTTCAAGCAGAGCGCCGCTCTCGCCAAAAACCGGCACAATATGCACCGATTCCGTGGCCCAGTGTCCGGCCATAAACCGCGCCAGCGTGGGATAACGGTAAGTCATTTGTATAGGGAAGGCGAGGTACCCGACATATTTGAAGAACGCTAAGAACAAGGCGATGCTGTAGTCCTTAAAATTTCTTTCTTTTATAACCAGGAAAAGTACATACAACCCTCGCGCGAGCGATCCGGGTGATATCGGTATGAGCTGGAAAAAGGCGATAATCCCCAATCCTATCGCCCAGGCTTGTGCGCGGGGCATTTCGGGATGCGTCCATATAAAGTAGATCGCAAGCGCCGCGGCAACCACATGCGTTGTCGGCATCAAACAGATATGAACAGCCAGACTCTTGAGGTACTTCTGAATAAAAGGCTCTTTGATAGTCTTGATTATTTCATCGGCATCGCTCGTGCTTATGATGCGCTTTTTCTTCCCAAGCTCTACCATGTCGGCCAGCCATACCTCCCGCATCTCGGCATTAAAATAGAGTTGGATGGGCCGCACGAATATAAAGGCCAATTTTTCCTTTGCATATTTCCAGCTTGTTAAGAACTTATATAGTCCGATGGGAAGAATCGATAGAGGAAGATGCAGCAGAAAAAGTCGGAGGGAATGGGCAAACACCGGCGCAGACTCTTCGGTTATTCTGCCGCTGCGGCACCATGACATCACACGCTCAAGCCATTTGCCACGAAGCGTTTTAAGAAAGTATTCCATACTGCTGAAACATTTCTTATAGTGTTCCCGCCATTCGGCGTGCCCCCAGGCTTTTCGCAAAATACTGCCCAAGAATGGTATTAGGCCGAGAAGAGAGAAAGGCAGAGCTGAGATTTTATGGTTCTGGAATCGTTCCTGTGTCGGAGAGTCGATTATATTTTTGATTTTCCACCCGGCAATCGCGCTGGAAAAAATGGTAGACCAGAGCTTTCCGCTGTAAAGCAGCCTGAGATGATTATGGGTAATATCAGGAACCGAATTGCGATAGATTTCTTCCGCGGCTTTCAGCTCCTCAAGCATGCCCAGCATGTCTGCAAATTCATTTTTATGAGCGAGCACAAAGGCTTCGAGCTTTTTGAGGTCGCCACGGTCAAACTGCACGAGAGAGCCTCTGCAAATGCCTTTCCATATCAGCGAAAAATCGCCTGGGCTCATCGGGCCGAAAGGAAGCAATGCAAGACCTGCGCGGAAATCCATGGAGACAAGACCTGTATAAGGATCATCGTCAGTCGCATCCAACTTCAGACAGTTTGGTTGACTCTTGCAGGTGGACCATTCGTACTGGCGTGCGAATTCATACGCGCCCATGTCGTGGAGGAGCTTGACAAAATCCGCCATGAATTGTTTTTTTGTTCTGTACTCCGGAGAGCCGAGGCATTCAGGGGGAAGTCTTTCTCCTTTCTTCCATCGGCTTAAAAGCTCCATGTGATCGTCAACTTCAAGCTGCCAGGTGCGGCCTTCGACCCAGGAGGTGATCTCACCGCAACTTCCTAATTGGGTATCGACAAAGATGGCGTACATGTCTTTAACGCATGATTCATCACCGAATCTGATCTTGGCGCCGCGGCGGATGAATTTCTGCCATAACGCGCCGGCCCTTGCCGCAGCGGGATTTGACTGCAATTGAAAAGGCCCCTGAAAACCGATCCAGTAGAGCAGGTTTCTGAAAAAGCGCGCCCCTGACGATGGCGGAATCAGGATTTTCAGTGCATAAGAATTGGCAACCTGCAATCCCGGCAGTGCGTCCGGTTCGATGCTGAGAGCTTTCACTTTGTAAACCTGTCCCGCAAATCCGCCGCCGACAAATTCTTCTATCTGTACTCGAACACGGGATGTTTTATCGGATACATCAGGCGCAACGGCGCTCGCGTCATATTCCACGATATCTCCGACGTCGTAGCGCTTTACAGCTAAAGGCCGCTTCAAACCAAGGCGCTGGTATTCATTTTCCAGAGTCTTACACATCTCTATCGAATAATCTTTTTTCATAATGACCGCTGTGATAATCTATATAACAATCATGCCACGTGGGACACCACGAAGATATGGGAATTTTCAATTTGTCATTCCTGCAAAAGCAGGAATCTATAATTAGGACTGGATTCCGTGTCAGGCACGGAATGACATTTAAGAATCTTCTTTGTACTAATGAATGCTCGCTTTTATAGCGAGCAAAGGACATAGCTTTTTCTCATAAACGCCCCTTGACGTCAAGATCGCATCTTTTCTTCCTACAATATTCTTCGAAAGGATAAGCAATGCCCGCTATCTTGGACTACTTTCATTGATTGTCGAAAGAAACATGCTGGGGCTAACATCTTATCTAACGAGGCGAGGTTAACCGAGAATATCTTCCTGTACTCTATAGTATCAAGTTATTGGGAAAGATTAGTGATTATAACTGGTAATGATCACCGTGGAATCCATCTTCCTGTTGCCTGATTTTTCTTGACGCATAACAAGCGCCTCCTTATACTTCCAGAACATAAAAACAAATTCTTATCGGATATCGAATAGTCAAGGCCATGGGCTATATTAATATAATGATTAGGTAGGAGATGAAATTATGCGAAAAATATGGCAAGTGGTTTTTTGCATCCTATTGTGCATTTTTTTGGCTCCCTTTGCCACTGCGGCAGGACCTGAAGGTTCCGCTGTCTCCTATGAAGAGACAGTCACTCAATGGAAATCATATCATGATGTAGCTCACTGGCTTGCAGGGTCCTTTGTCTATGACAAATCGACGCATGTTCCTCGAAGTCCCGCCGAAACATTCAAGCTGAAGAAAGGCGTGTGTTACGATGCCACCAAGTTTACAATAGACGCTCTCAACCGGATCAACCCTGGATACAAGGCGAAGTCCGTATTTATTAAGAACAGGATTGGACCTCCCCATCATTGGGTAACTGCCTTTACAGAAAATGGTAAGCTTTATATTATGGATTACGGCGCCGGCAAAAGATGGTCGAGAATGAATGGCATCCATGGGCCATACGAATCTTTGGCAGACTACGAGAAATTCTTGTCTTCTTTGACTATGGGAGGATTTGTATTGGAATATGCTGTGTATCGCGATCTTTGACGAGTAGTTTCCGGAGCTTTAACGTCAGAATTGATCATGGTTACGCTCAAGATTAACTTGTCAGCATTTGCTTCTTCCTCTTCTAAGGAAGAGAGTCAAGTAGTTTCTTTCTGCACACTGTTAAAGCTGCAAATGGTTGTGGTGGTACTTCGACCTTTTTATTCCTTTTCACCTAACCTCTTTTATTCTGCGGGCC
>Ga0209777_10003407_pt1 | contig 19760 bp, 29 predicted proteins | sample FrelakmetHBP12HB_FD_187147 | JGI IMG/M metagenome (GOLD analysis project Ga0209777, IMG submission 187147) | Freshwater lake sediment microbial communities from the University of Notre Dame, USA, for methane emissions studies -HBP12 HB (SPAdes)... | ecosystem: Environmental > Aquatic >...
TAGAAATATCTTCCCATAGCATTTTGATAAGCGTTATTATTAAAAACGGAAAAGCCCAAATTGGAACTGTTATAAATATTAATAGTTTAATTAATAATCTCATTATTATTTCTCCTTTCCTATATTGGCAATTGAAGTAGAATTCTAGAAAGGTGGACGCAGATCCAACTCGATACCACAAAATGGACAATATAATATAGGAATTTTAATCTCACACGATATATTCTTGTCATATATCATCTGTCTAATATACCATTGAACTTCGTATGGAGTATAGACCAGGCTTATAGATATATTATCTGGAATCGTTGGACATCTATGAATATCAGCTACTGAATTGATCATATTATCTCATCCTTACATTTTAATTTAAAGTGATGATTCTTCACAACTTCTTCCGACTCGTGAAAGATATAATGGACAAACGAATAATCGAGAATGGAAAGTTTTCCAAACCACCCGTCAATCTTATAAATCCCATAGACATCGTTAGGACTTTTTACTGTTAAGTGATCTTTGATCATAGACCAAGCTTTAACTATCCCATCTCTGCTTCGAAGACCCCCTCTACCGGTAGAAATTTTTTCAGAATCTATTACATCATCTGGAAAGAAAACAGAACCGCGAGAAGTGTGTATTTCTAAACCTTTACTTTTAAAGATTTCAAGTTTCATAATATACTCCGTAATATAATTCTACATTTTAATAATATATCCCATAGATTTCATAAATAAAAATATTCCACCAAATGCCATTAAGAGAAATGTATATTTGAATACAGCATCTATCAGTTTTTCTGATTTAAATATTAATCCAAAAAATAAATAAATTAATATACTTATCAATAAATATATTTGAACATCTGTCATAGTTTTATCTCCAACGATTTATTTTGTAATAAAAAATATCCGCCAAGGACCAAACTGGCACTTTAGCGGATACTCCGATTCTTAATCAAATGCTACATGTCTTTTTTGTAAATCTTCCCGTGTTAGATCGTCTAACAATATTAGCGAATATTGTAACAGCATTATCAATTTAAACATATCCATAGAATTATTAGGTTTTTCATCTGCTAACTTTTTAAGAAGTTTCGGGATATAGTCCTTGACGATATCGCTTGTCGGATATGTTTTGTCAAGAACGTCTTTTAATTCCGTGAAAGATAATTTATCAATATCATATTTTTCACCAGTTAACATTGTAATTACTGTTTTTTCTTCTTTCATTTTGTTTTCTTCTTTCGTTTTTCGTATTTTTTAATTGACAGTATTATTAGATTCCGGAACTGGGGCGATCACCAATGTGAGAAAATTAGTCATCTCCATATAGAGCTCTTCTTCGACTATGTGCATATATTGCACACACTTTCTACCAAGTTCAGAGGTCTGCCAGTTTACAACCTCAATAATTTCATCAAGAGTAAAATGTTTAATATAGATGTCTGTTAACAGTTTTACATATTCATCTTCAGTGAAAGCTGACAAAAATGATTGAATTTCTTTGGAGTTTACATCAACTCCCACCTTCGCCCCGACACTCACGATATATGCTTTATGTTTTTCATACACATTCAAATCTTTGACGAACTTCAAAATTACATTCTTATACTCAACATATTGTTGATTTTTCATTTAATATCTCCTAGTTAATCTTTTTTCCTTTATGATTAGGATCTTCCATGGACACCACCATCAGTATGAGAAGTGCTATGCCCAATGCTCCCGATACCCAACAAGCAACTCCCGCCCCAATATCTAATCTATTACAATACGAAAAGAATAGGACTACCCCCAGCGACTCTATAAGAAACAGTATTCCTACAATCCGTTTTAGACGGTTCATCAGATTTCCACCTTTCTAGTTTTTAATTTCTGCCTGTTTCTCGATATATAAAATTAAACTTTCTTGCAACAAATTAACGTAATTTTGACAAATTTTTTGATGTCGTGCTTTCATTCCTAAATTACACTTCATCGGGTATTCACAATTTTGATCATATTGAAAATATTCATGATAGTGGTATTTACAGGTATCGCATAATAATTTTGGCTGCTTCACATTTTTCTCCAAATTAAACACAGTTTAGAATCTTTTGTGCATATTTTACGAGTTTTTCTTGTTGCTCGCATGTGACTACAATACCACATAACTTCTCGTAAGCACTCCTCGTATTGAGGCAACTACCAAGTGGACAATTATCGCAAACGCCAATATCCCCTTGATTTTTTCTATGCACAATACAGAGAAAACAATTATTTCTTCTAGATAATTTAACTGACGCCGTACTTGGATGAGAGGTATCTAAGTGAGACTTTATCCACCACTCTTTCAGTACTCCTGGATGAATATATCTTTTTAATTTGTATTGTTCTACGATCCATCTCCACATACGTATATGAAGGAGATACATGAGTTCTTGTGAGGTATCATCTGTGTTCACCCGCGCAAATAACCTTTTTGTTGACGTTTTACTATTTATCGTAGTATTCATATTCATAATTTTTCCTTATATTAATATATTAAACACAGTTTAGAATCTTTTGTGCATATTTTACGACCTGAGAGGTTTTTCCTTTGCGGATCATCTCAGACAAATTGAAGTATAAACTATCGCGGTGAATACAACTACCGAGTGGGCATGTAGCACAAATGGCATCGCTTGGCGAGTATTTGTTTAGACCAGATTGGTCACTTGCATGGGCTTTGCCTGTTTGGTATTTACAGAGAAAACATGAATGGTCATTCTCTAATTCTTCAGCTGCTGCTGGCGCGTATAGGTTCACCCAATCCGCTTTCAGATATATGGGATGGATATATCTTTTTAATTTGTATTGGCTGACAATCCATTTCCACATACGTTTATGCAGAAGATACATGAGTTCCTGTGAGCAATCCCCCGCATTCAATCGTTTGCATAATCTTTTTGTTGATGTTTTACTATCAATATTTCCCATCTAAATTCTCCCACTTATCAATGTGTTCGTCTGTCCAGCGTGCTGGTTTATGATCTGGTAATGGCCATGATTGTTTTACCGGAATTTTTAAAAGTATAGTTCTACCAGTTCGTAACATCCATCGTCTGGCAGTCTGTTCATTTGGAAAAAATCTAACTGGTGGTTTGATGCACCCAGATTCAATATACAATTTTAACTTCTTATCTGTTGTACAATGATATCCAACGGTAATTCTATATAAAATTTTTATCTCTATTAATTTTTCTACAACTAACATTATTATAGAGATAGCAGTTGAAAAAATTGCTAAATAATATAATCCACACCCAATGCACATTCCAATTGCAGCAGTTATCCACAATGTTGCTGCTGTGGTAATTCCTTTTATTGACGTGCCATGATGTAATACAACACCGCCACCGATAAAGCCTATTCCCGTTATGATCTGTGCCGCTATACGAGCCGGATCATGTGTTATTTTTATTAAATTTTGATCTGCATAGTTAAATCCATAAATCGATAAAATTGTAAAAATTGTAGATCCTAAGCATACTAATGAGTGGGTTTTCATGCCAGCAGATTTATGTGATAATTCTCTTTCAAGACCTATACACAATCCTAATAAAACTGACAGTATAACCCTAATGGACATGTTAAATTCAATTGTTGATGATATGTTTAATGGTATACCCCAGAAATGCATATTAAATTCCTTCAAGTCATGATATTGTCCCCGACCCGAAGGACGGGGACTTACTTCCGAACTATTAAAATTCGTAAATATTTGTATTTAAATTATATTTTTCTTTAATCAGAAAAGTTAATTTTGATAAACTTTCGATTATTGCATTTTCTATTTCTTTTTCTTTGTTTGTATTATTGGGAATATTAATGTGTAAAATTGCATCATCATCCTCTGTAGAATCTCCACGTAGACTTAATTTGATAGTATTTGGATACATGTATCCGATCGAGGGATAATTTTTAGATTGAATGCTTACATGGTATCCGCCGCCCGTAGATATTAAACATTTATAATTTTTTAGGAAATCTTTAACTAAATCATCTTGTTCTAAAATTTGAAGTGTAAGATTGTCTCCATCAGATTCCAGGCGTATTTTTATCACGTGATCTCCTTTAAAGCTTTAAGGATGGTATCTCAACCACCCTTAAAGAATTGGAATTACTTTGAATTGAATATTAACTGCTATCTTACCGGGTTGGCATCACAGCATCTAAGAATACTGAAAACGTACCACGATGTCCTTTCCAGGTTAAATACCAATCGCCATTGTCATCCTTCTCTACACGTAAACACTTAACGGTCTTAACCTTATCTGTTTTAAGCGGCATTCTAAACATATGTGCATCGTATATTTTTGAATTTGCTGCAATGGTTACCGTCATTCCGGGTTTAAAATTAAACATTCTCTTCATTTCATATGAGGTTGGTGAAACATCATATTCGGATTTATTTTCCTTGTCAATATCTACACACATTGTTGGAAAATATAAGGCACGTCCTACATTATCACCATCTTCCCGCGATAACATTGCTTCAAGTGCGCGTGCAAATGCTAGGCCTTTCCCAAATTTTTTATTCGGGGTTTCGGTGTACGCACAAAACGAAATTCCTCGATGGAATTTATTCGCACTGTCTCTGATCAAACAAATTGTAACTATTGGATTATTATAAATATCTCTATGGTAATAAAAAATTTCATCTACTACTTTTTTCATTTTAAATCTCCTTTGATTGTTTGAAAATGTCTTGCTATCAATCACTAATTAATATATATAGAAAATAGAAATTTAACTTGCTATATATATTAATTGATGAGATAAAGATCATAGTTAGTTCAATAATGTGCTAACTACAAGAGATCTAAAGATCTCATAGATATATATAGAGGAGACACATATGTTTGAACAGATTTCGCACAACGTCCATTGGTCAACCCGAAAGAAGATTCAATCATTAATCGATAGTCAAAAAATATATAAAACAAAAAATCATTCAAAATATGGATTTCCATATAATCCAGAACTATCATCTGGATTGGATGATCAATATGATGCGCTTATCGATGAGATTAAATTAGCATTTGATATTGAAATTCTATTATTCATCAATAAGTTTGAAAGTATTGTTTTCATGAGGGATGGTGGAATGTATTGGTATTATCCAACCTCAGATACTCTATGGACATCCAAAAATTAAAATAAGGAGCGGTAAAAGTATGTCAGATGAAACGATAACAAACGGTGATATTGGAGATAATATTATTCTATATGACGATCTCGATGTAACATTAACATATCTTGGAGTCTTAGCCGGAACACCAACTTTCCAATATATGAATAAGCGATCTAAACACTCTATCATGTTCGCTAATGATGGCGCAGCTACTTGGTTGACAACCAATGGTACGGTTGAAAAACAAGAAAAGCACATGGTTGATTTGGAAGGGTATGTGATACGCTAGAGTTAACAAATATGGTGAGAATATTCACCATATTTTTTTGCTTTGACATTTAAGGAACCATATGATAATAAGATCAGACGTGGAGGATAATTGAATGATATTAGTTACCGGTGGTGCGGGATTTATAGGCAGTGCAATTGTGTGGGGTCTTAACAATCTTGGTTTTACAGATATTATAATTGTTGATCATCTGGGCGATGGTGATAAATGGAAAAATCTTAGAAATTTAAAATATAAAGATTATGTAGAAAAAGATGATTTTTATAGTAATATCGACGCCTATTCGAGTATAGATACCATCTTTCATATGGGCGCATGTTCATCCACCACTGAGCAGAATTTGTCTTATATGATAAAAAATAATTTTGAAACCAGTAAGATATTAGCAAAATTTGCAATGTCAAAAAATATCCAATTTATATACGCATCCTCTGCAGCAACCTATGGAGAAACTGATAATTTCTCAGATGATTTATCTAGACTAAATTCCTTAAGATCGCTCAACAAATATGGTTATTCAAAACATATATTTGATCGCTGGCTTTTAGAAAATGGATTTTTTAATAAAAAGAAAATAATCGGATTAAAATTCTTTAATGTATACGGTCCAAATGAATATCATAAAGGAGAAATGCGATCCTTTATTTTAAAGGGATTTGAAGATTATATAAAATACGGAAAGATTAACCTTTTTTCAAATGCATTAGATTGTAAAAGAGATTTTATCTATATTAAAGATGTTGTTGATATGACTCTTTTTTTCATTAATCGTATGCCGGTATCTGGATTATTCAATATTGGGAGTGGAGTTGCATCTAACTGGAAGGATGTAGCACATAATATCGTTTCTACATGTAGCACATCTCTTATAGCTGATATGAATTTTCATCACGAAACAATTGATATGCCAGCTAATATATCTCATCAATATCAAAAATTTACACAAGCTGATATTTCCAAAATTAGACAAGCGGGATATAGTAAACCAATAATGAACCCCAAAGCCGCCATACAAGATTATATAGACAACTATTTGAAAAAAACTAAATACCTAGGAGACTAAATATGATTAGATTAATCTTTACACTTTTTAGCGGAGTAATTTCACCAGTTAACAATGCATATGGTTTTTGGTTCTTATCCTTCTATTTAGATCATGTTGGTGAAGCAGAAAAGAACTTCGGCGATGCAAAATCTTTATTTGCGGTGTTATATGAGGATGGTAAACTCGTTATCGACCTATTGTTCACGCGAATCGTTAATACAGATTTATCATCTCCCAACAATTAAAATCTTCAATACTTTTGAGGATCTGTCATGAGTTATAAATTTGTAGTTTTCACTCCGTCATATACCGTATCATCAGCCGGTGTTATAGCTTTACATAGATTATATACAGAATTATCTAGTCGAAATGAAAATGTATTATTATATATTACAGATGATGTATTTAATAGAGATAGAAAAATAGTAGAAAATTTTACAGATTCCATAGCGATATATCCGGAAATTACCTGGGGAAATCCATTGGGGAGTTTTAGGATAGCTCGAGAAATAATGCATATACCTGGATTTTTAGGAGGTCCTAAGAATTTTGATATTGATAATGTTCTGTGGGCATATAGTGAATATTGGAATAGAGAAGCTAATCTTAATCTTCCCAATGATAGAATACTGCATATACCAACAATTGAATTTGAAAAATTTAAGAATTTTGGGCTCACTAGAAATAAAAAATATTATTATCGTGGAAAGAAAAAAGAAAAAATAAGTCCACCAAAAGATAGTAGAGATATTTTATCCGGAGATGTCACCGATCAGAATAGACATGATATTTTTATAGAACGATTTAATCATGCTGAGGTTTTGTATTGTTACGATAATGCAACAGCGTTAACAACAATCGCATTATTATGCGGGTGTCCCGTAATTATACTTCCAGATGACAGATACTCATATAATAATATCATTTCAAACTTATTACCTGGAATGGGATATGGTTTAGATCAAGAAAATATTGCACGAGATAATGTTAATTCAGATCTAATACGAACTACTTTAAAAAATGATGAGATAACCTTTCAACATCAATTAACAAATTTTATAACTGTTATGAAAAGTTGACAGCATTGTTGGCATGACATTTTAAAATTAAATCACTAAGATATCACATATACTTTCTCCCAACAAAATTAAAATGATGGTAGACTTATATTATGATAGACATTCAACCATGTGATATCTTTTTTTCTCGCGGAGAAACCTTTATACATAAAGCGATTAGATTTTTTGAATGTACTGATAAAAATAAAAATGTCTGTGTAGATCATGTGGGCATATTCGTAGAACCTCCAAGCAATCTTAATGTGGCAGTGTGCATCGAGGCAAATTTTTGGGTGGTGTGTCATAGTTTCTGGAAAAAATATTATAAGAAACAATTTAAAGTTGCAATTTTTAGACCATTAATCTTAACAGATCTTGAAAAATTAATTGTTGCAGATAAAGCAAAAACATATATCGGGTTTAGGTATGGATTTATTAAGATAGCCGCACATTTCCTTGACTATTTTTTTGGTGGAAAAAATGTATTTAGAAGTTTGTTAAAAGAAAATGAGTATCCTATATGTAGTTGGATAGTAACTCATGCATTTTCTGAAGCAGATGAAACGTTTGGTATTGATGAAAATATAGCAACTCCTGCGAATATTTGGGATTTTGTTATATCTAATCCAGACAAATATGCATATATTTTTGAATTGGATTATCTAAAGTAGAATTTGCGAAGTTTTTAATGTTTCCAATGAACAAAATATAAACTAAAGTGGGATTTAAAAATCGATGGAATTTCCTGAAGATATTGCTATGTATGCAGATGATGTTTTTTTAAATCCAGACGTTCAAAAATTTGTAAAGAATATGATAAATAAAAAATCTAATGAGGGTAAAAAAGAGATGGCAATCAATAAAGAGGATTATAAAATGGATAACTCAGAATTGCACAATGATATAACAGAAGCCGGAATGGCATCTTCAATAGCGAAGGTAATACGTAAAGTACGTAGAGCGCCATCGAAGATTGACGATAAAATAAGAACCGCTCTAGGGGAACGCTTTACTAAATTAATAAAAAAATATCACAAGGACCTAGAGGATCTAGAGGTGTGGGTAAACAAGCAGATTACCAGGACAAGACTTCCAAACGGCGAGGACGAGTTTACGTGGACACCGGGATCTAAGGAAGAATATAAGAAAAAAACAGCGGAGCTAGAAAGCAAAATACGTGATGCGGTGAGAGCAAGAAACAAAATCTGGAATGCACCTGTGCCAGTGACGTCTATAATTGGTGGAATGGCAGCGGGAGCGGGAATATATGATACTGCCCATAAAATAAATAAAAAAATAAATACTAAAACACAAAATACTGTACAAGAAACTGATATATCTCCATCATTCATAAAAAAAATAAGTAACGTTGCGTCAACAGCTCTCAAGAAATTGGATATTATTTCTAAGATAAACAGAAAATATGAAGAGCAAATAGTAAAATTATCTAAAGAGGCGGAAAACGAGTATGAAGAACTTGGTGGATTTACGTTCAAGACAGCTCGTCATGATACAATCCTGAAAGAGATAGAGCGTTTGAGGGACAAACAATCTGAGCTTAGGGAATTAAGAAAGCGGATTCGACTTCAACTTCAACCAAAGGCCGCCGCAATTGGCGCAGCAGTAGGAATAACTGGGGCACATGTTGCCCATAAAATAAATAAAAAATCTAATGGGGGTAAAAAAGAAATGGCTAGTATAGAGGAATCATATTTAAACTATTTAAGTGAAAGTAATATAGCCACATCGATAGCGGGGAAAATAGGTAAAGATAAATTAGCAAAAGCGCTACAAAAATTGAAGAATTTGTCTGGATGGGAATCCTATTATGAAAAAGATGTGGCAGGCCTAAGTCATAAAATATTTGATGAACCGATGAGTTTTAAGTCTACATACTACGAAGACAAGCTAGAAGACGCTAAGAAAAAACTAGCTGATATAAAAAGAATCAAGAAGAAGCTCCAAAACATATTGCCTAAACTTTCAAAAGCAGGAGAAGCGGTAAAAGAGTCAACCATAGAGGAATCATATTTAAACTATTTAAGTGAAAGTAATATAGCCACATCGATAGCGGGGAAAATAGGTAAAGATAAATTAGCAAAAGCGCTACAAAAATTGAAGAATTTGTCTGGATGGGAATCCTATTATGAAAAAGATGTGGCAGGCCTAAGTCATAAAATATTTGATGAACCGATGAGTTTTAAGTCTACATACTACGAAGACAAGCTAGAAGACGCTAAGAAAAAACTAGCTGATATAAAAAGAATCAAGAAGAAGCTCCAAAACATATTGCCTAAACTTTCAAAAGCAGGAGAAGCGGTAAAAGAGTCAACCATAGAGGAATCATATTTAAACTATTTAAGTGAGAAGAAAGCGGAAAATGACAAATGGATCGCCGGAGCCGTTAAAAAGAAAGGTTCTTTACATAAAGCTCTTGATGTTCCAGAAGATAAGAAAATTCCTGCAAGCAAATTAGAGATAAAAGTGGACGATTCTCCAAAAATGAAGAAACGTAAAGTCTTAGCACAAACTCTTAAAAAGATAAGTAAAAAGAAGAAATTGGGTGAAAGCTTAACCGAAAATGAACAGACGTTAGTAGAGGCTGTTAAGTCGATGGTTATTAATGAATATATTATGCAGTTATTAGAATTTGAACCTCAACAAAAGCATCCCAGTTTATTAACTAAAAAAGAACGAGCGATACCTACGATTATTGGGGGTGCAATGGGTTCTGCTGTAGCGGGTACGGCTATAATGACTGCCCCAAGCGGACAGAAGACAGAACATGCTCTTGCTGCACTTCTAGGAATCGCTGCCGCAACTCTTCTGATGAAATTAATTAATTTTTATACTGATAAATGTAGAAAAGCATCAGCAAATATTAAAGACCCGAAACAACGAAAAATCGCTTATTATACATGCCAAATTAATACTTGTAATAAAATTATAGAAACATTAAATAAAGAATCAAATACCGGCGTCAAATCGGAATATAAAAAGAACTTAATAAAACGCCAAATTGCACAATGGAAAAATAGATTGGCTGAGAAACGACAGCTATTAAATCAGACTCTAAGAAGTAAATAGGAAAAATTTAATAAAATAAATGAAATTAGTAGACATTCATAATTTAAGTTTAAGGGGTGTGTCCAATAAAGAATTATTGGGATTACATCGCCGCACACACCAATTGTGGGTACTATCCAATACTAAAAAATATAATAAACCTTATATAAAAAATGCTCATGATAGTATAGTATATGAGATGGAAAGTAGAGGTATGAATCACAACACACCCCTTAAACAAAATGTAACAGAAGCATATTTAATATTTTTGAATTTATAGAAAAAGGAGCGTCTACTCGTGAAGCAAATAATGGGCAATCTTTTAATTGCCGCAGATAAAACTATTAGTTTTACATTTCAATCTAAAAAGTTAGGATTATTATTTCAATTTTCAACAAATAAATCTAATACTGTAAGAATATTAGATGATATACCAGTAAATAATGCAATACAGGTATATAAATCCGATAAACTTAATAAGGTATCATATAATAGTCCAGCGACAGTAAAGCTTGGAAATTTCTTTGGATTGATCAGTGAGAAAAATGAACTTTTTGTCATGACGTTCAATTCAAATATTATTAAAAATAATTGGAAAATTTCTTTAAATATGCAAAAAGAACCATATGGTTATTTTTTAGTACGAAGCGTATGATATATGTTGATAAATTTGAATTTCTTAGAGAACAAAATTAAAAATAAAATATAAGCGCGTTTTACTGTGCAAAGGAGTTTATCTAATGGCATGTAATCCAACTAGACTTGTTAGAAAAGTTCTGACAGAATTGGTTGATGGTGAGGCAGCAGAATCTCTGACTGGTTTATTAGAAATTTTGGAAAATAAATTGGATCCGGAAGCAGATGAATTGCGCATAGTCACCACGCTATATGCCATACAAGAAAAGATGAAAATACTGGAATCTCAGTTATCGAAATATCTTAAAGACGAATACGAACAACTTCCGAGTAATAAACTTGAGGAATTATATAATAAAGCGGCAAAACGTGAAAAAAATATATACGAATAATTCTTTAATTGCTATTACAACAATACTGAGGTTCTATTTTTAAAAATAGGGCCTTTTCGTTTTTTAAATTTTGAGAAAGGGGAATTCTGTGAAGTGTAGATTTTGTAATCCCGATAAAAATAATAAAACATATTGGGAAGAGAACGGCTTTTATGGATATGCATGTTATGAGTGTGGAAATGGTAAGACTGCCATTATAGCAAAAATTGATCATGCAGAACATTTAACAGAAACCGAAATTGTAACACTTAAAAATCTTATAACGAAATACCATCCAAATATGGAACCAATGGGTGGTCCCAATAGACATATGATATTCCATCATTTCTATGAATTAATGATCAAGGTTCGGGAGGGATGAACCAATGCCAAATATAGTTGCGAGAATTACCGATTCTATAGCGTCTAACAGTTCACCTATAATATATAATATTGCATGGGATGCAACCTGTAATGTTGCCGCCGGAACCGTTTCAGAGTTTCTTATCGAGATACCAATTCCATCATGTACGGCCAGTGAAAAAACTTATCTTCCAAGAAGAAATATAACGGGAATGGCATTTGGAATTAGTCTCCATTCATTTTCACTTTTTTCAAATAGTGATAAATATTCTGCTCATATTCTGACTCGTGATAATTTAACTTTGATTGATACCTTTCTTGAGGTTTTATTTTATAATGATATTAATAAGTCTCTATTGGATGTATTTGAAGATGGTTTCTATGTCAGGAATTATGATTATACCGGTCCATACGGTGGACAAAATAATAAATTATACATGGTAATAGATAATCGTACTGGATTATTTGATACTGGAACAGTTAATATCATAATGACATATGATGTTATTCAGGATAAACCAGTTATAGGGTAATCTTACATATGGATAATGTTATGGTTCCAAAAATTACAATTTCAGGATCACTATCTAAGAATTTAGGTTCTAGAATTTTTAGTGTAAAAAAATCATATTTATTAAATTTACATAAAACGGTAGAACTATTAGACTCTAATGAACTGTCAATTTCTGAAATTCATCATTCTGCAAAAGAAACAGCATCTAGATTATATCCATTAATGAGGATGTTGTTCTATAGCGATGACCAGAATAAAATTAAAATTTTTAGACAAATGATGATTATAGTTTCCAAAGAACGATCATCATTAAATTCAAAATTATCTGTAGACGTTGATCGAAGGGATCTAGATAGTCTTATATCTATGTATTTTACTCCAGTCGTATTTATGTATACAATTGAGTTTTCAAAATATATCAATTTCCACCCCACGATATTAGTATCTGCATATTTTGCACCTATACTAGAAGAGGTTGGGAAATTTGTTGATAATAATTTTGCCACCAATAATTTCTATATGAATTATCGAAATAATCTTAAAATGTTATTTTTAGATTTATATATCGGGTGGTATAAATATCGAATAATGAATCTAGAGCTTAGTATAAAAATTTTATATAATACTTATATTAAATTATTGAATGATCCAGAGATATTAACTATTTCTAGAATGGATCAATACTCTCAAGATGAAAATTTTATAAAAAATATAACATTAACATATCTATCTATACTATTCTCTGGTTTTATACCAGAGACATTGGATCAAATTTTTAAGCTAGGAAGTATTTTTGAAGGTTTAATGAAAGCGAAAGGATAATAATCATGATAGATTTTCTTGCAAGTATTGATATGCTTCTAAATGACAATTTGACCCAGGATGCATATAAGCTATGGGTTGATATAAAAACTAAAACTCCAATGGTTATGCATAGACCCAGTTCGGCATCTGGACGATATCATTTAGATGAAAGTGGAACTGTTCGAACAATCGGAGAACATACTTATCAGATTTTATTTACTACTCTTAAAACATTAAAAATATTTAATGTAACCACTCCAAGCAGATCAGCCGATGTATTGCTATTAGCAGGCGCATGTCATGATCTTTTAAAATATGGGGCAGAGGATCCATTATATAGAAAATCTACCGATTCTAAACACGATAAGTTAATAGCCGATGTCCTGTTATTCAATAAACAAAGATGTCTTGAAGCCCTTCAGGAAACCGATTTTGTGAAACTAGAAAAGATATGTAGGTTTCATTCTGGCAGGTGGTCCACAGATGCAACAGAAAACTTTAACATGAATAATTTTCCAGCAGAAGTAATGTTTATACATATGCTAGATATGCTAAGTGCAAATAATTTATTAAATGTTACCGGGGGAGAATATGTCGTTACAAAACACAATTCTGGTTCCTGAGTTACAGTATTTCATGGAACGTGTAGTAACCAAATCAAATCTAAATAAAAATCAAACATTAGCCCCCGCAAATGCTGCATTTATTGATCCAAATTCACGATCTTTTATTAGATTATTATTCGATGATAATTGGCCAACCGATTTTTCATTTTATTATCCTCTATTCTTAAAAACAAATATTTCAGATTGTCCAACTCTTCTGCGTCAGCGATTAATGTTATATCCTATGTCTGCAGCATATTTTATGGCAGATAGTGGCGGTGATACAAATCTATTTAATTTACATAATGATGATTTCCACCTACTCGCAGCACTATTGGAGTTTAAAACACAGGGTACACATTTTCAGTTTGACCAGTATAATTTCAACGATTTAATAACTAATCTATCAAAATTAATATTTATTTTTTTAGATTTAAAAATTAATAATCGAGATATTTACTATGATAATGATACGATACTTTCTAACATCGGAGATGTTCTTGAAAATTGTTATGAATTTTATATACAGGAATTACTCTTTGATCATTTTTCAACTTATGGGAGTTAGGTGAATGTTTAGCGTAGATGATTTTCTTAATATTCTTCAATATCTTCAAGGAGATACCTCAATAATTTTAGATCCTAAAACAAGCACTGTTGCAAAAGATGAACAGGGTAAATCTATATCTTATTTAAATAATATATTAATTCCGGCATTCAATACACCAGATACGGTAAGATTATTTAATTTTTTTATTGACTGGTATGCCGCTAATAAAACAATTATTAGTACATCTCGAGACGCGTCTGATGTGTATTCGTTACCGAGTTCACACATAGATGAACTATTTGCATCTTTCGGATTTGATAATAGAAATGCGTTACAAAATTTATATCCTGATGTAAAGCCTGAATTTTTTAAAGATCTAGTAGAACTATATAAGATAAAGGGAACTCCAAGCGCTTTATACAAAGTTTTATCATATTTCGAAGTTGATCTTATTGCATTATATGAATATTATTTGTATAAAAATACATCCGGAGAATTAGTTTTTAGAAGGCAGGAAATATATAGGTCATTAAAATTTGCAGATATTGGAAGTTTGACAGATATAAAATTTGCCGATATTATCGACTATGACCCCCATTGGTTGTTAACTCAAGATCAAATAAATCAAAGCATTGCAAGAAATGGATATGGACTTCCGTCCAAAACTCCTTATATTGGAATTGTTCCAAGTATCAATTTTAATCAATTCATTCCATATCTCGCATATATTTCTAGATATTCTCAAGATAAATATTATGCTGGGGATACAACAACCAGAGATATTGTTACATCATTAAATATAACTGTATCATATATAGAATTATATGTTGGTACTGTATATGCATTTTTGAAGGAATTTCCAATTGGGGCTAAACCTCCACTATATGTGAGCGACTTTTCCACAGATACTGATAATTGGGGCGGAGTTCATAGCGCTGTTGTTGGCGATGTAGATGCTATAGGCGGTCTTGATGATTGGATGCAGATTACGTGCGATAACACATATGATCAGCACTATGCCGCATTTGCTGGAACACATGGGCATAATAAAAGAACATATAGTGTTTCATTTAAATATTATATACCATCTGGACAATCTCATGTATCCAATGTTAGATTCTTTATAGATGGTGGATTTGCATTTATTGATGGTGGAAGTGTTGTTGGAGCGGTTGGTGAGGTTAATGCTACAATAACATCACATCACACCGGTACATTTATAATAATGGGATTATCGAGTACTACAGACTATTTCGTAGGTGATAATAATATTTTATATGTAAAAGATATTGTTATTACGGAAGTTGATAATTTTATATGCTATGATGGAACTGGTACTTACACATTAGATTCAGTTACAACAGAATATAATTCGTTTGTAGGTGTTAAACCTGATAGATCCGTAAGAAATGATACTATTGATCTTTTATATGATCAATTTACCAGACTAGAAAATATAGATTTTATAAATATTGAGGGTGGTTCGGGAGCATATCTTAGTAGATTAAATAATTCATTTAAAGAAGAAATAGACATTTATTTTGAAGGGAATCGGGGCGATGAATGTGTATCATATCTTATTTCCGATCTTGGCAATTATTATAAGGCTAATATAGATAAATCATATTCTCCATTAGGAATGTTTATATTAGACTTCGGAGCTTTCCAAAAACAGTTCATCAATGATGTTATTAATTTCTTTAAACCATATCATGCCAGAATGCAATTTTCTGAAAAATTTATCAGTATTGGAAATAAATTAGAAGAATCCATATATACCGATGATGAGTTTGATTATCCCATATATGAAATAAATATTAATGATTTTTGTACTGGTGATGGACATCCTAGTTTTTATGATGATACCCATCCAACTGATAATTACTATAGTAGAGAACATTATGATTCAACTGCTTATTTTGATAGTGGTGCATTGTTTGATAACTTGAATTTAAGTATGGATATAGAGATGACTGTGAATGATCGCTTAAATTATTATCCGAGTGATTCTACTAATTCTATCGAAAATGAATATATTCTGGATATACTCGGTAATGTTATGTTTGCTAGTTCTAACTCAGTCGGTGTTTACTTGGATCGTGGGTGGACATCAGATGTTCCGTTTATTAATGATCTTTTTACTGTAACGGTGGAAGCGGTTGAGCCCGTACCGCCTATACCACCGGTTGATCTCGATACATTATTTTTTCAATGGAGAATGGAAACCGATGGTGGAGCAGATATTGTATTTAATAATTCTCCAAGCCATGATTTTCTAAGTTCGTCTGTTGGGACTATAGGAACTGTGACAAATAGTGCTTCTGTAGATACAACAACTCCTATGGTGGGATTAAGCGCACTTAGAAATGAAATAGTGGGCTGGGGGAATTCTGTAGGCCTTACCACTGATAATTTTTTAAAAAATAATGTTAAATTTGCTAGTGGATTTAGAATTGGTTTTTGGCTTAAACAACCAAGTGGAACTGGCGGGGCAGAGGCCCATATAATAACAGATGGTTCAGGATTTGATATATATAGAAATGCAACATATATTTTTAATTTAATTGTCCACTGTGGGAATGTTGTAGTTATAAGTGATGTGCTTGAAGGTATTACCGAAAGCAGTTGGAATTTTTATGAGATTTCTATAGATCCTAGTTCGTACACATATCACACATATGTGAACGGAGTACTTAACAAACAGGGGGCAATGTTAAACCCACTGGTATCCCCAACTGGAGATAATTTATATTTTGGTAACTTATTTGGAAATCCAGCTGAGAGTTACCTTGACAATATTATGATGTCATTTGATGTGACTGAAAATTTATACACCCGTGCTTATGATATATTCTATAGGGATGACAGACCACCCGATGACATCAAAGTCTGGTGGAGAGGAGATTCTCAAACTGGAGTTGTTGCAAATACAATAGATGATTATGTTAATTCACCCCTTGTATACAGTACTGGATTGACTATGAACACGGCATCGGAAACATCAATTGTCAAGGTTGGCAGTGGCTCTATAAAATTATTATACAATACCAGTATAAGAACAAACACATTTAAACCAGATTATTTTTACAATGGGAAAATGGGATTTTGGGCATACTTTCCGTCACTGGCTGGAGTGCTTGAGATAGGCTTGTGTGGGGGGGCTTGGAATTTTGGTAATTATCTTGTTATAGGGTATTGGCCGGAATATGGACTAGTAATTGAAATAGTGCACACAGAAGGTGGTTCATCTTCAAATCAAGCACGACTTGGTGCAACAATGTCTTTAAATGCATGGCATTTTTTTGAATGGGAATGGAGCAACATCGGACCCGTTTACCAAAGGATACGGATGGACAATGAAATAGTGGAATTGAATTATCCTTACGGCACCCGTGCTGAAAATGAAGCTATGGATACTTCAGTATATATGTCCTCCACAATGGATGCAGTAAACATGTATAACACACAAACTGCGGTATATGTCGATAATTTAATGATAACGAATGATGTCACTAGAGATCTATGGTCAATTAAAAATAACCCAACATTTCCATAGCAACATGTTTTCAAAATAGAATCAAAAAAAAGATCGCTATCTTAAAGATAACGATCTTTTTTTTAATATTAAGTGCTGCTCGACATCCAATTTTTGCCTTCTACTGAAGACTCCTCCACTCTTATGACATTTGTAATATCAATAGTGGAACCCAGGATCGGCTAGGTGCGTGTAAGTAACCCTGGATGTTAGGTGGTCTTTATTGATCGTGTATAGGAGATCTTTCCAATACAGCAATCCAAGTTATCCCGTCGATATTTGACCTTTAGCATCGGCAGCGGAATTAATAATTACATCAGATCTTCTTTCGCAAGTATCTTAAATTTCTTTTCTTTCACATCAGAATCGTCCAGGTCTAATTCGTAGATGACGCCTATCGAATTCTCATTTAACCACATATACTTCAATTCAAATTCGCGTTTTAAATGTCGTGGAACTTTGAAAAATCGATCATTTATCCAACGCCGTTCACTGCCGACACATCTAATAACTTGCCGATAGTAAATATAATATGAACCGCATTTTAATAAGCGTGAAGATATGTATGTCAAGATATCATCCATAATTCTATTCAATAGAATAAGCATTATACAAAGTATCACCAACTTTACAATTATAGTTGTACCCATAGACATAAAAGTCTCCTTTGTTTTTTGTAAATCGCTTTACATCAAATCTTCTTTCGTAATTATCCTAAATGTTTGTTCTTTTACATCAGGATTGCCCAAAACTAATTCGTAGACATGACTTAAACCGAATTCATTTGACCATGTAAATTCCAATTCAAATTCAAGTTTTAAATGTCGCGGAACTCGGAAAAATCGAATATGTACATTCGATTCTCCTGGTTCGTCATATGCAATAATTTGCTTATAGTAAATATATGGATTGTGGCATTTCAATAAAACCGAATATAGGTATGCCACGATGTCGTCCATAAATCCACCCAAAAGAATAAATATTATACATACTACCATTATCAATGCAATTGTAATTGTACCAATAGCCATGGGATTCTCCTTTAATATTTTTTTGTAAAGCGAATTAGACGCCCATAATCTCTATACACAAATCATTATCTTTATCGATTTCAAAAGATATGGGATTCACCTTTTCAATTCTTCCCTCGACCATGATATAATATTGTGCAGAAGCACCGCCCTTTATAAGCTCGACCACTTCTACAGCGAACTTCTCGGTATCTATCTCTAAGAAAGCATTTTTGGATATAGCATTGTCGTGTGTTTCATGAATTTTATATGTTCTCATTTTTTATCTCCTTATCTGTAAGGGGTCGGTATAACTCCTTGATTGTTCGGCGGGGAGGATGCCACTATATGATAATGCGCGAATTATCATATATCCTAGAGTTTTCTCAATAATACAAGATCATCAATCCTCAAATACTTATAGTTAAGTTGTGATATATTTGTAATGATATTAAAATTTATTCCTCCGAATAGATCTTTTCCACTCGGCCTGTATGGGTACGGAGTAACTGTAAACTGTTTGGTAGAAAGCGTATTTCTTCGTATCCACTCCTCAACTAGATCTTCACGAACCTTAAAATAGTGGCACCATCTAACACTATCCTCGTCCAAGTTATCAGATAACTCTTGAGAGATACTAACTCTTTTAAAGAATAGAAATTTTTTCTGATGGTTCCCAGAGAATATAAGAGTAAATATGAATGTTCCCAATAATATTATTATAATAATACTTAATACTATACAGAATGAATTCATAATT
>Ga0209777_10003408_pt1 | contig 19758 bp, 13 predicted proteins | sample FrelakmetHBP12HB_FD_187147 | JGI IMG/M metagenome (GOLD analysis project Ga0209777, IMG submission 187147) | Freshwater lake sediment microbial communities from the University of Notre Dame, USA, for methane emissions studies -HBP12 HB (SPAdes)... | ecosystem: Environmental > Aquatic >...
ATCAAGAACGCCCAGCAGCCGTTTCGCAGTCCCCGCAGGCAAACTGACTGCGTCGAAGTAGCTGAAGGCATACACGGACGCAGCCCTCACGCTCGCATCCCGATCTCGAAATGCCGCAAAGAGAGCTGAAATAGCCGCTTTGCCCTTCTTCTGGCTGCCAATATTCTGCAGCCCCTGAACCGCAGCCCGCCTGACCAGTGGATCGCGGTCCTTTAGCGCGCCAGTCAATAGTCCTGACGGAAGACTCGGGGCTTTCCCGAGTGCACGAGCAACCGCGGCCCTCACTACTGGGTTTGCACCTCCAAGTTCTTGTTTAAGGACGCCACGTGAATGTCCGTTATCGATCTGCGCAAGCGCATCGGCCGCGCGCTTGCACGTCATTGCCGACGACCCACGCCGTAGCGCCGCTGCCAGCGGCTCAACAGCCCGGTTACCGATCGCAGCCAGTGCCCAGGAAGCGTCCTTGGCAGGGCTCGTTTGCCAGCCCGAGTTCATTGACGGATTGTGGAAGATCTGTTCGCTCGTAACCTTCCTTTCGTCCGTCAAGACGGCGACAAGCGCCTTGATCGCCGGAGCCGCCTCCGGGCCCCTTTCCCTCAGGACAAGCGCCGCCCTGCACCGCACAACTGGATCGGTCCCCTCGAGTTGCTTGATCGACGTGCGCACACTCTGTTTCTCGGGCCGCCAGGCCAGGGTGTGTGCTGCTGGCTGGCTTCCGTTTCCCCCAGCACACAACCCACCACCGGCCGCAACAACCGCTATCAGAATCGCAACTACAAGTCTTCGCATCTCATGTCCCCCCTGTTGGAATTGTGTTCTCGCTTGTTAGACATCCGATTATCCGGAAAGGTTAACGCGATTTTTCGACCCATGGCAGGAGGCTCAGGCTTTCCTCATTACCGAATTGTAAAACATCATCACCGGCGCGCCGCCGAACATCACGGCCATCATGACGCACTCGTCGATCTCGGCATCCGTGACGCCCATCTTCTTGGCCTTGTTGATGTGGATTCTGACGCACGGCTCGCATTTGGTCACAAGCGACAGCGATATCGCCATCAGTTCTTTCGTGCGTAGCGAGATCGCGCCGTCGGTGAGGTTCGCGCCGCAGAACTGCGAGAACAGCTCGGCCGTGCTCGCTGCCGCTCCGCCGTCGGAGCAGCAGCAGTTGGTATCGTCTGACATTGGTGTTTCCTCCTGGGAAAGTGGAAAGGGGAAAGTGGAAACTGGAAAGTCCGGAACGGAAGCGTCCAGCCTGCCCCCTCTCCTGGGGGAGAGGGCCGGGGTGAGGGCGCTGCTTCGGATAATGATCTCTCCATTCGACTTTTCGCTAATTCGGCCGATGATCTCCGCGCGGGCGACCCCGCGTTCTTTGAGTGTGCTGATCAGCGCGCCGGCTTTCTGCTCGGGCACACTGATGAGCATGCCACCCGAAGTCTGGGGATCATAGAGGACGCAAGCCATCTCCTCGCTCACGCCGTCTTCGAGGCTCACGATCTCGGACGAGTGCTCGATGTTGCGCTCGACCCCGCCGGAGATCATCGCCTGCGAGACATAGTCCAGCGCCTCGTCAAAGATTGGGACAGAATCCGCCCAAAGCTCCGCGGTCACGCCGCTCTGTTGGACCATTTCGCCCAGATGCCCGAGCAGGCCGAAGCCGGTGACATCGGTGGCCGCGCTCACTCCGACCTCGATCATCACTTCCGAAGCCGTCTTGTTCAGCTCCACCATCGACTTTGCCGCCGCGGCAAGCGCCGCTTCCGATGCCCGGCCCATCTGCCCGGCAAAGCTGATAATCCCGACGCCCAGCGGCTTGGTGAGGACCAGCACATCGCCGGGTTTTGCCGTATTGTTCGCGATGATCCGATTTGGGTTCACGACCCCCGTGACTGCGTAGCCGAACTTGGGCTCGTTGTCATTGATGCTGTGACCGCCGATGATCACGACCCCGGCCTCGCGCATTTTGTCCATGCCGCCGCGCAGGATCTGGGTCATCACGCGCGGGCTGATGGTTTCGATCGGAAAACCGATGATCGAAAGCGCCGTGAGCGGCCTGCCGCCCATCGCGTAGACATCGCTCAGCGAATTAGCCGCCGCGACCTGCCCGAACGTGTATGGATCATCGACGCTGGGCATGAAAACGTCAACCGTCTGGACCAGCGCGGTGTTATCATCGATCTTGTAGACCCCGGCGTCATCGCAGGTGTTCGTGCCCACGAGCACGTTCGGGTCGAAGATCTCCGGCAGGCCCGCGAGGACCAACTTGAGGTCGTTTTGGTTGATCTTGGACGCGCACCCGGCCTTTTCGACGAGGCTCGTCAGGCGCACTTCCTCGACGGCGTTTTCGACCCTCTCCCCCGCGCACGGGCAGACGTCTTTCTCCGTGAAGACGTCGCACGGGCAGCCTTTTTGGGGGTTGCAGATGCAGTGGCCGAGTTGGATCGACCGGGCCATTATTCGTTTGCGTTTTTCCAAGTCAATCATTTCGCGCTCTTCGCGGTCTTTCGCGTCATTCGCGATTCAACAGTCCTGCAAGCAGCCGCACAACCTCCCCATCCTCACCCGGCTGGATCGTCCTGAAATCAAACAGCACGGCGTCCTGCTGGATGCGGGCGAAGATCGGCGGGTTGGAGTATCGCAGCTTCTTCGCGAGAGCCGAGGCGGACATGTTCGCCGGCCTCACGCTCAAGAGCTTTGACGGCAGAGTCTGAGCCGGGACCGACCCGCTGCCGACTTGCGATGCGCCGTCGATTACCGATATCTCCGCACCCAGACCGGCGTCCTTGAGCTTCTTCGCGGCGCGCTTCGCGCGAGCGGCGATGGTGTCAACGCTCAGCGAAAGCATCCGATACGTCGGGTGGGTCTCGCGTAGCCTGTCGCGGTCCAAGAACAGCTTCAGGGTGGCCTCCAGAGCGGCCACTTCCATCTTACCTATACGCAAAGCCCGCGCGAGAGGGTTCTTCTTTATCGCCTTGATCGCATCGGACTTGCCGACGATAATCCCACTCTGCGGCCCACCGATCAGCTTGTCCCCGCTGAAACAAGCCACATCCACGCCCGCGCTTATGCTTTCGCGAACCATCGGCTCGCTTTCCAGGCCGAACTCGCTCAGATCGTAAAGCGCCCCGCTGCCCAGGTCGTCGATGATGGGAAGATTGTGCTCCCGCGCGAGGTTCGCCAACTCCTCGATCCCCGGCTCCTCGAAAAAGCCCACAATGCGATAGTTGCTCATGTGCACGCGCAGGATCGCCCCCGTGTTTTCGTTGATGGCGTCGGCGTAGTCGCGCAGGTGGGTCTTGTTCGTTGTGCCGACCTCGCGCATAATCGCCCCGCTGGTCTCCATCACATCCGGCATCCGAAAAGACCCGCCGATCTCCACAAGCTGCCCGCGCGAGATAATGACCTCTTTGCCCCTCGCAAGCGTGTTGAGGATGAGCATGGTCGCTGCGGCATTGTTGTTGGCGACAGTGGCGGCCTCGGCCCCGGTGAGTTCGCAAAGCAGATCGGCATAATGCTCGTCGCGGCTCATTCTCTGGCCATGCTCGGGGTCGACCGCAAGCGCGCAGTAGCCGTGGATAGTATCGCGGACGGCATCGACCGCGGCCTGCGAGAGCATCGCGCGGCCCAGACCCGTGTGCAGGATAATGCCGGCGGCATTGATCGCGTGACGAATGGATGGGGCAAACTTGGCGTGAATATGCGAGGCGACCTGCGCGGCAACGCATTCGGGGGAGATTGACTCGGGGTCGATGGCGCCGCCCCGGATGATCTCGGACCTGATCCGGTCCACAACCACCCGGGCGGCGTTTACCACCGTATCTCTACCGTGCTCTTCGGTTAATCGCGCGGCCCCCTCGGTACCCACGATCTCATCGATCGATGGAAGCCCGCGCAGCATGTCCTGGTTCACTTTCCTGCCTCTTCTACCGCCTGGCAGGCAAGTGAACTGGTCTATTGCCTCGTCCAGGCGGTGTCCTTAGTCTTTACTTTGAATGGTCCCGCATCGATCACGGGCCTGACTGTGACAGCGCCCTTGACTTCTGAAGGTATTCCACCGGAATACGAGCATGAGCCGCCTCAGCCATACGCAAACTTGCCAGACATAAGAACCTCGCCGGATTCGGACAAGACCTTGAAACTGGGCGGATCGCCCTTGCCGTCGGCGCGCATCACCGTGCAGTTCGTGCCGTCGGCCGCTGTCATCTTTAGGCTCATGTTGACCTTGTCGCCGGCCTGGTTGACATCGATCGATGCCGTAACCAGTCCACAAGACCCAATACTGACATTGGCATTGGGCTTGATGTTGACGGTTTTGGCTTTCGCCTCACTGGGTGCGCTGGACGTGATCGCCCACTTTGCGCCCGCCTTGTCGGCAGCCATGTATCTGCAATACGCCAACTTGTAGCTTCCGACAGGAGCCGTCAGGGTCTTGGACTTACCAGTGACCTGCAGGGAACTGCTGGGCATGCCGCCGTTCGCCCCCACGAGCACGGCCATTGACTCTCCATTGGATGGAAGGGTCATGGTTCCGGTCTTGCCGGACTTGAGCGACTTCACGATTGCCTCGGCGAAAGGCAGCTTGACCGACTTGCCCGCCTTGACCTCAAAGGGCTTGGCCTTATCTCCCGTGTCGCCCGAAGCATTCAGACCCCAGGTTGTGCCGTTCTTCGCGGGCATCTGGAGCGAGCAGTACTGTACCTTGTAGGTTCCGACCGGAACGCTAACTGATTTCTCCTTGCCACTCAATTCCAGGTAGTTCCCCAGCTTGCCGTCCTCAAACTTGCGCAAAAGGAGCATACTCTGACCGGCGCACGGCAGGGCAATAGTGCCCGTCTCGCCTTTGTAAGTGGCCGGGTCGAAGTTCTCGAATTGCGGCTGGACGACGACCGCGGTCGCGGGCGTTGAGCTTTGATCGGCGCCAAACGCCCCGCAGCCAAGCACAGCCAATGCGCCCAGCATGATCCCGATTATGATCTTGCTTGTCCTCATCCTATTTTCACCTCCTTTCCGGTTCGGATTTGCTGATAGAGCTTATGAGAGCCCCGGACCCGTCGGGCCCGAAGCTGACTTACGCATGATGTTAATTCGACGTTCCATCGCCGAACTCCTGCCTGCTTCTACTTTACTGTCCAGATGGTGTCCTTGATATTTACCTTGAATGGCCCCGAGTCTATCACGGGATGAACATTGACCTTGCCTTTTACTTCTGAAGGTATTCCACCGGAATACGAGCACGAGCCGCCTCAGCCATAGGCCAACTTTCCCGACATCAAGAGCTTGCCGGACTCGCTCAAGACCTTGAAACCTTGATGTCCACCCGACGAGTCGAAGCACAAAACAACACACCTGCAGCCGTTGCGAGCGCGCAGGTTGAGGGCGAAACTCGCCTTGCCCTTGCCGGTCTGCTTTGCCTCGATCGAGGCCGTGATCGTTCCCGGCGAACCGAGCCGCACCCTGGAACCAGGGTTGACGTGGATGATCCTGGCCTTTTGTTTGGGCGCGGGGAGGACCGCGAGCATCCATTCTCTGCCCCGCTTGTCCGCAAAGGTGGTGGTGTAGCGCTCCACCTTATAGACGCCGGATGGCGCCAAAGTTGTCCCGCCATTTCCCGACACCGTCAGCCCCGTGGAAGTGGGATTCTTCGCCACAGCAGTGAGCCTGACCACGGATCTCCCTGCGTAGGGCAAGACAACCGTGCCAAACTTACGCGCCTTGATCGCGGACGTGTACGGCAGGTCGACCGGCAACTTGACGCTTCCACCTGGATCGATTCGCAATGACGGAGGCTGATTTCCCGCCTCCGGCCGGTAGGATGTAGTCCACTTCGTCCCCCGCTTGGGAGTCACGGCCAGGAAGCAGTCGGTCAGTTGGTAGTCGCCGGCAGGGACTTCCACGATGTCTCCCTTGCTTTCGACCTGTAGGCTATCGCCGGGCTTACCGTCATCTATCCTGCATAATCCCAGTTCGTAGTCACCCGCGGTCGGCATCTTGATCTTGCCTGTCTCGCCGGACTTCATAGCCGAAATAAGTGGACTCTCGGCGAGGACCGAGATACTCTCGCCGGCCTTGATTTCCAGGGTTTGGGGCCCACCTTTGCTGTCGTCGTCGCTGATTGTCCAGGCAGTGCCGCTCTTGGACTTCACGGTCAGACTGAGGCTGCCCAGTTCGTAGCGACCGACCGGCACGGTGATCGAATCCCCCTTGGAATCGACCATCAGATAGTCTCCGACGCGGCCGTTCTCCGCTTTCTGAAGCAAAAGACTGGCCTCCCCGGCTATCGGCAGCTTAATCGTGCCGGTCTCCCCTTTGTACTTGGAGGCGTTGAAAGTTTCCATCTTGGGAAAGTCGTCCGCTGGGGCAGCCACCGGCTTCGCGGCGGCAAACCCCGCCCCCCCGCCAACAAACACCAGCGCCCACACGCCCACAACAACTCCGATTATGGTTCTACCTGTCCTCACCCTGCTCATCTATTTCCTCGTCCAGACAGTGTCGCTGACCTTGATTTTGAACGGCCCCGAGTCTATCACGGGATGAACCTTGACCTTGCCTCTGACTGTTGAAGGTATTCCACCGGAATACCTGCACGAGCCGCCTCAGCCGGACTCGAACTTGCCGGTCCAGAGGACCTTGCCGGCTTTTGAGACCTCGAATTGGGGAGGCTTTGAATCGCCGGACCGGCTGATGCCGCACGTCTCGCCCCCGCAACCCAAAATGGCCAAGTCCATGCTTATCTGATCACGCCCGATTTTGCTGACCTTTACTGAAGCAGTCAGCGGCTGACCCAGGTTCAGTCGCACCACGGAACCCTGCCTCACCGTCAGCCGACGAAAGTACTGCGAGCTCAGCGCCCAGTCCACTCCATTCGCCTTGGCCATCTGCGTGAGGCCCTGCACCGCGTACTTGCCTATGGGCACGACAAACGTGCCATTGGAAGTGTGCGCCGACAAGAGCTGACCACTCAGATGACCTGCCGCGCACGCAAGCATAACCTGCGCGTTCTTGCACCCAGGCACGGCGATCTTTCCTGTTGCGCCCTTGTATTTGTGCGGATCGAAATCGACGAACTGTGGGACGTCGGCTGGGAAGAAGTGGAAGGACGGTTTGAGCAGAGGCGCCGGCAACCGGCCGCCCGATTTCCCGGCCCGAAGGCTGACAAGCCCCAGCACGCATACGATCCCGGCCAACGCCGCCAACACGGTGTACAGGCCCTGCCTTTGTTTGCCGAACAGGATAATCATCCACACGGCGGCGACCAATCCCGCCAGAAGTAGAAGACTTACCGCAATCTCCAACATCGTTTCCTCCTTAATGTCTCACAACAGTGAAACTTACCCGACTCCCATCTTGATGTGCCTGGTCGTCGTACACTCGTAGCACTTTATGCACTCGGCTTCATTCATCTGCTTGATCGGGTCTATCTCCACGGGGCAGACCTTTGCGCATGCTCCGCAGCCCGTGCACTTGTGATACGTCAGGCCATATCTGAACAAAGAGAACTTGTTGAAGAGCCCGAACATCGCCCCGAGGGGACACAGCATACGGCAAAAACCCCTTGAGACTAATATCGACAAGATTATGATGGCTAGCGTTACTCCACCCTTTAGGAAAAAGCGAGCATCCAGGATGCCCGGAACGTTATGCGCCCAGTTTACCTGGAAGCCATAGGGAATGACCGACTCAATAAATGCGGACGGGCAGGCGTCGCATACAGACAACCTCAGATGCGGCAGAAAATACGGCCCCGCGAACACGAACGCCGCCAGCACCACGTATTTCACATATCGAAGCCGGCCCGGCAGCCTGAACTTCCTGGTGCGGATCCTGTAAAGCAATTCCTGCAGCCAGCCGAACGGACATATCCATCCGCACATTAACCGCCCGCCCAACGTGCCTAACAGGCTTATGGATGCCAGCGCGACAACAAGCACCAGTCCGGCGCCGCTTCTCAGCGAGGTAACAATCACTCCGATCGGACAAGCCATAGTCGCCCAGGGGCAGCCGTGGCAGTAAAAACCAGGCGCGCACACGCCCAGCATGCCCGACAAAGCGAGATTCGGGAACCAGACGTTCAGGAATCTCAAGTTGAGCAAGACAAGCGCGGCGGCCTGTGCGGAAAAGCGATATGCTCTGAGTCTCTTAGCTCTTGTGACTATGGACCCCATAATCACCTGTTACTCACTATATTCATGTGGGGCACGCAGGCTTCTTTGTCGCCGGTTTCTTGGTGCCGGAGCTGCTCGCGCCGGGCTTCTTCGCATCCGGTTTCTTGACATCGGTGGTCTTCGTGACCGACACCTTAGACCCCGGCTTTCTGGCAGACGGCTTGGCAACCTGAGTCTTCCCGGTGACCTTTGTCGCTTGAGGTTTCTTGACGTGGGGCTTGCCTGAGGTCGTCGCGGGCCCCGCAGCCACGCGAGCTGAGCCATCGGAAGAGCCGTTATCTTGAACTTGGGCCTTGGCCGGCTCCTCGGGAGCAGCCCAGTCGGCGTACTCCAGCCCGCCGTTTGCGCCGCGGACAACCTCGCCGCTGTGAACCTTATAGGTCAGCGCGAATACGTTGAGCGTGTCCGAGCCGACCCTGCACCTTACCGCAACGGCCGAACACACAATCAGTCCGGCGGATAACAGGACCAAAGCGCCGATCAGCAGCCATCTCATCTTCGATTCGCTTTTCAAAACTACTCTCCCGACGAAAAGCTCATGTACTCAACTCTATTCTACATACGGGCGCTTGTCAAGGCCAAGTTTCACAAAAAGCGTTTTCCCGTTGACCGGAGTTGTCAAACGGGATAGAATATAGTCCTAACCAAACCGCGGGGGCGGATCGGGCCTGGTGGCTTGCCTGGTCTTCAAAACCTGTGTGACGTCTGAGTAAGGCGTTGGGTGGGTTCGATTCCCACACGCTCCCGCCAATTTGAGCGCATTCCACGCTTATTACCCCCTATACACACCATATCCAGCGCTTTCTACGTGTGCAAAACGGTGCGGTAGGCACTAGTCCGAACGGCGTTGATAAGCTTCCAGTTCGGCCTCGGTGAGTTCGGATGGGGCAACGAGCCTGTAGTGTTTTTCTGAAGAGACAGCGATGCCGGAATCGCCTTTTTCAAACTCAAGAATGGCTATCCCGGCCAGCGAAGCAGTAGCACTTCCTCGCGCAACTCCTGCCTTGTAGCGGTAGCCATGCGCGTACGGAAGAGGTCGACACCGGACACTTCGTAGCCCAAGGATTCCGCAATCTCAGCCAGCACCTGCCCGGTCCGTATCATCACCTGCAAGTACGAAGCCTGGTCGCCCACGACGTAAGCAAGCCGTGCTCCAGGGCGAAGGGCTGGCCTTAGTTCGGCGAAATGCCTGGCCATTCCTCCGAAATATAGTCTCACGACCCGAGAGTACATTCTCTCGAAACCCGAAGTCTTGCCAAGCTCCAGTCTGCGAGTCTCTATTGCATCAGCCAGGTTCTGTATGCCTGGGAACTGTTCGACCCATTTGCCGTCATCATCATCACGGTATACGCCGCGCGTGTTGGACCGGATAAGGTTCTTCTTCAGATCCCTCAGTTCCCGCTTGCTGTTGACGAAGCCCAGCAACACCGACTCCAGCCGGGTGGTTCGCGTGTAGTCCTTCTCGTTGGGGTAAGGCGGGGACGTGATCACCGCGTCGATGGAGGTCGGTTCCAGAGCGCCGCGAAGATCGCGCGCGTCTCCAAAAAGCGCACATGACATAGCCCCGCCGTTGGAAGCAAGACCGCGCAAGTCGCGGGCCATCTCGTGGATGAGGCACATCCAGCATTCCACGACCGGCGCGTCGGTTTTCGGGCGACCCACTCCGACCTCCGGACCGAAATGAAGATTACCTATCGACGACACCAGGGCATTCGCCAAGGCCAGGCGGGCATGGCTGTAGTACCGGTCGTCGCGGTTCTGCTCCAGCACCTCAAGCAGAATCAGCGTCTTGTGCAAGGGCAGTGGGCTGATCGAGTTGCTGAGCAGGAGGCTCATACGTTCCGAATCGAGAGTCCGAAGGCCCCGGTCGCCATGCATCGCAATATGGTCGGGAGAGCTTGATCCGAGGCCGTGAGAGCGTATTATCTCCGATGCTGCTTGAGCGATCTTCCCGGCATATTCGACGAGCCCGGCGGGGTCAGGCGACCAATTGGTCTTGACCTGGCTGGCGAACAGCGCCATTGGATTGGACTCGATGCCGACGCTGCCCACGCCATTCTTCTTGCACTCGACCAGAGTCGTTCCCGTTCCACAGAACGGGTCCAGAACGCGGCTCGACTCGTCGAGTTCAAAACGCCGCAAGTATTCTCGCACAAAGTGGGGCGGATACGACAGGACAAACCTGAACCAGGAGTGGACCGGACGGTCTATGTCCTGAAGCCTGTTGGCTTCCCCATTGACCCGCTTGGCGGGTGCCTTGAGCCTCAATTCCTCGGTTGTGATGATGTTGTCCAGCAGTTCCCGGCTCATAATGAATAGCCCTCTAATGACAATAACATACAGGAATACCCATGGTCTGTCAACCGCTTGCCCGCACACGGGCGCTCCACGCACGCCTGCCGTTTTACCCACCGCACATTGGGTAGAAATCCCACAGGCCGCAACCTCCCAAAAGCGGCTGGGCTGTGGTAGAATGGTTCGACCGGCCTGCACAGTTTCGGGCCGAAGACTAATTTTCGGAGGTGACCAACGTGCACAGGCGCGTTCCGGCGGCAGTTTTGATTGTGATTGCGGGTTTGGGAGTTACTTGGTTCGTCTTGTCCAGACCGAGTCCAAGCGGCTCGATCAAAACGCTGGCCACTCGCAAAGCTCTGGGGCTGACGATTGGGCTGGTCAGTTGCACACGGCTGCCTGACGGGCAGATAGAGGTGAACCTGACGGTCGCCGGTCCGAAAGGCGGGCCAGCCGGATCCGACATGCACATAGGCGACGTCTCCATGACCAGCACGAGCACCGAGGCCGAACTCACAGGTTCAGAATGGGGCGGGCCACCCGACGAGCCCACCTCGGTAACCGCCAAATTCACGCTGTCCGCGCCCGCTGGCACGGTCAATGTTTCGCTGCCGGTCCACATCCACCGCCCCGACAAGGTTGTCTCGTTCAAGTTCGCGGACGTCTCGCGTGCCGACCTCCCGCAAAGTCGGACGGTGAAGGGTCATACTGTTACGCTTGTCGCCGCGCTCGACAACTGTACGCCGCAGTACCCGCCGTGGACTTGTAAGGTAGTTTACAACGGCAGCAGTCCTGGAACGGCCAGAGAGTGCTTCGGGCTTCAAGTGAAGGCTTCACTGCCGCAGAATTTCGAGGAAGACAACGAGCGAGAATCGCTGACGGATTCGCAGGGCCGGGCCACAAGACTGAGTTCAGTGTATGCACAGATCTTCCCCTCGGGCTTGCATCTCCCAGTCTCTTCGGTCCGGCATGTGAACCTAACTTTGCCCGAGAAGGTGGTCGGTGTGGCCTCACCGGGCACGGCGTTACGAATGATGAGCAAGAGACTGGCATCCAGCGCCACCTCGGTCACTATCCACCCGCACCCGAACGGGAATTTCATCTACGCCTATCCAGTGGCCAGCCAGCCCAAAGGCAAATTCACATTCGCAATCTCCGGCCGTCTCTTTGCTGATAAGAAAGACTCCGCAGTCGTGGAGTTCAAGAACGTGCCGGTGCGATAAGACATCCGAAACTCCCCGCGCGCCTGCCGCCTAAATGGGTAGAAATCCCACAGGCCGCCGTCTCCCAAAACCCGCCGGGCTGTGGTAGAATGATGCTTGACCGGCTGGCCTTCGGCATCCGGACAGGCTTCGGCATCAGGATGCCGAAGCAACGGGTGTTTGCCAGCCGTCGGGCAGGGAGTAACATGGACGCGCCTGGGTTTGTTCACCTTCACACACACACGGAGTACAGCCTGCTGGATGGAGCCAGCCGGATCAAGGACCTGATCAAGGCGGCCGGCCAATACGATATGCCCTCGGTCGCCATCACCGACCACGGCGTTATGTATGGCAACCTGATCTTCTACTCCGAGGCCAAAACCGCCGGAATCAAGCCCCTGCTCGGCTGCGAGGTATATGTCGCTCCACGTCACCGCACCCAGCGCGACCCCAGGCTCGATAAAGAACAGCATCACCTGGTTCTGCTTGCCAAGAGCGAGCAAGGCTACAAGAACCTTATTAAGCTCGTCAGTCAGGGGTTCTCCGAAGGGTTCTACTACAAGCCCCGCGTGGATAAGGAACTGCTGGCGCAGTACTCCGGCGAGCTGATCGCGATGACCGGCTGCCTCGGCGGGGAGGTGCCATATCATATCCTACAGGATGATCTCCAGCAGGCGGAAAAATCCCTCCGGGAGTATCTGGACATATTCGGCCCGGACAACCTTTACATAGAACTCATGGAGCACGGCCTGAAGGAGCAGAAATCCGTCAATGAGGCATTGATCAGACTGCACGAGAACACGGGTGTTGGGCTGGTGGTCACCAACGACAGCCACTACACATCTCGAAAAGACGCCGAGGCGCATGATGTCCTGCTGTGCATTCAGACCAACTCGACGATCGACGACCCGAACAGGTTGAGGTTCGGCACGCCCGAGTTCTACTTCAAGAGCCAGGAGGAAATGGGCGGGCTGTTCCCGGATCATCCCGAGGCTTATGCGAACACTCTGGAGATCGCCGATCGCTGCAATGTGGAGTTCGATTTCGGCCGCTCGAAGCTGCCTGACCCGGGCGTGCCGGAGGGTGTGCATCCCGGCGATCACATGCACGCCGAAGCCTGGGAGGGACTGAAGCGCCGAATGGGTTGTGAACCGCCGGACAACTACAAGCAGCAGTTCGATTATGAGTGCAAGATCATCAACGACTGCGGCTTCCCGCTGTATATGCTCATCGTGCGGGACTTCACGGATTTCGCCCGCGCCCAGGGGATGTATATCGGGGCCAGAGGCTCGGCGGCATCGAGCCTGGTGGGTTTCGGGCTGGGGATCACGGATGTCGACCCGGTTGAATATGGCCTGGCTTTCGAGAGGTTTCTGAACCCCGAACGCGTGGAACTGCCGGATGTCGATCTCGATATCCAGGACGACCGGCGAGATGAATTGATCCAATACGCATGCGACAAATACGGCCGCGACCGAGTCGGCCAGATAGCCACGTTCGGCAGCCTAAAGGCGCGCGCGGCGGTCCGCGACTGTGGGCGGGTTCTGGGCATGGACCTCGCCGAGGTCGACAGGGTCTGCAAGATGATCCCCACGCTGCCCATCGGGATCAAGCTCGACGAAGCGCTCGAAGCGAACCCCGAGCTCAGGAACGCCTATGAGAACGCTTCGAGCGTCAGGAAACTCATCGATACGGCGAAGAGACTGGAAGGCCTCAACCGCAATGTCGGCGTGCATGCGGCGGGCGTTCTGATATCCGATGACTTGCTCACCGATCACGTGCCCGTCCAGCAGGGCGGCAAGGGCGAATTGGTGGCCCAGATGGATAAGGACGTCATCAAGAAGACCGGTCTGTTGAAGATGGATTTCCTGGGCCTCGCGAACCTGACGATCCTAGCGAACGCCATCAGGAACGTCAAAGAGCACCGCGGGACAGTCGTGGATATCATGCAGGTCCCGCTCGATGATCCGAAGGTCTTCGAGATGCTCGGGCGGGGCGACACGAACGGCGTGTTCCAGCTCGAAGGCGCGGGCATGCGCAGGAACGTGGTCGAGCTCAAGCCGAACTCCGTGCGGGAGCTTGCGGCTATGGTCGCGCTGTATCGTCCGGGGCCGATGCAGTTCATTCCCAAGTTTGTGCGCTCCAAGTTCGGCCAGGAACCGATCACGTATCTGCATCCGAAGCTGGAGCCTATCCTCGAAGAGACTTACGGGGTTATCTGCTATCAGGAGCAGGTGCTGAATATCGCGCGCGTCATCGGCGGGTTCACGATGGGCCAGGCCGACGTTCTGCGCAAGGCCATGTCCTCCAAGAACCGCGAGATCATGGACAAGCAGAAGCAGAAATTCCTGGAGGGGGCCGAAGCCAACGGCGTCTCGCGGAAGATCGCGCTGCAGATCTACGAGCAGGTCGAACCTTTCGCCGGATACGCGTTCAACAAGGCGCATGCGGTCTGCTATGCGTTCGTGGCTTATCGCACGGCCTACATGAAGGCCAACTATCCCGTTGAATACTACGCCGCGCTGCTTTCAGCCAACATGGACGACAAGGACAAGCTGGCGATGTATATCGATGACTGCAAGCGCTTCGGCATTGCCATCTTGCCGCCCGATGTGAACCACAGCCGCGCGGAGTTCACGGTCGAGAAGCTCGATGACGGTTCCAAGCACGGGTTCGGCATCCGCTTCGGCCTGGCCGCGATCAAGGGATGCGGCCGGGCTGTGATCGACGGCATGGTGGAGGCGCGGGAGACCGGCGGGCGGTTTATCGACCTGTTCGATTTCTGCGAGCGCGTGTCCGACGGCGCGGTGATGAACAAGAGCACGTTGGAGTGTCTGATCAGGGTTGGGGCATTTTCATCGGTCAACGGCAATCGGGCTGGGTTGCTCGAAATGCTGCCGGATGCGATGAACTATGCCGCGACCAAGATCAGGGAAGCCAAAAGCGGCCAGGTGGGGCTGTTTGGCGACGACCCGGGCGGCGGCTGCCACTACGATCTTAGTAGATATAACCACGTAGCCGACTTGCGGCCCGAGGACTATTACCCGATGGAGAAAGACCTCGTGGGGCTGTATCTCTCCGGTCATCCGCTCGAGAACATACGTAGGAGCCTGGAGCGCGGCGCCACCGCCAATGCTTCCAACTACTCCGACCTGGAAAGCGAGAAAGAATGCACGGTCGGTGGGATAATCCAGGACGTGCGCTTCAGGATCACCCGGCGAAACGAGAAGATGGCGTTCGTGAAGCTCGAAGACCTTTACGGAGCCATCAACGTCACCTTCTTCCCGCGCGACCTCAAGAACTGCGAGGCGCACCTCGTCAAGGACCGCGTGGTCCTGATCAAGGGCAAGGCCATCCACCGCGAGCGCATCGCCGCCGACGAGGAGAACTCCACGGTTGAAGTGGAGATTCGCGGGGAGTCCGTCAGCCCCCTAAAGAACGGCAGCGGCGCGGCGGCGGTCAAGCCCGCCGGCAACGGCAGCGGCTCGCGGCCCGTTCACATCAGGATCAATGGCGCCCCCGCCGACCGCCTAGATCTCCTCAAGGCCCTCCTCGATTCGAACCCCGGCGAAAGCCCCGTCTTTTTCTGGATGGAGCACTGCGGCGCCCGGCAGAAAGTCGCCACCCGGTATAAGGTGAACGCGACTACGAAGTTTGTTTCGGATATTGAGGGGGTGTTGGGGGGATCGAGTGTGAAGGTTGGGTGATAGAAGGAGAAGGGATTCGGCCCCTGCGGGACCGGCATCGGTTGCGTGCATCCGATGCAACAAGACCGTCGTGAGGTTGCTTCGGTTGCATGCAGCCGAAGCCGCCACCGAAGGTGGCGAAAAGGACGTAAGGGCGAGACAGCAGGCGGCATAGGAACAAAGGGACTCGGCTCCTGCGGGACCGGCATCGGTTGCGTGCATCCGATGCAACAAGACCGTCGTGAGGTTGCTTCGGTTGCATGCAGCCGAAGCCTGGCCCGCAGGGTCAGAAGAAAGCACTTGGAGGCGCTATAGGACTATGCACAATGAAGAAACATTCGACCCCAAGATAGCGTTTCCTGATAGTGACAAAGGCACTATTCCTGAAGCTCCTGTCCGACTTGTCAAGCCAACCAAGCCTGGACAGTGTTACACTTGGCAAGTTATCAAGTGCCCCTATTGCGGCAAAGAGCACGCGCACGGTGCGGGCGATGATCTGGCCAGAGTTAATACGTTCCTCGGGCATAGAGTCCAGCACTGTGGCGATGACAAGTCTTCACATGTCGGTTATTATCTTGTTCCTGAAGACAAGGCCAAGTAGTATTGACTCAAGACAAAGCTTTATCGCGTTCGAAGCAGAATCCCGTGATTTTGGTGATGAGAGGCGAAAGACCTCGACCCCTTCGGACCCGGTTTCGGTTGCACGCATCCGATGCAACAAGACCGTCGTGAGGTTGCTTCGGTTGCATGCAGCCGAAGCCGCCACCGAAGGTGGCGAAAAGGACGTAAGGGCGAGATAGGAGGTGACGTATGAACAGGTGGCATAATCATTACCCCGATAACCACGCGCATTTTTGCACCGCAAGCGTATACAACCGCAACTACGTATTTGCGGGAGACGCACTGCGCGTGCTTTACGACGAGTGGGAGAAGGCGCGACAGGCCTTGGGCTTAAAGATACTTGCATACTGTGTCATGCCAAATCACATTCACATTCTGTTGTGGGCAGAGCGGGGAGAAAGCATTAGGAGCTTCCTGCACCGCACCCTTGCCCAGACATCGCGCAGGCTCCAACCCGGAGGCGGGTTCTGGAAGGAGAGACCGCACACACTGCCGATCTACTCACGGGCTGTCTTGATCGCCAAGATGGATTACATGCATCAGAATCCGCTGCGTAAGGAACTGGTGGCGAATCCTGAAGAATGGGAGCATTCGAGCTTCGGGCAACTCGTGCTCAACTCATCTTCCCCAGTGTTCAGGTGCGATGATTGGGGCGGAGTGCTGGCTTGATAGGTGGTTCGTTCGGGTCCTGCGGACCCGGCTTCGGCTGCATGCAACCGAAGCAACCCGGCGTTTGTTCTAACTTGGAGGTCTACGCGCTTGCCCAAACTAATCCAATGCATCCCCAATTTCAGCGAAGGCCGCCGCCGTGATGTAGTTGAAAAGATCGTGGAAGCGATCAAATCGGCTTCGGCGGCACGGGTGATCGACTGGTCGATGGACTCCGACCACAATCGAGCCGTGGTCACGTTCATCGGCGAGCCGGACGATATCCGGGCGGCGGCGCTGGCTGGGGCGAAGGCGGCGGTGGAGATGATCGACCTCAATGGGCACACCGGCGGGCATCCGAGGATAGGCGCCGTGGATGTGATCCCCGTGGTCCCGGTGGAAGGGGTCACGATGGATGGGGCTGTCGCGCTTTCCCGCCGGATCGGGCATGATATCGCGAACGAACTCCACGTGCCGATCTATTTCTATCAAAATTCCGCCACCAAGCCCGAATACTGCCATCTTTCGGATATCCGCCGGGGAGGATTCGAGGCGCTGAAGGCTTCAGGGCTCAAAGGCTGCAAAGAGCCTGACCTGGGGCCGATGGAGCTCCACCCGACAGCCGGGGCGACAATCGTCGGCGCGCGCGGGCCGCTGATCGCATACAACGTCAACCTCGCCACCGACCACATTCACATCGCCCATAGGATAGCCTCGGAGATCAGGCGGATGCGCGAGAGCCGGCACGGTATGGCGGGGGTCAAGGCAATCGCTGTTTTCCTGAAGTCTCGCGGCATCGCGCAGGTGTCGACCAACATCACCCAGCCCGACCTCACGGGGATGTGGGATGTCTACTCTTACGTGGAGCGAAGGGCTCGGGAGTTGGGCGTCGACGTGCTGGAGTCCGAACTGATCGGGGCAATACGCGAGTCCGCCCTTACCGATGAACATCGGCAGGCGATGAAGTTCGCCGAGTTTTCGGACAAGCGGGTGATCGATTGGTGGCTGAAGGGGAGTTATAAGTCATAGGTCGTAGGTCACAGGGTCGTAACGTCGTGCGTCATACCTAGCCGTTAGCAGTCAGCTATCACCATCTGCATCCCATCCCCCATCGAAGAGCGACCTCCGGACTGCCGGACTATCGGACCACCGGACATTCCTTCGTGGCAGGGCCAACGCGGAGAAATTTGCTTTCTGACGGACGCATGTATGTCTGTTGGCGAAGTAGTCGGTATATCAGCAGGAGGTTGGTGTATTGGCTTCAACAGACATATTCGAGCATTTCGAGGAGTTGGAAGACCCGCGAATGGACCCGCTGAAGCGTCGTGTTGACATCCAATCGTTTCCCATCCGAATGGCCGGAGCTCTTCGGTGATTCGCTCCTGGTCTCTGCCGCTCTCGACAAGCTGACCCACCATGCGCGGGTCACCATAATCACCGGGGACACATGCCGCCATAGGCAGCGCGGGAAGGAGGTTGTGAACCAAAAGCAAGACCAGCCCAACCAATAACTCAAGAATACCATGCAGACTTTATGGCGTCCGCCATGCAAATCTCAGGTGGTATAGTCATGCCGAACATGCATGGTCTGGTTGAGGCGGCTATTGACAGCTAGGGCCCCGTAATAGTCTTGGTCCAATAAGACCCCCACACCCACTGGTGGCTAGTGGTGTTATAAGTCCTCTGAGCAACAGCCAACTGATTGTGTCTGACACGGAACACGAAGAAGCAACCTGGGTTGGGGTCCGCCTGGCCCGCGCCGTCCTGCCAGACATTGAAGCCGCTCCACGTGTAGTAGCCGGCGGCGTGCGTATGGCCGTGGACGATGCCTATTACGTTGTAGTTCTTGATTAGGTTGTAATAGTTGGCGCGCTCGTTGTCGCTCCACCAGCCCGCGCTCATACCGTCGAAGCCGAAGTGCTGGAAGATGACGACCGGCCGGCCGCTGTTGCCGACGTGAGCAGTCAGGTCGTCTTTCAGGAACTGCAGCGCGTAGTTGAAGTCACCGGGGAATGTTACCTCGTTGACATCGGTCGGGCACATATTGCAGTGGACAAAGTGTACGCCGCCCCAATCCCAGGAGTAATGCTGGCCGTTCGATGAGATTGCCGTGAGGCCGCGCCTGAGCAGCGTCCGGGCCCTGATGAGCGGGGCCACGGCGCCTGTTGTAACCCAGCCATCATGGTTGCCCAGACCCTCGTAAACCGGGAAGCGCAGCCTGGCCTCGCCATTCACGCCATAGTCAATAGCGAACGTGGCAAACTGAGCGGCGGTTCCGCCATCGGCTATGTCGCCTATCTCAACCACGCCGGTAGGATTGCCGACATTGCCGCCCAAAGCAGAGGGATATGCCGTGGACGGAAGCGCGTTCATTTGGTCGACAGTCGCCTCATCCGCGCTGGCAACGGTACCCGACACACCATAGTGGATGTCTGACACGGTGAAGAACGTGACGTCACCGGTCGAAGAGGCGACCATCTTGTTGTAGTTGAACAGCAGGATCGTGCTTCGGATGCCGTTGGCTGTCTGCTCTTTGCCGACAGCGCCGGTAACCGTGATTATATCGCCCACAGCGACGGGATTAGCCGGTATTTGTATGCCGTTCGCGATGACCTTAGTGGTAACTTCGGCGCCGTTTTCGGAATACCCATCGGAAATCGTGAACCCGTCGGAAGTGATCTGCTTAACTTTTCCCCCGACGTTGACCAACAAGCCGACGGCGTTGGGGTCTGCCTGGACACTCTTGCAGTTCATCCCATAAGGCTCAATGCCGGTCCCGGCGTCGCCCGCGGGGACGAGGCCCGCGTTTATGTAGCGCTCGTGGGTAACGGGGTCGCTCGCCATCGTGCCGGCGACAGAGACCATGTCATTGACTTTGAGCGTGTCCGTGGTGCTGATCGGGTCCTGCACGCGGATTCCGGCAGCCCGCCCGAGGTCCTCCATGTAGAAGTAAGTGGTGGTGCGGAGACCATTGCCATCCCTGGGAGCCCAGGTGACGGTCTTGCCGCTGAAGACCACAGGGTCACCATTGTTCAACTGCTTGCAGGTGCCGATCGATAGCGGACCGGCGCTCGAATGCACCATCACTTCCAGAGGGCGAGTCTCGGTCGCCGAACTGGACGTGATCTTGACCCACACGCCCCTGGC
>Ga0209777_10003409_pt1 | contig 19756 bp, 18 predicted proteins | sample FrelakmetHBP12HB_FD_187147 | JGI IMG/M metagenome (GOLD analysis project Ga0209777, IMG submission 187147) | Freshwater lake sediment microbial communities from the University of Notre Dame, USA, for methane emissions studies -HBP12 HB (SPAdes)... | ecosystem: Environmental > Aquatic >...
CGCCGGATGACGGAACTGGTGGATGCGCTCCTCACCCTCGCCCGCGTGGACGAGGGGCGGCTCGAGCTGCACACCGAGCCCGCCGACCTCGTGGGCCTGGTCGCCGAGGTCTACGAGACCGGCCAGATGCTCGGCGAAGAGGCGGGGCTGAGCGTTGTCCTCGAGCAGCCCGACGGGCCCGTCGTCGCGGAGGTGGACGCCGGCCGGGTCCGGCAGCTGCTGATGAACCTGGTGAGCAACGCGGTGAAGTACACGCCCGCGGGGGGCACCGTCTGGCTCGCCCTGACCGCCACCCCCGAGGCGGCCACCATCGCCGTCCGCGACACCGGCATCGGCATCGCGCCCGGCGACGTGGGGCGGGTGTTCGACCGGTTCTGGCGCGCCGACCCGGCGCGCTCCCGGACCGGCGAGCGGCCCGGCATCGGCCTCGGCCTCTCCATCGGGAAGTGGATCGCGGAGGCCCACGGCGGCACGCTCGCCGTCACCAGCCGGCCGGGGCGGGGGAGCACCTTCACGGTCACCATCCCCCGCGCGCCGGCGGCCCCTCCGGCTGTCATCGAATCGTAATCTGCGGCTTATTGAAGGGACATTTGCGGCGTGTAGGTTATCCGTGGCCGCAGATGCCAGGAGGAGCCGATGTTCGACAACCTGATCGAGTCCCGGCCCCACAAGGGCGGGGCCGGCAGCTGGAAGACGGGGTTCATGTCGGTGGCCCTGCACGCCGCCGTCATCAGCGCCGCGGTGTACGCGACGCTGCAGGCGAACGAGTCGGTGGAGGAAGTGCGGCAGATCGACGTGACCCTGAACGTGCAGCAGCAGAAGAAGGCGGACGAGCAGAAGCAGGAGGCGGCGCCCCCGCCCCCGCAGGTCAAGGGATTCCAGACGCTGGCGATCCCGACCAACATCCCGGTGAACATCCCGCCGCCGTCCACCCAGGCGTTCAACGCCGCCGACTTCTCGGGCGTCGGCGTCGAGGGGGGCATCGCGCGCGGGCAGACGGAGGAGCGCGCGGTCATCCGCCAGGACCAGCCGTACCTCGAGGCGGTCGTGGAGGAGCGGCCGGAGCGCATCAGCTCGCCGCCGGTACGGTATCCCGACATCCTGCGGCAGGCGGGCATCGAGGGCCGGGTGCTCCTCGAGCTCGTGATCGACACCAGCGGCCACGCCGAGCGCGGGTCGATCCGGGTGTTGTCCAGCACGCACCAGCTGTTCGAGGGGCCGGCGCGCGAGGTCGCGCAGGCCAGTCTCTTCAGCCCCGGCCGCATCCAGGGGCGCGCGGTGCGCGTCCGGGTGCAGTTGCCGATCAACTTCAGCATCGCCCGCGCTGGCGGGCAGAATCCCTGACGTGGCGTAGGCGCCGCGCCCAGCCGCGCGGCATGGGTCCGGAACTCGGAGGAAATGTCGCATGAACCTGTCGCTGATTGAGCTGTGGGGCCACATGGGCGGGTTCGCCCGTGGCATCGTGTTCGTGATGGTGATCATGTCCGTCTGGTCGCTGGCCGTCTCGTTCGGGAAGTGGTGGAAGCTGTTCCGCGCCCAGCGGGAGACCCGGAAGTTCGCCCCGGAGTTCTCGCGGTTCCTGCAGGAAGAGCAGATGGAAGGGGCCATCGCGCTCTCCGGGAAGTACAAGAAGTCCCACGTGGCGCGCATCCTCACCGGCGCCCTCGAGGAGATCAAGCCGCTCCTGACCGACAACCAGATCACCGTGGCCGACATCAACTCGGCCGAGCGGGCGATCGAGCGCCAGATGCTGATCATCGTGTCCGAGCTGAAGCGCGGCCTGGGCATCCTGGCGACCGTCGGCGCGACGGCGCCGTTCGTCGGCCTGCTGGGCACCACGATGGGCATTGTGAACGCGTTCACCGGCATGGCGGCCGGTGGCGGGTCGGGCGGCCTGGCGGCGGTGTCGGCCGGTATCGCCGAGGCGCTGATCACCACGGCCTTCGGCCTCATGACGGCCATCCCGGCGGTGTGGCTCTACAACTACTTCCAGACGAAGATCGACTTCCTGACCGTGGAGATGACGTACACGAGCAAGGAAATGATCGACTATCTGATCAAGGGTGTGGGCCACGAGTTCGGCCGCTCGGCCTTCACGAAGGACTTCCCGGCCAAGGTGACGAGCGGCAGTGGACATATCGACAAGTAGCCAGGGCGCGGTCAACGCCAACATCAACGTCACGCCGATGGCGGACGTGATGCTGGTGCTGCTGATCATCTTCATGATCACCGCCCCGCTCATCGCCGCCGGCTTCCAGGCCCAGATGCCGCAAGGCGTCAACCTGATCAAGGCCGAGGAGCAGAACGACGATGTGGTGCTGGGCATCGACCGCCAGGGGCAGTACTACATCAACACCAAGCCGTACCCGAAGGAGCAGGTAGTCACCACGCTGGCCGAGATCTTCGCCGCCCGCACCAAGGACAAGATCCTGTACCTGAAGGCGGACAACCAGCTGCGGATGGAGAAGATCCAGGAAGCCGTGGACATCGCCCGCAAGGCCGGCGTGCGCGTGATGAGCGCCGTGACCGAGCAGCGGCTCGGCACCGAGCCGACGGTCTCTCAAGAGCGCGCGAGGTGACGGCCCCATGTCTATGACCGGTGTCAGCAAGGGGATGAACTCGGACATCAACATCACGCCGTTCATCGACGTGCTGCTGGTGCTCCTCGTCATCTTCATGATCACCCTTCCGATGGCGCGGAAGGTGCTGGACATCCAGGTGCCCGTCGAGAACCAGGAGAAGAACTCCAAGCCGACGCCGCAGATCGTGCTCTCCCTGCACGCCGACGGCTCGATGGACATCAACACCCAGCCGGTGCTGAAGGCCGAGCTGCCCTCGCGGCTCCTCGGGATCTACAGCGTCCGGCCCGACAAGCTCATCTTCATCAAGGCCGACAACTCCAGGAAGTTCATGGAGGTGATCGAGCTGATCGACGTCGCCCGCGGCGCGGGCGTGAAGGTGTTCGGTCTCGCCCCGGGCGACGCGAACGTCGCCACGGGTGGAGGCGTGTAGGAGCGGCACGGCCGCGGAACAACGGCCGCTCGTCGGACGTATCGTAGGCTGGAGATGTCCATCGAGCGCAGGGCCGTCAGGCAGGTCCCGCTGGCCAATCCCTTCGGCCGGCAGACCCTCGAACGCGGGAAGCTCCGCGGACTGGGCCTGTCGGCCGTCGTGCATCTGGGGCTCCTCGTCCTCATCCTCTGGGGCCAGCACCGGATGATCGAGGCCGGTTTGATGCCAGGTCTCGGGCCCAACAAGGCGGGTGGCGGCGGGGGGGGAGGGCGGTTCGTCGTGCTCTACGTCCGGCCCGCCGCCGCCGTGGCGCCAGCCGTCGAGGTCCCCCACCTCGCGGTGGTCACCACCCCGGCCGTGAAGCCCCCGGAGGAGGTCCCCGTCCAGATGAGCGCCGAGGAGATCCGCTCCCTCCTCCAGGCCGCCACCCCGGGGAACGGGACGGGGACGGGGCCCGGCTCGGGCACCGGGTCGGGAGGGGGCTCCGGCTCCGGGGTCGGCCCCGGCACGGGCGCCGACTCGGGCGGTGGGGGCGGGAACGTCTTCGCGCCGCAGCCGCAGGGGATCATCCTCCCGCCCCCCGACCGGCCCTCCTCGTTGCACGGCACTGTCGTCCGCGTGCGCTTCGAGATCTCCGCTCGAGGCGACGTCCTCGACGTCACCATCATCGAGCCGTCCATACGCGACCGCCATTTCCGCGACGAGTTCCTCGACCGGCTGCGCCACTACACCTTCACCCCCGCCTACACCCGCGACGGCCGCGCCGTGCCGGGGGTCTTCGAGATCCGCATCACCTTGTGATTCCGGCGGTTGTCTCCCGGCGCCGCCCCTGCTACAATTCCCCCGCCCCTGGCGTCGGCACCCCCTGGACAACCGTTACCGCGGGACCTTATGCTCGCTCTCGTCCTCGTCGTCAGCGTCTTCGCGCTCCTCGTGGCCGTCCTCCTCGCGCGCCACGTCATCGGGATGGACAACGGTACCCCGGAGATGCGCATCATCTCCGACGCCATCCAGGAGGGCGCCGAGGCCTTCCTGCGGCGGCAGTACCGCACCATCGGCCTCCTCTCGATCGTGGTGGGCGTCGTGATCTTCGCGATCTACGCCTTCCTGCGGGCCCCGAGCCCGAACGACCCGCAGGAGGTCTCCCGCACCTGGCTCGCCCTCTCGACCACCGCGTCGTTCTTCTTCGGCGCGGCCTGCTCGGCGGTGGCGGGCTTCGTGGGGATGTTCGTGTCGATCCGCGCCAACATCCGGGCGGCGAGCGCGGCGCGGACCAGCCTGAACCGGGCCCTCCAGGCCGCGCTGCGCGGCGGGGCCGTCTCCGGCCTGTTCGTGGTGGCGATGAGCCTCCTCGGCGTCGGCGGGCTGTACTTCGTGCTCGACACCTTCACGGCGATCCCGCCGCAGAAGATCCCGCTGCTCATCGTGGGCTACGGGTTCGGGGCGTCGTTCGTGGCGCTGTTCGCCCAGCTCGGCGGCGGCATCTACACCAAGGCGGCGGACGTCGGCGCCGACCTGGTGGGCAAGGTCGAGGCAGGCATCCCCGAGGACGACCCGCGGAACCCCGCGGTCATCGCCGACCTGGTGGGCGACAACGTCGGCGACTGCGCGGGCCGCGGCGCCGACCTGTTCGAGTCCACCGCGGCCGAGAACATCGGCGCGATGATCCTCGGCTCCACCCTGGCGCTCCGCGTCCAGGCGGCCAACCCGACGGCGGCGTTCTCGATCGTCAGCGTGATGCTCTTCCCGCTGATCGTCCGCGCCTTCGGGCTCATCGCCTCCATCATCGGCATCATGGTCGTGAAGGCCCGCGAGGACGAGGACCCGATGCAGGCCCTCAACCGCGGCTACTGGGTCGCGGCGAGCCTGGCGGCGGTCGGCTTCATCGGCGGCACCCACTGGCTCCTCCAGTTCCCGGGGAACCCCAACGCCTGGTGGCACTTCGCGATGGCCGGGGTCATCGGCATCGCGACCTCCATCGCCTTCGTGTACATCACGCAGTACTACACCGAGTACCGCTTCCGCCCGGTGAAGAGCATCGCCGCGGCGTCGGTCACCGGGCCGGCCACCAACATCATCGCGGGCTTCGCGGTTGCGATGGAGTGCGTCGCGCTGCCCACCGTGGCCATCTCGGCGGCGATCCTCAGCTCCTACTACCTCGGCAAGTCGGCCGTCCCGGGGGGCGGCCTCTTCGGCACCGCCGTCGCCACGATGGGGATGCTGGGCACCGCGGCGTACATCCTCGCGATGGACACCTTCGGGCCCATCACCGACAACGCCGGCGGCATCATCGAGATGTCGAAGCAGCCCGCGGCGATCCGGGTCAAGACCGACCGCCTCGACGCGGTGGGGAACACCACCAAGGCGCTCACCAAGGGATACGCCATCGGCTCGGCGGCCCTGGCGGCCTTTCTCCTCTTCTCGGCCTTCATGGACGAGGTGGGCTTCTACACCGGCAAGCGCTTCGACACCGTGAACATCGCCAAGCCCGAGATCTTCGTCGGCGGGCTGCTCGGCGCGATGCTGGTCTTCTGGTTCAGCGCGCTCGCCATCAACGCCGTGCAGAAGGCGGCGGTGAGCGTGATCAAGGAAGTCCGGCGGCAGTTCGCCGAAGACCCCGGGATCCTGCAGGGCACCTCGCGGCCCAACTACGCCCGCTGCGTGGACATCGTGACCATCGGCGCGCTCAAGGAGATGGTGGCGCCCGGCCTCCTCGCGGTGGGGATGCCGATCGCGGTCGGCCTCGCCTTCCGGCTCCTCGGCGTCGGGGCGGAGGCCGTCGCGGCCTTCCTGATGGTCGGGACGATCACCGGCATCCTCGTCGCCACGATGCTCAACAACGGCGGCGGCGCCTGGGACAACGCCAAGAAGTTCATCGAGACGGGCGAGTACGGCGGCAAGGGCTCGCCAGCGCACAAGGCCGGCGTCGTGGGCGACACCGTGGGCGATCCGTTCAAGGACACCGCCGGCCCGTCGCTGCACGTGCTGATCAAACTGCTCAGCACGGTCACGCTGGTCCTCGCGCCGTTGTTCATCTAGCCGCTTGAACGCGCTCCTCGCGCGGAAGACGGTCGAGCAGTGCGTCGCCGACGGCGCGGTCGGCGGCGGATTGAAGCGCACCCTCGGTCCCGTGGCGCTCACTGCGCTCGGGATCGGGGCCATCATCGGGGCCGGCATCTTCGCGGCCATCGGGACGGCGATCAGCGGCGACACCGGCCACGTGGGCGCCGGCTCCGCGATCGTCATCTCGATCCTCCTCGCCGGCGTCACCAGCGCCTTCGCCGCCATCACCTACTCCGAGTTCGCCGCGCTCATCCCCATCTCGGGGAGCGCCTACACGTACGCCTACGCGACGCTCGGCGAACTGGTGGCGTGGATCATCGGCTGGGACCTGATCCTCGAGTACGCCGTCGGCAACATCGCGGTGGCCATCGGCTGGGCGGGGTACTTCGACTCGCTGCTCCGCGGCCTCGGGATCGGGATGCCGCGCTGGCTGGTCACCGACCTGCGCAGCGCGCTCCACGACCCGGCCCTCCTCGCCGCTGCGCCACACATCGGCCCCGTCCCGATCATCTTCAACCTCCCCGCCTTCGCCATCGTCGCGTTCATCACGATCATCCTCGTGATCGGGACGAAGGAGTCGAGCTGGGTCAACACCGTGATGGTGGGCATCAAGCTCGCCGTCATCGGGCTCTTCCTGGTGGTCGGCTTCCTCGCCATCCAGCCGCACCAGTGGACGTCGCCGAGCTTCGCCCCCAACGGCTTCAAGGGGATCAGCGTCGGCGCCGCCATCATCTTCTTTTCGTACATCGGCTTCGACGCGGTGAGCACCGCCTCCGAGGAGGCGAAGCGCCCGCAGCGCGACATCCCCATCGGCATCATCGCGTCGCTCATCATCTGCACCGTCCTGTACATCGCCATCGCGCTCGTCCTCACCGGGATCATCCCCTGGGACAAGCTCAACGTCCCGGACCCACTCGCGGTGGCGCTCCAGTACATCCACGCCGACTGGGCGGCCGGCCTCCTGGCCCTCGGGGCTGTCGCGGCGATGACCTCGGTGCTCCTCGTCTTCCAGCTCGGCCAGCCGCGCATCTTCATGTCCATGGCGCGGGACGGCCTCCTCCCTCCCTGGGCCGCGCGGCTCCACCCCCGCTTCCGCACCCCGTACATCGCCACGATCATCACCGGCGTGTTCGTCGCGACCTCGGCGGCCTTCGCCCCCATCGGCTGGGTGCTCGAGCTGACCAACATCGGCACCCTGTTCGCGTTCGTGCTCGTGGCGATGGGCATCTGGATTCTCCGCCACACCGATCCCGACCGCCCGCGCCCCTTCCGCACGCCGTGGGTGCCGGTCCTGCCGATCCTCTCCGCGCTCTTCTGCATCTACCTCATGCTGAGCCTGCCGCTCCTCACCTGGATCCGGTTCGGGCTGTGGATGGCGATCGGCCTGACGCTCTACTTCCTGTATGGGGCCCGGCACAGCAAGCTCCGGGCGAGACAAGCCAGAGGCGCGTGATGTCCGCGGCCTGGTCGTTCCTCCGCCGGCGCACGCTGACGCAGTGGATCCTCCTCGGGATGGTGGCCGGCGGCGTGCTGGGCTGGGCGGCCCCCGACGTGGGCGTCGGGCTCCAGCCGGCCTCCACGCTCTTCCTCCGGATGATCAAGTCGATCATCGTGCCGCTCATCTTCTCCACCCTCGTGGGCGGCATCGCGGGCCACGGCGACGATCTGCGCAAGGTCGGCCGCCTCGCCCTGCGGGCCATCATCTACTTCGAGATCGTCACCACCCTCGCGCTGGTCGTCGGCCTCCTGGCGGTGAACCTCGCCCGGCCCGGCGTCGGCGTCGCGCTGGGCAATCCCGCGGACGCCGGCCAGGCGCTCTCCGGCGCGAAGACCACCCTCACCGGAGTGCTGCTGCACATCGTGCCGCAGAGCTTCTTCGAGGCGGCGTCGCAGAACGAGGTGCTCCAGGTCGTCTTCTGGTCCATCCTCTTCGGCCTCGGCCTCACCCAGGTGAAGGGGAAGCCGAAGGAGAGCATCCTCGGCTTCTGCGCCGGGGTGGCCGAAGTGATGTTCAAGTTCACCGGGATCGTGATGAAGTACGCCCCGATCGGCGTCGGCGCCGCCATCGCCTTCACCGTGGGGCACGGCGGGGTCAAGGTCCTGGCGAGCCTCGGCGCGCTGATCCTGACGCTCTACGGGGCGCTCGTCGTGTTCGGGCTCGCCGTCCTGCTGCCCGTGATGCTGCTCTTCAAGGTGCCGGTCGGCGCCTTCGTCCGGGCGGTCAAGGAGCCGGCGCTGATCGCCTTCTCGACCGCCTCGTCGGAGGCGGCGCTGCCGCTGGCGATGGAGCGCGTCGAGGCCCTCGGCGTGCCGCGCCGCATCGTGGCCTTCGTCATCCCCGTCGGCTACTCGTTCAACCTCGACGGCTCGACCCTCTACCTCGCGGTGGCGTCCCTGTTCGTGGCGCAGGCGGTGGGGATCCACATGGGCCTATCGCAGCAGCTGCTCATGATGCTCACCCTGATGATCACGAGCAAAGGCGTCGCCGGCGTGCCGCGCGCCGCCATCGTCATCCTCGCCGCCACGGTGGCGAGCTTCGGCCTCCCCCTCGAGGCCGTGGCCGTCGTCTTCGGCGTGGACCAGCTGATGGACATGGGGCGCACCACCGTGAACCTGATCGGCAACTGCCTGGCGGCGGTGGTGATGGCGCGGTGGGAAGGGGAGTTCGCGCCTGGCGTGACGGCCACGGCGTAGGTGGGGGCGGGGGCGTGCGCGGCGCCGCGACGCGGCGCCGGTGCGCGCGATTGTGCCTCCGTGCGCTGGAGCGGGCCCTGCGGGGCCCGTTCGCGTTACAGCGAGCGCGCCAGGTGGATCGCGCCGAGCACCGCGTCCACGGTGGCCGGACGCACTTCGGCGGCGGGCACCTCGACGAGGATCCGCGCCACCACGCGCTTCCGGTACGCCTCGCTCCGCGCCAGGAGGCCGCCCCCCAGCGCCACGGGGACGGGCTCCCCTCCGGGGAAGCGCGCGGCCACGGCGGCCACGTGGTGCGCCAGTGCGTCGGCGCCGGCGTCGGCGAGGGTCGCCGCCACCGCATCTCCCTCCTCCGCCAGCGCGAGCACGTCGGGCGCCAGTGCCGCGACCGCCTGGACCGACGCCGAGACGGTCCACGCCACCAGGTCGTCCACCCCGCCGAGCCGCAGGCGCCGCAGCAGCCGGTCGGCGAGCGCGGTCCGCGGGCCCATCCCGTCGAGGGCGAGCCCCGTGGCGCGCAGGGCGGCGCGACCCAGGTCGTGGCCGGAGCCGTGGTCTCCCAGCGCGGGGCCGAGCCCGCCGGCGCGCACCGTCTCCCCTCCCGGCAGGCGTCCCCAGGCGATGGAGCCGGTGCCGGCGAGGAGCACGATCCCCCAGCCGTCCCCGAACGCCGACTGCAGCGCGATCACTCCGTCGTGCGCCACGAACACCCGGGCGAAGAGGCGCGTCCCCTCGAGCGCGGCCTGGAGGGCGAGCCGCTCCATCTCACGTCCCGTCCCCGCTGCCCCGACGACCAGCACGTCGCCCCGCACTGCGCGCTCCGCCTTCACCAGCGCGTCGCGGCAGGCGTCCACGATGCGTGCCGCCGCGCCGTCCGCGTCGCCCGGGCGCACCGCCCCGGGCGCGCCCTCGGCACGCACCAGCACCGTGCCGTTGCCGTCGGCCACCGCGGCCGTGGTGTGCGAGGCGCCCGCGTCCACCCCGACAAGGACCCGCGCCGCGTGGCTCATGCCGCGCTCCACGGCTCGCGCCGCGTCACCTGTCCCTCCTCACGTCTCACCTCTCGCTCCCCCGGCCTCTTGGCGTCCGTCCCCTGTTCCTCTGGGCGTCTGGCCTCTGGACACTTGAGACGCCCCCAGCCCGATCCCCACCGTCAGCAGCGTCCCCAATGGGACGTACCACGGCCACGCCAGCCGCGCCAGCGCCGCGAGCCACGCCGGGTGGCCGAGGGACTCCGCCAGCGGGCCGGCGAACACCACCAGCGCCATCAGCAGCGTCCCCGCCACCAGCGCGAGGATCGCGTCGCCCTGCCGCACCCGCGCGAAGCGCGCGAGGACGAACGTGCCCAGCAGCGCGCCGTAGGTCAGGGAGGCGATCGACAGCGCCACCACCACGATGGGCGTGTCCCGGCTCCGGAAGAGCAAGGCCCCCGCGACGAGCACCGCCGCCCAGAGGAGGGTGAAGAACCGTCCTGCGCGCAGCAGCCGGCCCTCGTCGGCCTCCCGTGCCAGCGGGGCGTAGTAGTCGTGCGTCGTCGCCGAGGCGAGCGAGTTGAGCGCCGAGGCCGTGGAGCCCATTGCCGCCGCGAGGATCCCCGCCAGGACCAGGCCGCGCAGCAGGGGGGGCAGGTGGTGCGCCACGAACGAGGGGAAGACCTCGTCTCCCGCCGCCGCGCGCAGCTCCGGCACCGCCGCCCACACCGCGACGCCCACCAGGAGGAAGAGGGTGAACTCGCAGGCGACGACGAGGCCGCTCCCGATCAGCGCCGCCCGCGCCGAGCCGATCGAGCGGGTGGCGAGGAGCCGCTGCACGATCAGGTGATCGGTGCCGTGCGAGGCCGCGGAGAGGAGCGCCCCGCCGATGACCGCGGTGCCGAACGCGTACGGTGCGGTGAGGGACAGGTGCCAGTCGAAGACCCGCAGCTTCCCGGCTGCGGCCGCGAGCGCGAGCCCGCCGGGCGCGAGGTGGATCGCCGCCGCCAGCGCGACCATCCCCGCGACCATGTAGATGGACCACTGGAGCACGTCCACCCATACCACCGCCCGCAGCCCGCCGACGTAGGTGTACACCACCGTCGCCGCGCCCACCGCGAGGATGGCGGCAGGGTACGACCACCCGGTGATCACCGCCAGGGGGATGGCGCCGGCGAACAGCCGCACCGCCGTGGCGAGCGCGCGCGTCAGGAGGAAGACCGCCGACGCCGCCCGCCGCGCCGCCGCCCCCCAGCGCTGCCCCAGCACCTCGTACGCCGTCGTGATCTCGCCGCGGAAGTAGCCGGGGAGGAGGAGCCACGCCACGCCGATGCGGCCGAGGGTGTAGCCGATGGGAAGCTGCAGGAAGGTGAGGTCGCCGCGGAAGCCGATCCCCGGCACCGAGATGACCGTCAGCGCCGACGTCTCCGTCGCGACCACCGAGACCAGCACCGCCCACCACGGCAGGTCGCGTCGCCCGAGGAAGTAGTCGGACGCCCCGGTCTGCCGGCGTCCCAGCCACGTCCCGAACGCCACCACTCCCGCGAGGTACGCCGCCGCGACTGCCCAGTCCAACGAGGCCATGAGCCGTGAAAGCTATGTGCCGATCGGGCGAGAGCCAGGCCTCGCGGCAGTGATAGGTGATGGGTGATGAGTGATGGGGGCTGGGTGATAAGTGATACGAGATGGGGAAGCGTGATGGGTGAGAAGAGATAGGGGGCGCCCCGCGGAGTCTGCGGAGCGTCCCCATCACCCATCACCCATCACGCCTCCCCATCACCCATGACCCATCTCTCATTGCCCATCACCCATCACTCATCACCCATCACGCTTCACGCAGTGAAGCTGCTCCCGCACCCGCACCCGCCCGTTGCATTCGGATTCCTGAACGCGAAGCCGCTCGACTGCATCGTCGTGACGAAGTCCACCTCCACGCCGTTCAGGTACTGCGCGCTGAACGGGTCCACGAACACCCGGACGCCCGACGCATCCACGATCAGGTCGTCCTCCATCGGCTCCTCCTCGATGCTGAGCCCGTACTTGAACCCCGAGCAGCCGCCGGGGAGGACGCTCATCCGCAGGCCCCCCGTCTCGGCGGGAAGCTGCTCGGCGGCGATGAATTCCCTGACCTTCGCCGCGGCGGGCGGCGTCAGGGTCAGGGCGATCGGCTGGGTCGTGGCGCTCATCAGTCCCTCGCGTGAAAGGCGACAATTATACTCAAGTATAGAAGGGTCTCTCGGGGAGGTCAACGCGGGGACTCAAGGCGCGTACTGTCGGCCGTGGGCCGTCAGCCGTCGGCCATCAGCCGTGAGCCGTCAGCCGTCAGAGATCCGAGTGCTAACGGCTTGGCGCTGACGGCCCACGGCTCCTCGCGCGCCTGGCCGCGGGCCGGACTCCGCCGCAGCTACTGCGCCGGGGCCGCGGCCGCCACCGCCAGGTCCGCCACCTGCCGGCGCACTTCGCGGATGAGATCGTTGTTGCGGGTGGGATAGACGCGGTTCGTCAGCAGGATGACGAAGAGGTCCTGACCGGGATCCACCCAGATGCTCGTCCCGGTGAAGCCGGTGTGCCCGAACGCGCTGGCCGAGAGGTGCGACCCCGCGCTCGAGTTCTCGCTCGGCGTGTCCCAACCGAGGGCGCGGCTCGAGAAGCCGGGCCGGTCCACGCGGGTGAAGAGGGCGATCGTCTCCGGCCTCACGAGCGGCGCGCGCGCGCCGCCCCCCCGCCCCGATGCCGCTCCTCCTGGTCCCTGGGCGTCTTGGCGTCTGGCAGCCGTTCCCATCAGGAACCGCACAAACCTCGCCAGGTCCGGCGCGGTGCTGAACAGTCCCGCGTGCCCCGACACGCCCCCCATCGAGGCGGCGTTCTCGTCGTGGACCTCGCCGCGGACCAGGCGGTGGCGCCACGTCGAGTCCATCTCGGTGGGCGCGATGCGCGCCAGCCACGTCCGGGGAGGGAGGTAGCGCGTGTCCTTCATCCCGAGGGGGACGAAGAGGCGCGTCTCGAGGAAGCGGTCGAGCCGCTGCCCGGTCAGGTGCTCGACGATCTCGGTGAGGAGCATCGCGCCCAGGTCGGAGTAGGCCATCCGCGCGCCCGGCGCCGCCTCCAGCGGCTCGGCGTTGACGAGCGCGAACATCTCCACGCGCGCGCGCACCCGCTGGAAGAACGGCCGCCATGCCGGCAGCCCCGAGGAGTGCGTGAGGAGGTGGCGCACTGTGACCGAGTCGCCCCCCGCCGCGAACGCCGGGACGTAGCGCGTCACCGGCGCGTCGAGGTCGAGCTTCCCCTCGTCCACCAGCATCATCGCCGCGGTCGTCAGGCCCACGACTTTGGTGAGCGAGGCGAGGTCGTACTCGGTCCGCGCGGTGACCGCCGTGCCGTGCTCGTAGTCGAGCCGCCCGACGGCGTGGAGGAAGAGGACGCTGTCGCGGCGGCCCACTGCCACGACGGCGCCGGGGAAGGCGTGGCGTGCCACGCTCGAGTCGAGGTACCGCGCGAGCGGGACCCATCGGGGGGGGACGGTGTCCTGCGGGAGCGCCATCGTCACGGCGAACAGGATCGGCAGCATGGGTGTCTCGGCATCCTAGGTGACCAGGGCTTGCTCGGCCCACGCCGCGCACCGCTCGGCCAGCTCGAAGATCGTCGCGGCCTCGCGCATCGGGACCACGTACCCCTGATACTCGAGGCGGTCCTTCTCCGCCACGAGGCGCCCCAGTGCGCGCTCCATCGCGAGCGGCAGTCGGTTGCCGAGCGTCGCCCGGAGCAAGCGCACGGCCGCCGCGTGGTCGGGACTCGCGGACTTGCGCCCGCCTTTGCGGATGCAGACGGCGTCGGCGAACGCGATGCCCGCGTGCACCGCGAGAACGGCCAGAGCGGGCGCGTGCCGGGGGTCGTGCTGGGTGAGGATGGACCGGCCGGCGGCCAGCAGCCGCCGCCCGACCTCCGCGTAGCTGTCCGCCCTGGCCGGGTCCTCGGGTCGCGTACGGTCCGTGCGCGTCACGATCGCACCAGCTCCGGCAGCGGGCGCCCCAGGACCAGGAGCGCATCCTCCGCGGCGCGGCGGGGCAGGGACCCGCGGACCCGCCACTGGCTGCGAAGCTGGGCGACCGTCAGCACGACGGGCCGCAGCTCCGCGCCGAACGCCGCGCGGATGCCGGCCGCCGCCGCGGCCAGCCGCTCCAGCAACGCGCCCGCGTCGCCCTGCGTCCGAGCCACTCCCAGGACATCGAGGTCGCTGTCCAGGCGGTCGTCGCCACGGGCCGCGCTCCCGAAGAGGAGCAGGGCGACCGGCTTCGGCCGGCCCCGGGTCGCCACAGCGCTCAGGGTCTCCCGGAGCGCGCGGTACAAGTCGGCTTCCGCGTCGAAGAGGACCGTGAGCGCGTGTGCCAGGCGATGGGTGGTGTTCAGCTGCACGAGGTGCTCCCGTCCGCCCGCCAGCCGCGTCACGACGCCGAGGGCCACGAGGTCGTCGAGGGCGCGCTGGGCCGAGCGCACTTGGATGCCGGTCCGGCGGGCCGCCTCCCGCTGGCTGACGGGGTCTCCGCCGGGCGTGAGGAGCCGGAGCAGCGCGACCTTGGCCGGCGTGCCGAGCGCGTAGGAGAGCGGGGCGCGGAGGGGGCCGGGTGGCGGCCGCCGCGGGGCGAGGCGTCGCGTCATGGCGATAAGGTAGTCATATGACTACTTAATGACAAACTCGGTGTCCTCCCCCGACGCCTCAGCGCAACGCCGGCTGCGGGGGCGTGCCGCCGGGCTCCGGCACCGGGGCCGCCGGCCCCGCCCGTTCCAGCCCCGTCCCGATGGGATACAGCGGCGGCAGCGAGACGGGGAGGCGGCCGGTGATCGGCGCGAGGCCGAGGAGCGCCTGGGCGGCGGCGCGCTCCGTGGGGTCGGTGCTGTTCCAGGCCACCAGAAACGCCGGCACGTGGGGCGCCTGCGCCAGCACGTAGGGGCTCCCGAGGGAGACGAGGATGACGGGGCGCCCCTCGGCCGCCAGCTCCTCGACGAGAGCCGCGAGCGCGGGCGCCACGCTCACGGCGTCGGGCCGCCACGCCGCCGGCCGGGGCGCGGCGGCGACGATCACCGCGCCGGCGCCGACAGCCGCCGAGCGCACCGAGTCGTACGACGCGGGCCCCGACGCCGGATAGAGCCGGAACGCGCGGAGGGTGTCCACCCCGGACCGTAGCGTCTGGATGAACGTCGCCCCGATGCTCGAGCCGCCGTCATCGCCGAAGGCCGCCACGACGACCCGGCGCCGCCGCTCGGGCCCGAGGGGTACCAGCCGCAGGCTGTCCTTCACCAGCACGACGCTGCGGCGGGCGATGTCCTGCGCCAGCGTCCAGTCGGCGGTGGTGCCGACGGCCCCGGCGATGCCGCGCGGGTCCACCAGGCGGTGCCCCCACAACCCGGCGCGTGTCTTCGCGGCGAAGATGCGCTCGACCGAGGCGTCGAGCCGGGCCTCGGGGATCTCGCCGCTCTGGACCGCGGCGACGATGGCGTCGATGGCGGCCGGCGCGTCGCCCGGCATCAGCAGGACGTCGGCTCCCGCCGCGAAGGCGCGGACCGCCGCCTGGGCGGCGCCGTAGCGCGACACGATCGCGCCCATGTTGAGGGCGTCGGTGACCACCAGCCCGCGGAACGCGAGCTGGCCGCGGAGCAGGGTGTCGAGGACCGCCGCCGAGAGCGTCGCGGGGGGACCGTCCGGCCCGGTGAGCGCCGGCACCGCGAGGTGGCCGCTCATCACCGCGTCCACGCCCGCCCGCACCGCCGCGCGGAAGGGCACCAGCTCGACGGTGTCGAGTCGCGCGCGGTCGGCGGTGATCAGGGGGAGCGCGAGGTGGGAGTCCACCCCGGTGTCCCCGTGTCCGGGGAAGTGTTTCGCCGTCGCCATCAACCCGTGCTCCTCCACGCCGCGGAGGAACGCGGCGCCGAGCTCGGCGACGCGCCGCGGGTCCTCCCCGAAGGCACGCGTGTTGATGATCGGGTTCGCGGGGTTGTTGTTGACGTCCACCACCGGTGCGAACACCCAATGGATGCCGACCGCCTGGGCCTCGACCGCGGTGACGCGGCCCACCTCGTACGCGTCCAGTTCGCGCCCCGTCGCGCCCAGCGCCATATTGCCCGGGAAGGCCGTGCCGCCGCGGATGCGCATCGCGGGGCCCGACTCGAGGTCGGCGGCGACGAGGAGCGGCAGCCGCGCCGCGCGCTGCAGCGTGTTCAGCTTCGCCGCGAGGTCGTAGGGAGAGGTCCCCACGCCGACCACGAACCCGCCGACCCCCTGGTCGCGGGCCAGTTCGAGCGCCGCCTGCATCGCGGCGTTGTCGCTCGCCCAGTACTCGCCGCCGATCCACGGCATCACCAGCTGGGCGGCCTTCTCCCGGATGGAGAGGGTGGAGAGCGCCGGTGCCTCGTGGACGGCCGCCTCCGGCAGCGGCGGCGCCTCGGGTTCGGCGATCTCGGGGGTCGGCACGTTGAGCGCGCCCACCGGCGGCGCAGCGGGCACGTGCGCGCACGCCGCGAGGGCGATGGCCAGCAACGACAGCGGGGATCGGAGATGAGAGCGATGCATCAGGGCCTTGGCGTTGTCGGTGTGGCGATGCTGACGGTGGCGGTCGTGGGCGCAAGCCGAGAGGGGGCTCCGGGCGAGCGCGGGCGCCGTGCGTGCCGTCCGACCGCGCGAGCCTGCGGCCCCCTCTCGGCGCAGCGCTCGCCGGTCGCCTCCGGCCGGATCCCCGCCGCGGCGCAGCGCCCCGCGGTGCTGCCCGGCGTGGACGTCCTCTTCGCCGATTCGGCCCGGCTCGTCGTCGGCCGGCGCGTCGGGCTCATCACCAACGCGGCAGGCGTGGACCGCACCGGCGTCTCCACCATCGACCGTCTCGTGCACGCTCCCGGCGTGCGGCTCGTCGCCCTCTTCGCCCCCGAGCACGGCATCCGCGGCACGGCGGCGCCCGGGGCGGCGGTGGGCGACACGGTGGACGCCGCGACCGGCATCCCAATCTACAGCCTGTACGGTTCCCGGCGAGGCGTGCCCTCGCCTGAGCAGATGCAGGATCTCGACGTCCTCGTCATTGACCTGCCGGACGCCGGCACCCGTACCTGGACCTACGTCACCACCACGATCCTCGCGATGCACGCGGCACGCGCGGCGGGGAAGCCGATCGTCATCCTCGACCGCCCCGACCCGATCGGCTGCGCGGTGCAGGGCCCGGTGCTCGACACCGTCTTCGCGTCGTACATCGGCGCGCTCCCGGTGCCGCTCCGCCACGGGATGACCCTCGGCGAGCTCGCGCGCTTCGCCAACGCCCGTCTCGACGCCGGCGCCGACCTGCACGTCGTCCCGGTGCGGGGGTGGCGCCGCTGCGATTGGTTCGACGCGACGGGCCTCCCGTTCGTCCGCCCGTCGCCCAACCTCCCCGACCTCGAGGCGCTCGCCTGGTACTCGGGGACCGTGCTCTTCGAAGCGACCAACCTCTCGAGCGGGCGCGGGACCGACGCGCCGTTCCGCCAGGTAGGGGCGCCCTGGCTCGACGCCCCCCGCGTCGCGCGCCTGATGCGCGAGCGCTTCGGCGTGGCGATGACGGCGGTGGCGTTCACCCCCCGGAGTCCGGGCGACGGGAAGTACGGCGACACGGCCGTCGCCGGCGTCCGCTTCCCCGCGTTCGACCGAAGGGGGGGCGACGCGATCCGCGACGCCCTCCGCCTCCTCGGCGTCGTCGCTGAGGTCCACCCCGCCGAGCTGCGCGTGGACAGTCTGGGCGTCGCCCGCCGGCTCGGCGTGCGGGCGCGGGCGGGGAAGGACACGTGGCCGGAGCAGGTGCGGGAGTTCGTCCGGCGCCGCAGCCCGTATCTGCTGTATCGGTAGCGAGCCGTCAGCCGTCAGCGGTCAGCCGTCAGCGGAAAGCGGATGCCCCTCTGACGGCTGATGGCTGACGGCTCTTTCGTTTGCGCCACCCCGCTGCGCCCGTTAGTCTTCTTGGTCGCATAACCTATGGACAGAAACCGCGTTACGCTCATTCCCGGCCCGGTGCGGTCGGCCTTCCTCAAACTGGTGGACCCGGTTGCGGACTGGCTGATCCGCTGGCGCGTTCAGCCCAACACGATCACGGTCGCGAGCGTCGTGGTCCTGTTCGGGTCGGGGATCGCCTTCGGCCTCGAGAGGCCGCGCATCGGCGCGTTCTGGCTCCTGATCTCCGGGATCCTCGACATCCTCGACGGCAAGGTGGCGCGCCGCGGCGGGACTTCCTCCGCCTTCGGCGCGTTCTTCGACTCCACCCTCGACCGCCTGGGCGAAGCGGCCCTCTTCTCCGGCATCGCGGTCTACTTCGTCATCACCTCCGGCCAGCGTTGGCCCATCCTCGGCCTCGGCGTCTCGCTCCTGACCATCGCCGGCTCGTTCCTCGTCTCCTACACCCGCGCGCGCGCCGAGGGACTCGGCCTCGAGTGCAGTGTGGGCATCGCGCAGCGCCCCGAGCGCATCGTCGGGCTCGGTGTGCCGACCCTGTTCTTCGGCGCCGGACCCGACGGGTGGCTGCTGCTCGCGCTGATGGCCGCCGTGGCGGTCGCCAACACCATCACCGTGATCCAGCGGATCGCGCACGTGTACCGGCTCACCGTCCCGGCCTCGGCCGGCGGCCGGGAGCCCGGTGCGCCGCGGGTCCTCGCCGATCCCGTCCCGAAAGGAAAGTGACCGCGTGACGGCTCCTTCCTCCCACGCCATCCGGCCGGCCCAGGGGCGCCTCGGCGTCCTCTGCCCCGGCATGGGCGCCGTGGCGACCACGTTCATGGCCGGCGTCGAGAGCGTCCGACGCGGCTTCGCCCTCCCGATCGGTTCCGTCACGCAGATGGGCACCATCCGGCTCGGCAAGCGGACCGACAACCGCTCGCCCGCCATCAAGGACTTCGTGCCGCTGGCGAAGCTCGACGACCTCGTCTTCGGCGGCTGGGACCCGATCCCCGACGACGCCTTCACGGCGGCCACCAAGGCGGGGGTGCTGGAGGAGAAGCACGTCGCGCGCATCGGGGACTTCCTGAAGGGCCTGAAGCCGATGCCCGCGGTGTTCGACCAGTACTACGTCAAGAAGCTCACCGGCACGAACGTGAAGCAGGGGAAGACCAAGCGCGATCTCGCCGAGCAGTTGCGGGAGGACATCCGCGCCTTCAAGGCGGCGAACCAGCTCGACCGCCTCGTGATGGTGTGGTGCGCCTCGACGGAGATCTTCATCCAGCACGGCGCGGCGCACGCCTCCCTCAAGGCGTTCGAGAAGGCGATGGACGAGAACCACCCCGACATCGCCCCCTCGATGCTGTACGCCTGGGCGGCGCTGATGGAGGGGGTGCCGTTCAACAACGGCGCGCCGAACCTGACGGTGGACTTCCCGGCGATGCACGAGTTGGCGCGCGAGCGCGCCCTGCCGATCGCGGGGAAGGACTTCAAGACCGGCCAGACGCTGATGAAGACGGTCCTCGCGCCGATGCTGAAGGCGCGGATGCTCGGCCTCGCGGGCTGGTACTCGACGAACATCCTCGGCAACCGGGACGGCGAGGTGCTCGACGACCCGGAGTCCTTCAAGACGAAGGAGGAGTCGAAGCTCGGCGTCCTGGAGCACATCCTCCAGCCCGCGATGTACCCCGACCTCTACGGCAAGGTGTACCACAAGGTGCGGATCAACTACTACCCGCCGCGTGGGGACAACAAGGAGGGGTGGGACAACATCGATATCTTCGGGTGGCTTGGCTACCCGATGCAGATCAAGGTGGACTTCCTGTGCCGCGACTCGATCCTCGCGGCGCCGATCGTGCTGGACCTGGCGCTCTTCAGCGACCTCGCGCACCGCGCGGGGATGTCGGGCATCCAGGAGTGGCTCTCGTTCTACTTCAAGAGCCCGATGGCCGCGCCGGGGCTGACCCCGGAGTGCGACCTCTTCATCCAACAGACGAAGCTGAAGAACACCCTGCGGTACCTGATGGGCGAGGACCAGATCACCCATCTCGGGTTGGAGTACTACCAGACGGCCTAGGTG